>ERZ1090866.88-NODE-88-length-40189-cov-10.916256_pt1 | contig 40189 bp, 64 predicted proteins | sample MGYA00478477_ERZ1090866 | MGnify/ENA primary metagenome ERZ1090866 (study PRJEB33644, sample SAMEA5815737) | chicken gut metagenome | biome: Chicken; feature: Gastrointestinal Tract; material: Caecum | place: Ireland | collected 2019-01-01 | study: A study of the... | reverse complement strand
AGTGGACGCTGGGAGAGGTTAAGGCAGAGTGCGAAAAGACCGAGGATTGTAGCGTTTGCCGCTTTTGTTCAAAAAAAGAATCTGGAATATGTCACATTGTTGACCTTGTAGTCGATTCAGATTTTCCCGATTCTTGGGACTTATCTGAGCCTCCACGCTGGACGGAGCAGGACAAGGCGGACGCGAAGGCGCTTAAACGGCTGATTGCGTGTGCGAGTTATGTACGGCGAGACGGCAGCGCCAACCCCAAACTGTATGACAAGTATGGTAAATTTGTTTCGGTGCTCTGCCTCGACTGTTTCGCCGCGCTGCCGTCAGAAACCATAGTCACCCTCAATGAGATTATAGGAGGCGGAGAATGAGCGCCGTTACATACGATATGCTTTACAGACATTTCCCTTGGGCGATTGCCAATCACCTGCCAGTCCAGCTCGACAACGGCGCGTTCCTCCCAGTCCGTGAGCACTCCACAGACGGTGGTCTCGACCTCAAATCCCCCGTCGACTGCTACATACAGCCGGGCGACTCTGCCGCGATTGACACGGGCGTACACGTCCAGCTCCCGCCGAACACCACCGGCGAGGTCGTGTGCAAGTCGGGCCTGAACGTCAATCACGGACTTATCTGCTCAGGATTGATAGACGAGGGCTACAGCGGCAGCATCGTTATCAAGCTCTACAACCTCGGCAAGGAGCCGTATTACATCAAGGCAGGGGACAAGATAGCGCAGCTCGTGATTCGCCCGGTGCTCTACCTCACGCCTGCTCAGGTGGACAAAATCGAGGGCGGCGAGCGCGGGGACAACGGGTTCGGGAGTACGGGGAGGTAGAAGATGCTTGAATGGTGCTTGGCGTATCCATGGATGACGCTGACAATAGCGATTTTGGCGCTTATTGTACTTTACAACGCTGTAGCTAATATAAGCAATGCTATTAGAGCGAGAAAACAAGATAGGATGGAGGATGTCAAATGAAAAAGCTTATAACAATTGCACTTGCAGTAACTATGCTGCTTTCCCTATCTGCTTGTGAGGTAAGCGGCAGCAGACAGGATATATACACCACGCAGGCTAACGCCAATTCCATTCAGGAAAACCAGCCGACACCGGATGACCTTGAATATTCCCTTGAACGTTACAATCTGATACGCCGGGCATATTGGGTAAACGGGCAGAGGGAGAAAGCTATCAGCCTCCCGTGCGAGATAGAGCGTCCTCTTGGCTACATTGTGCTGTTCACTGAGGGCGGCGGCGTGGTTGGACGCTATATCGTTGACGGGAAAGTTACAAGTCTGAATAGCTATCTCACTCCAGATAGTGAATGGTATGAAAACGGCGAATATCGAAATGATTGGCTTGCTGATGTGGATGGTTCTTACGGCGAGAACGACCAAGGAATATTCTTCTTTACTCCTGACGGCAAGTACATAGAATGGACGGGTATTTACCTTTATTCTGACATACCCTTTGAAGTTACCACGCCGACGATTGTGATAGGCGGTGAAGCCAGTGAGTAAGACAGAGCAAGCTGTACTCATCATCGTAATCTGCGCCATTCTGGCGGTATTACTGATTATTCTCACCCCGATAGGCCGATCAATGTGGAATGAGCGGATGCACGATGTACAGACGGCTGATGATGCTACCAACTATGAAACACGCAAACAAGTAGAGGACACATGCCGGGCCATGATAGCATCTTACGAAGCTGACAGAATGACCTACGAACAGTACAAAGACAGTTCTATCACAGAACAACTGTCGTGGGCTGAACAGGCTAAAATGAGGGCAAATCGCACGGCATCAACGTATAACAACTACATTCTCGAAAACTCTTATGTGTGGGCGGGTAATGTACCGGAGGATATAGACAGTAAATTGATGTATCTTGAATAACGGAGGATGATAAATGACTATCGCAGAACAACTCAACGATGTAATAGACGTACTCAGTGAACGGCTCGGCGTGGCAGCGGATTATGTGTATCAGGCTGTGATGAATCAAGCTCAACTTGTACTGATAAGAAACATTATTTTCTTGCTAATCTGCATTTCAATCTTTGCTGTTACAGGCATTTACATGAAGAAAACCTTTTGGGACAAGGACGCTAACGGCTATTCAAGGTTTGAGTGTGCAAGTGAGGATTATAACAACCAAAGAAGCGGTATTTATATCGGCATGACGTTTGCCCTGGCCTTCGTATCCATTTTGGCCGTCATATGGTTTCCATTTATTATTTCCACACTTATTCAAGTCATAGGTAACCCCGAATATTATGTCCTTCAGCAGATTATGGAGATGATTTAATGACAAGCGCCCATGAGCGTGGCGATAACGGGTTTGGGAGTACTGGAAGATAAGGAGGAAAAATGCGCGAGTGGAAATATGATGTGCGGGATAAGCTGAGCGATTACCCGAAGCAGAAGAACGCCGTGGAGACACTGCCCGACGAGATACGGCGGCTGGAAAGTGAATACACCTCGCTGCACGGCGCGATCTACGATGACACGCCTGTACAGGGCGGGGGCACGCCGTATGAGGACAAGCTGCTGCGCAACATCATCCTGCGCGGGGACACTGAGCGCCAGCTGCAGCGCACCCGCATGGCCGTGGAGTTCGTGGAGAGCGCGTTGAACACGCTCACGGAGGAGGAGCGGCACATCGTGGACGTGATGTACATATCCCGCCAGCGCGGCGCTACGGAGCGCCTGAGGCAGGAGCTGGGGCTGGAAGATGAGCGCAGCGTATACAAGCGCGTGGACAAAATACTGAAGAAGCTGACCATCGCCATGTACGGCGGCACGGAGGGCTGAGGGCAGTTTTAGGGCATAGTTTTTGGCGAATGCCCCTGATATACTGTAAGCGTGTAATTACACCTCCCCTCTCCCAGCCCGGCCCCGAGGCTTCGTATCGGGGCAACTGAACTGTGGACAGCGTGGTCTCGCAAAATGCCAGCTTGTCCATTGCCCGGAGCGGTGCTGCAACATCGCCCGGGCGTTTTTATAAGCATGAGGTGGTGATATGCCGAATGAACAAAATCTCATACCGATGGACCAGCGAAGCGAGGATGAAGTTAGAGCGCTGGCCAGAAAGGGCGGGCTGGCATCCGGCGTGTCCCGCCGGCGCAAAAAGAGCTTGCGCGAAGCTGCCGACTTATACCTATCCCTACAGGTGAGCAACAAGCAGACGTGGAACAAGCTGTCCCGCGACGGGGTAGACCCGGAGGACATAGATAACCAGATGGCCGTCATCGCGGGGCTGACGCTCAAGGCCATGAAGGGAGACGCGAAAGCGGCCAAGACGCTGTTTGAGCTGCTGGGCGAGCAGACCGCGGGCACGGCGGCGAACGACGCGGAGGACGACCCCCTGACCGCCTCGCTGAAGGAGGAGCTTCAGAATGGCCTTCTCTGAAAAACAGCGGGCGATACTGCGATTCCCATACACGAAATACACGGCCCTTATCTGTGACGGGGCGGTGAGGAGCGGCAAGACGAGCGTCATGTCGCTCTCTTTCTTTCTCTGGGCGATGGGGAATTTCAACGGCTATTCATTCGCCTACTGCGGCAAGAGCGTGGGCGCGGTGGAGCGCAACATCGTCACGCCGCTGCTGGGCCTCACATACCTGCGCGAGTATTTCGAGGTGCAGTACAACCGGGGCGACCATGTGATAACAGCCCGTCGGGGGAACGTGGAGAATCGCTTTTACCTTTTTGGCGGGCGGGACGAATCCAGCTATACGCTGATACAGGGAATTACTTTGGCCGGCGTCATGCTCGACGAGGTGGCGCTCATGCCGCGCTCCTTTGTGGAGCAGGCCCTCGCGCGATGCAGCGTGGAGGGCGCGAAGTTCTGGTTTAACTGCAACCCCGAAAACCCACGCCACTGGTTTCGCGAGGAATGGATACTCAAAGCGCCGGAGCACAACGCCCTGCACCTGCATTTCACGATGGAGGATAACCCCTCGCTGAGCGAGGAGACGCGCGAGCGCTACCGGACGATGTACTCGGGCGTGTTCTATCAGCGCTATGTGCTGGGGCTGTGGGTGATGGCCGAGGGCATCATCTATGATATGTTCGACCAGACGGCGAACACCTACCGCGAGGGGCCGGTGGACATGCGCTTCCGCTGCCCGCGCTGCCTCGCGGTGGACTATGGCACCACTAACCCCTGTGTGTTCCTCGAGATCTTCGACGATGACGGGATAACCAGGGTAGAGCGCGAGTACCGCTGGGACAGCCGCAAGGAGCGCCGGCAGAAAACCGACGAGGAGTACGCGGACGACCTGATGGAGTTTATGGGCGAGCACTGTCCCGTATTCGTTGACCCCTCGGCGGCGTCGTTCATCGCGGCGCTGGAGCGCCGGGGCGTGTATGTGATAGCCGCAGACAACAACGTCCTCGACGGCATCCGTAAGACCGGCAACCTGATACAGCGCCGGCGGCTGCTGGTCAATGAGACATGCGTGGGGCTGCTGGACGAGCTGGGCACCTACCGCTGGGACGACAAGGCCGCCATGCGCGGCGAGGAAAAGCCCGTGAAGGAGTGCGACCACGCGCCCGACGCCCTGAGATACTATGTCAATTCTCTCCCGGATTGGAGGTTTGAGTGATTTGTCCCGACGCAACAAGGCCGCCCCGCGAGGCGGCGTGAACACAACGGAAAAGCAGCTCGAGGGCGTGAGCGTCGCGGATGCGTTCTCCAACCCGCTCTTCCGGCTGGGCTACGGCTCGCAGTCGCCGCTGGAGGCGACAGAGTACCCGCTGACCCGCATGACGGACAATTATGCGCTGCTCAACTCGCTCTACCGCGACAATTGGGTGGTGCAGAACGTCGTCGGCCTCGTCGTTGACGATATGCTGCGCGAGTGGTACAAGCTGCAGGACATCCCGCCCGAGGCGCTGGACGCGCTCGCGAGGGTGGAGCGGCAGACCAAGCTCCGCGCCCGGCTGGCCGAGGGGCTCAGATGGGGGCGGCTGTACGGCGGGGCCGCGGGGCTTATCATGATCGCTGGGCAGGAGGACAGGCTCGGCGAGCCGCTCGACCTCAGCACCGTATACCCGGGGACGTTCAAGGGCCTGTACATCCTCGACCGCTGGCAGGGCATAGTCCCGGACATGGAGCTGGTGTTCGAGGGCGGCGAGCCCAACCCCAAGCACTACAGCATCACGGACGCGGAGGGGCACACGGTGACGCGGGTGCACCATTCCCGCGTCGTGCGCTTCACGGGCCGCGACCTGCCCTATCTGGAGCGGGTGGCGGAGGTGTACTGGGGCGAGAGCGAGGTGGAGGCGCTCTACCGCGAGGTGGTCAACCACGACAACGTGTCCGCCAACATGGCGGCGCTCACATTCCAGGCTAACCTCACCACGCAGGAGGTCAAAAACCTGCCGCAGCTGCTCTCCATGTCCTCCCCGGAAGTGATGAAACGCTTCTGGTGGACGATGCAGGCGCAGAGCGTGCTGCGCTCCAACTTCGGCGTGCAGCTGGTGGAGGAGGGCAGCAAGCTCACCAACACGCAGTACTCATTCGCGGGGCTGCCGGAGGTGTACGAGAGCATGTGCCTCAACCTCTGCGGCGCCTCACACTACCCCATGACGAAACTGTTCGGGCGCAGTCCGGCGGGCATGAACGCCACGGGCGAAAGCGACCTCAAGAATTATTATGACTATGTCGATACTCTCCGGGAGTCCAAGCTCCGGCCTGCGCTCGAACAGCTCCTGCCCGTTATAGCAATGTCGGCGTGGGGCAGCGTGCCGGAGAATCTGGATATCAGCTTCCCGCCGCTGTGGACGCCCACGGCCTCGGAGACGGCTCAGATAGCCGAGCGCAAGGCGCTGGCCATCCGCGACATATTCCAGGCGGGGCTCATACAGGCCGACACGGCCCTGCGCGAGCTCAAGGGGCTGAGCGAGGAGACCGGCATGTTCGGCAACATCACCGACGAGGAGATAGCCGGGGCGCAGGGCAAGACGTATCAGGACGTGACGGCCATGCGCGACCCGCTCGCCGGGCTGGGCTATGGCGAGACGGAGGAAACAGGCGAAGAAAGCTGAATACCGGCGAATGCCAGCGCATACCGGCGCATGCCGCGGATGCCAACTCCAACTCAACTACAACTGAAAAAATTATTAAAGAGCGAAAGCCGCCGTGCTTATCGCTCTTTTTTTGTGTCCTGAAAGGAGCGATTCATCATGAAGACCATCCGCATAGACCGCATCGGCGACTATGAGCGCAGAATCGAAGTAGAGTTTGATGGTAATGACATATCGCAGTATCTCCATGCCGTTGATGTTATATTTACGGCCGACGACTTAGTGGGCACCGATGCCGACGCTGAGACGTAACTCGCCGGAGGCGGAGCTTGAAAAGCTCATAGCCATCTACCTCAAGGCCGAGACCGACATCATCAACGAGATAGGGCGGCTGCGCTCGCAGGGACTGGTGGACTATCACGCCGTGGCCGCGCTGGAGCGGGTGCAGGCCATACTCCGGCAAATGGAGAACGACGCCTGGGAGTATGTCCCGAAGATGATAGAGCGCGAGTTCTATGTCAACCACCCGGAGGCGCGGCGCTTCTATGAAAGCATCAAGAAGCACACTGCCGGGTACGAGAACGCCGCGGCGCTCACTGTGGACGAGCAGGACGTTGTTCAACGGCTTGTGATGGCGCTCATGGGCGAGATAACCGACGCGGCCATGACGGCAATGACGACCATTCAGGACGCGCTCATAGGCCGCACGGAGCCGGACATCTACCGGCGCGTGGGGCTCGAGCAGGTAGCCGCGCAGACGGCGACGGGCCGGGGCGTCAACCGCGCGGTGCCGGAGTTCGTGCGGGCGCTGCAGCGCGAGGGCGTGACCGCGTTCGTGGACAGGGCCGGGCGCAAGTGGAGCCTGCACACCTACTGCACGATGGCCTCCCGTACCACCCGGCGGCAGGCGGAGGTGCTCAGCGTCCTCACCAGAGACCCGGAGCACGACCTCTACAGGATAAGCAGCCACGGCACGACCTGCGCGCTGTGCGCCCCTTATGAGGGCCGCGTCTACTCCAAGAGCGGCACAGACCCGGACTTCCCGCCGCTGGCGGACGCCTTTGGCAAGATAGACCTCGCGGGGCCGGACACGCTGGCGAATACATGGCTGAATATTCATCCAAGCTGCCTGCATGTTATTACACCGTGGACAAAGGCGGGGCGGACGGAGGAAGAAATCGAGGAGATCAAGAGGTTTTCCAGCCCGAAAACCAACCCCTACAGCCGCGACCCGCGGACGGAGAAGCAGATAGAGGCATACCGGAAGAAGGAGCGCTCGAGGGCCAGATGGCTGAGGGATTACCGCCAGTGGGAGCGCTACCGCGTGACGCTGGGCGATAAGGTGCCGAAAACATTCGAGACGTTCCTCAAACACAAGCGCGCCGGCGACGAGAAATACCGCCGCTGGGAGGGCGAATACAGGAGGGCAAATGATACGGGTGATACCGAGGAGTGAGGCGAGGGCGGTGCAGCGGGAGATACTGCGCTGGGAGCTCTCGTGGAAATGGCGGCGGCTGAGGCGATGGCTGCGCCGGATATTGTGACAGGAGGCGCTTATGGACACTGAATACATAGGGCTGCTCAAGCAGGCGCTGGCGGCGGAGACGGAGACGGTGCGGCTGTATCTTGCCATGATGGCCGTGGCCCCGCCGCAGCATGTGCCGAAGATACTGGAAGTCAACACGGACGAGACTGACCACCAGGCTATCATCAGCGACCTGCTGCTGGAGGCCGTGGCGGGCGAGAGCGCCGACCAGGAAGCGCTCGTGCCGGGGGTGGAGTGATGGCGATCGCCTACTATGGCTCTATCCTCTCCCCTAACCAGATAGAGACCGCCGAGGGATATCTTATCTGCCGCAATGTGCCCATCGCGCGCACGGGGCAGCAGATGTATACCGCGCGTGAGTTCGGGCTGGACGGCGACCCCGACGCGCCGGTCACGGTCACGCGCCGGCCGGAGGATGTGTTCGAGGAGGCGGCGATAGCGTCCTTCGAGGGCAAGCCCGTCACCGACGGGCACCCGGGCGAGGACGTGCGCGCGGAGAACTACACCGCATACGCCCGCGGGCACCTGCAGAATGTGCGGCGCGCGGACGACACCATCATGGGGGACATCTACATCAACGACCCCGCCCTCGCCTCGGATGTGCGCAACAACATCAAGCGCGAGGTGAGCTGCGGCTATCGCTGCACGCTCGTGCCGGACGGGGCCGGCGGATACTTCCAGACCCATATCAGGGGCAATCACGTGGCGGTCGTGCCGCTGGGCAGGGCCGGACACGATGTTGCAATACACGATGCCGCCGACATGGCGGAGAAAGGACGGACAACCAAGATGAGCGAATTCAAGAAGGGCCTCCTCGCCGTGTTCGGTAAGGCGGCAAAGGACGCGAGCGACGAGGAGCTGGACACGATGGTGGGCATCACCGCCACCGCGCTGGACGCCGACCCCGCCGGAGAGGCGCAGGAGGCGGCACCCGCGGCGGACGAGAAGCCCGTCGAGGACGAGGTGGTCTACAAGGAGCCGAAGGGCGACGACATCGGCAGCAAGCTCGACCGCATCCTTGAAATGCTGGAAGCCAAATCGCGCGGCGGGCGCGGCGAGGGCCGCATGCACGACGAGAGCGACATCGACGAGCTGGTGGACAAGCTCACCGGCGGCGAGGAGGCGAAGCTGCTGGAGGCCGACGACTGCCGCACGATGGACACCGCCACGCGCGACGCCGCCGTCAGCCTGCTGCGCAAGGTGCGCCCCGCTGTGGCCGCTATCGCCGACAAGGCCGAGAGGGCGCGCGTCACCGATGCCCTCATCAGCGCGGTGAGCAACGATTCTGTCTACGGATCTATCGCCGCCGCCGCGAAGGACAGCGCGCAGAAGGCCGCGGGCACGAGCCAGACCAGCTATGAGCAGGTCTGCGCCGACGCCCAGGCGGGCTACGACGAGCGCAACCCGCACCGCAACAAGGGGGCCAGATAATGCCTCTCAGCCCTCAGTCGATAGGGCTGGCAATGTCTCACGGGTTTGCGGGCTCGTATGCGCGCCAGCCTGACATGATAGTCAACACTGCCCCGCTCGGGGGCACGGCCACTATCCCCTTCGGCACGCCGCTTGTGCGGGGGCAGGACGGGGCCGTTATCCCGATGGGCTCCGGCAACACCGGCAACCAGTTTGTCGGCGTCGCCGGACGTGAAGTAAAAACCGCAACTCAGTACAACGGCCAATCCGTGGGCTCTTATGCCCCCGGTGAGGCCGTTTCTGTTTTCCAGCGCGGCAACATCAACGTGAAGTGCCAGAAGGGCGCGCCCGTTATCGACGGCAGTGTCTATGTCCGCGTCGCCGCTCGTGGCGACTATGCCGTGGGCGGCTTCGAGGCGGAGGCCGACGGGGCCAACACCGTGGCGCTGAGCAACGCCCAGTGGGGCGGGCCGGCGGACGGCAACGGCGTGGCCGAGCTGCGCATCGCATATGTCGGCCCTGTCCCCGCGGTGGCCGGTACCCCCGGGCCCGCGGGAGAGGACGGCGGGTATTACGAGCCCAGCGTTGATGCTTCCGGGAATCTCTCGTGGACAGCCAGCAAAATCGGTATGCCCGCAGTTGAGGGCGCCAACATCCGCGGCCCGCAGGGGCCGGCAGGCGCGGACGGCGCGGCCGGTACCCAGGGCCCCGCGGGAGCTGCGGCTGGCTTCGGGAATCCGACCGCTACGGTCGACGCCGAAACTGGAACGCCATCGGTAACAGTCACCGCCTCCGGCCCGGACACGGCAAAGGTGTTCGCCTTCGCTTTCCACAACCTGAAAGGAGAGCCGGGGGCCGCGGGCGCGCAGGGACCTGAAGGGCCGCAGGGCCCGGCGGGACCCTCGTACACGCTGCCCGCCGCTACCACGGGAGCGCTCGGCGGCGTGAAACAGATGGCGGCTATCACAGACCTCGCCGCCGCACCCACAATGGAGGATTTCAACAACCTTCTCGCGGCTCTCCGCACTGCGGGGATGCTCGCAACATCTTGATAAGGAGTGATAAGTATGGGTCTCAATCCCCAGATTATCGGCAAGGATATGCCCCACGGGTTTGCCGGCTGCTACGCCCGCCAGCCCGACATGATAGTCAACACCCGCCCCGCCGGCGGCACAGCGCCCATCGTTTTCGGCACCCCGCTCAAGTATGACGGCGTGACCGTTATCCCGATGGGCGCTTCTGCTACCGCGGCCCAGTTCGTCGGCGTCGCCGGCTGCGAGATCAAGAGCGTGCTCAACTACCTCGACCAGGGCACGGGACAGTACGCCGTGGGCGAGGCCGTCTCCGTGTTCATGCGCGGCGCTATCAACGTCAAGTGCCAGCGCGGCACGCCGGCGCTCGGCGGCGCGGTGTACGTCCGCATCACGGCCAACGCCTCTTACACCGGCGCTGTTGTCGGCGGCTTTGAGGCCGAGGCGGACGGCAGCAACAGCGTGCAGCTCACCAACTGCCAGTGGGCAGGCCCCGCAGACGCCAACGGAGTGGCGGAGCTGCGCATCCTCACCATGAACAACGCCTGATAGGAGGGACAGATAATGAGCTTTCAGAACATGGGCACGACCAACGCGGGCGTCATCGCGTCCATCGCGGGCCCCATCAACAACATTTTCGCGATGGACGCGGCGGGTGTTGCATCCGGCAATGCGTTCCTCACCAGCGAGCTCGAGAAGAGAGATACGCTCATCCGCAAGCCGCTGACCAGCGTTACATATCCCCGCGACATCGTCGTCCAGACGGGCGGCGGCTGGGTAGATTATGTGTCCGCCCTCTCCGTGGCCTACGGCCTGACCGGCGGTGCGGGCAACAGCCCCGTCACCGCGGGCGGCGCCAATGGCCTGCCCATCGTCCAGGCCTCCCTCGACAAGGGCGTGTACAAGGCCCACGTGTTCGCCGTGGCCCTGCGCATCATGTTCCAGGATATGCAGCGCTCGAACTTCATCGGCCGCAGCCTCGACCAGCTGCTGCAGGACGGCGTGCGCCTCGCTTACGACAAGCATATGGACCAGAGCGTGTATGTCGGCCTCGACGAGTACGACACCACCGGCCTTGTGAACAACCCGGATGCCGTGGAGACCACCGTGGCCGACGGCACGAGCGGCAACGGCAACTGGAGCGAAAAGACCCCGGACGAGATACTCAACGACGTCAACACCGCGCTGCTCGCCACCTGGGCCGCCGCGGAGTATGACACCAGCGCCATCCCCAACCACATCCTCCTGCCGTATGAGGAATACAACTACATCATGACCACGAAGGTCACCGACCTCGCCACCGAGACCATCTTCGATTTCCTGATGAAGAACAACGTGGCGAGCAAGAACGGCGGCGACCTGTTCATCGGCGCCACCCGCTGGTGCAAGGGCGCGGGCACCGGCGGCACCGACCGCATGGTCGTGTACGTCAACCACGAGCGCTTCCTCAAGGTGGAGGAGCTGGTGCCGCTCAGCCGCATCATGAGCGCGCCGAACGTCGCCAACGTCTGCTACGACACGGCCTACATGTCCAACATCTCCGAGGTGGAGATATTCTACCCGCAGACCATCACCTACTGGGACAACATGGGCGGTTATACCTGTTTTTCTTATACAGTCGCCGCAACGTTATACACCCCTCCCCGGCGGGCTCCCGGGCTGGCCCCGTGAGCCGCGGCTTTGTGGGTGAGATACCCGACTGGGCCGCCGATACGGACTATTTCCGCGCGCTTGTGAAGGACGGGAAGATATCCTTGCCCGCGAGCCATAAGGACAGGGACGTGGAAGCGGCGCAGAAGAAGCGCCGCAAGGGGGACTGACGATGTACTACTGGGGGCATCCGCAATTCTTCGGCGTGCGCGCGGCGGCAGCCAACATCGGCGGCAGCCCCGGCGACTACACGGCGGAGCAGTTCCAGCAGGACTATCCGCAGTTTTTCAACGCCGAGGGTCAGCCGCTTGTACCGGCGGCAATGCTCAGCGAGCTCATCAACATGGCGAACAACGCCATACTGCCTGAGCGCTGGGGCGAGGCCTGGCGCTACGCCGTGGGGCTCTATGTGGCCCATTACGCCACGCTCTACCTGCGCACGTATGCCGAGAGCTCGGACAGCCCCCAGCAGGCCGCGGCCTCGGGCGCGCTTGTGGGCGTCGTGAAATCCGCCACGCTGGGCGACGCCTCCGTGACGTATGACACAGCCGCCATCACGCAGGGCACGGCGGACTGGGGCGACCTCAACGCCACATCTTATGGGCAGATGCTCGCCAACCGCGCCAAGCTCATTGGCATGGCGGGCTCATACGTAATCTGAGGAGGTGAGGGCATGAACTGGGCGGACTGGTACACCGACACGGTGGACATCTACCGCGTCACCACATACAAGCAGGGCAACCTCACCAGACGGGAACGGGGCGAGGCGCTGTACACCGGCGTACCATGCCGGGTGTATCAGAGCGACAGCAAGGCCATCAACATGACGCAGACGGCGGCGGACATCCGGCAGGATGACAAGCTCGCCTGCGACATATCGGTGGATATCCGGGCCGGGGACATGCTCATCATCCACCGCGGGGCGAGGCTGGGGCGGCCGGGGCCGGACATCCGGGCCTTCGCCGCCGACCCCAACCTCTACTATGAGCCGTTCGGGGCCGTGATACCCGGCCTCGCGCATCAGGAGATACGGCTGCTGCAGGAGGAGAGAGTATGAGCTTCACGGTCAATCTCCAGCAGCGTATACAGCAGCTCAAGAAGATAAAGGCCGACATCCCGAAAGTGCTCAGCGATGTGGCGGAGGGGGCGACGCTGCGGGCCATCGAAAAGGCACAGGACGCAACCCCGCCGAAAATGAACAGCCTGCGCGGCACAAACACACGCACGGGCGAGCTCAAGGCTCACTGGGCCACCGACAGCAAGACGAAACCGGTGATACGCGGAAATACCGTTGTGACCGAGCTGAACAACAACATGGAGTATGCCTCGTTCGTCAATGACGGCCACCGCATGGACAGGCATTTCGTGCCGGGGCTGTATGTGGACAACGGGATACTCAACTACGACCCCGCCGCCAAAGTGGGCCTCGTGGTGGGCACCAAGACCCGCTACGTCAAGGGCGAGTTCATGGTGGACAAGGCCAAAGCCGAGTTTGAGCGCGTCTCACTGGCGGAGCTGGACAAGGAGATAGCGAGGCTGATGAAATGAACTTCACGATAACGACGCTGGGCGAATCCCTGGCCGACTACCTCGCGCCCGTGCTCCCGGACGTACAGTACAACGAAGACCCGGCGCAGCAGGGCGTGGACTGCCCCTGTTTCTTCCTCCAGCAGCGCTACGCCTACACCGAACGCCGGCGCAGCACGCGGGACATGTTCCTGCAGCGCATCGGCCTCGACCTGACCTATCTGGAGGACTACAACCTGCCCGACCTGCACCAGCGCTACCTCGCCGCCGCGGGGGCGCTCGACACCGTGATGGAGACCATAGAGTACACCGACGGCGACGGCACTGCTCTGCTGCGTACGTATGAGCGCCAGTGGACGATAGACGAGGACGCGCTGCACTATAAATTCGAGCTGCAGGTGTGGGTATCCCTGCCGGAGACGGCGGTCAAAATGCAGACGATGGACTACGACGAGGAGGTCGTACTGCCGTGAAACAGAAGAAATACACGCGGGAGGCGCTGCTGAAAAGCAAGCGCTTCTCTTGTTATCAGCGGGACTTCCTCGGGGTGATCCTGAGTAAGCCCGAGTACACACTGGCCGAGGCCACGAAGGTGGTCAAGGCCTTTTTTAATGCAAAGGAGAGTGATTGAACATGGCCGGTGGCACCTGGACCTCGCAGAATAAGGTCCGCCCGGGCGTATACATCCGATTCACGTCCAGCCGGGGGCTGGGCCTGGTCGTGGGCGAGCGCGGCATCGTCACGATACCGGAGGCCCTGAGCTGGGGCCCCGTGGGCGTCGTGCAGACCGTGGAGGCCGGCGACGACATGCGCCCCTACTGCGGCTACGACATCACCGCGCCGCAGGCGCAATTCCTCAACGAGATATTCAAGGGCACCAACCGCACGAGCGCGCCCTACCGCGTCTACCTCTACCGCTTGGCGGCGACCAGCAGCGCGGAGGCGACCGCCACGACCGGCGCGCTCACCGCGACGGCGAAATACCCCGGCGTGAGGGGCAACGACATCACCATCGTTATCACCGAGGATGTGGACAACGAGGGCAGCTTCACCGTATCCACCGTCGTCGACAACGAGATCATGGACGAGCAGACCGCCGAGACCGTCGCCGACCTTGTGGCCAACGACTGGGTGACGTGGAGCGGCACCGGCGCGCTGACCGCGACCGTGGGCGCACCCCTCGCCGGCGGGGCCGACGGCACCGTGCAGAGCTCGGCCTATCCCGACTATCTGGAGGCCATCGAGCCCTATAAGTTCGATATCATGATCTACGACGGCACGGACACCACCGTGCAGGACGCCATGATAGCCTTCGTCAAGCGCATGTGCGACGACAACGGGCAGTATTGCCAGCTGGTGGCCGCGGGCCTCACCAACCCGGACAGCCGCTTCGTCATCAACGTGCAGAGTGGCGCGACGCTCAACGACGGCACCGTGCTCACCGCCGCGCAGACCTGCTGGTGGGCCGGCGGCGCGGAGGCCGGGGCCAAGTACAACGAGAGCCTCACTTACGCGCAGTACCCCGGCGCCATCGCCTGCAGCCCCGTGATGAAAAACAGCCAGTACATAGAGGCGCTGACGAGCGGCGAGCTGGTGCTCTACGCCGAGGACGGCAAGGTGCGCATCGAGCAGGACATCAACAGCCTGGTCACTCTGACGCAGGACATCACCAAGCCCTACCAGAAGAACAGGGTAATCCGCCTGTGCAATACCATCGCCAACGACGTCTACCGGCAGTTCACGGACTCCTATATCGGCGTCGTCAACAACAACGACGAGGGCCGAATGATGTTCAAGAACGCCATCGTCGGCTACCTGCTCGACATCCAGGCCAACAACGGCATCCAGAACTTCGAGCCCGAGGACGTGGAGGTGCTGCCCGGCACCGACATAGACGCCATCGTGGTGAATATCGTGATTCAGGCCGTGGACAGTGTCGAAAAGATATATCTTACCATTGAGGTTAATTGACTTAATTTGCATGACCTGAGATATTTTTATGCAAGGGAGTGACAATCCTATGCCTAAGCAGTACCTGCTTGCGCGGGACACCATCAACGGTGCTGAGGGCAGCGTCGTGGTCACCCGCAACGGGCTCAACTACGTTGTGGCCGGGATGAAGAACATCACAGCCAACGGCGAGCTGCAGAGCGACGATATGCGCGTCATCGGCACGCGCATCATCCAGGACAAGAACAACGGCGTAAAGCTGACCGCCACCGGCAACATCTACTACGGCGATGACATCTTCCGCGAGATGCTCTACAACTACATCACCACCGGCGTGATGGAGGAGTTCGACATCCAGCTCACCAACAGCGACCCCACCGTGACCGTAGGCCGGCAGACCGTGGTGCTCTATGGCTGCCACCTGACCGGCACTATCCCGCTGGCCATCCTCAACGACGAGGAGGCCATGCTGAACTACGACTTCAACTTCGCGTACACCCGCGTGGCGTTCCTTGAGCGCTTCACCGCCCCGGCACAGCTCGGGAGCTGACAGGAGGTAATTCCATGAGTAAACTTTCCGCATTTCTCAACCCCGTCTCCGCTGAGCAGGAGCGGGAGGTGGTAATTTCCAACCGCTTTCAGGATGAGAAGGGCAATCCCGTGCCGTTCAGGATACGGGCCATTACTCAGGAGGAAAACGATAAAATCGTCAACTCCTGCAAACGCAGGCTGAAAAATGGGGAGGAGACGGTGGACACCCGCCTCCTCGGGCGCAAGCTGGTCGTAGCCGCCACGGTGGAGCCGGATTTCCGCTCGACGGAGATGTGTGAGCACTTTGGCACGCTCGACCCGCTGGAGGTGCCGGGCAAGATGCTCCTGTCCGGGGAATACAGCCGGTTGATGGAGGCCATAAACGACCTGTCCGGCTTCAACGACGACGCGGTAGCCGGGGCAAAAAACTGATACGGGAGGCCGACCCGGAGACGATGGTTGCATATTACTGCTTCATCAATCTGGGCTGGCCTCCCAGCAAGTATGCGGCGCTCCCGCTCAGGGAGCGCCTTCTCATTGCGCAGTTTGTCCGGCGGGAAATAGAGAGCCGCAAGAAATGAGGTGAATCATGGCAGAAATCAGAGAGGAACTGGTCCTATACGACAGATTTACACAGACGTTCACCTCGTATATCCGCCAGGGCGAACGCGCAGCGGACGTCACGGAGCGGGCGCAAGCGGCGGCGCAGGGCTTCTCGGTCGCGTCGGCACAGGCTGCTGCCTCCACCCGGGCCAATACCGCCGCCCTCAAGTCGCAGGAATCGCAGACGAAGAAAACCAAAACGCAAACAGACATGCTCAGCAACAGCATCCGCCGCATGGCGGGGGGCTTTCTCGGGCTGCAGGCTGTGAGAGGGATAATCAATCTCTCCGACAGCATGACCGCCGCCACCGCCCGGCTGGACATGATGAACGACGGCCTGCAGACCACGGCACAGCTCAACGACATGATATTCGAGAGCGCCAACAGGTCGAGAGGCTCCTACCAGGCCACCGCCGACCTGGTGGGCAAGCTGGGAATACTGGCGGGCAACGCCTTTTCCAGTTCGGCGGAAATCGTCGCATTCGCGGAGCAGGTAAACAAGCAGATGGCCATAGCAGGTACGTCGGCGTATGGAGCCGAAGCGGCCATGCTGCAGCTGACACAGGCTATGGCGAGCGGCGTGCTGAGGGGCGAGGAACTGAACTCCATCCTTGGGCAAGCTCCGACCATAGCGCAGAGCATAGCAGATTATCTTGGCGTGGACGTGGGCACCATGCGCCAGCTTGCCTCCGAGGGCAAGGTCACGGCGTCAGTCGTTAAGGCCGCCATATTTGCGGCGGCGGACGAAACCAACGCCAAGTTCGAGGAAATGCCCTATACCTTCTCACAGGCGTGGAGCGTGGTCAAAAACGTGTTGACGCAAGCGTTCCAGCCGCTGCTCAACGGGCTTTCGGCAATAGCAGACTTTGCAGGAAATAATATAGACATTGTCGTGGGCGCGATATACGGTTTGGCGGCTGCTGCTACGTTCTACGCCGCTGCTCAGTGGATTGCTACGGGTGCGGCAAAGGCGTTCTTTACCGCCCTTAAAAGCAATCCGCTTATGTGGATTGCCATGCTTATAGGCGTGGTTGTTGCGGCGGTGTATAGCTGGATACAGTCGGTCGGAGGCCTTCAAACAGCATGGGCCATATGCCAGAACTGGCTGCTGACCGCGTGGGATAACATCAAAATCGCTTTTTTCACCGTCGTTTACGCTATCCAGGAATGGGGCGCGAAGCTCCAATTGGCGTTCACAAAGGTCACAAATGCCATTGCCAACGCCGTTGATTGGATGAAAGCGCAGGTGCTTACCGGCATACAGGGGATGGTCAACGGAGCCATAGACCTCATCAACGATTTCATAGCAGCGCTGAACAAAATCCCCGGCGTCAGCATTGAGGCCATAGAGCACGTCACATTCGGCACCGAGGCGCAGCTACAGTACGAGGCCAACAAGCAGGCCCGCGCGGAAGAAGTCGCCAAGATGCAGGCCGAACTTGACCAGATGGTAGCCGACCATAAGACAGAACTGCAGAACATGCGCGCAGAGCGCGATGCAGCACAGGCGGCGCGTGAACAGGAAATAGCCGAGATGCAGGCCGAGGCGGCCGGCGGCACTTCTGGCGGCTCCGACTACGAGGAAGAAACCGCCGCCAACACCGAGGCAACCGCGGGGAGCGCGGGGGCCATTGAGAAGTCGCTGGGGCTGGCGGAGGAAGAGCTGAAGTCCCTTGTGGACGTGGCCGAGCAACGGTACGTCAACCGCATCAACCTTACTTCACAGACGCCGGTGATAAACATCAACGGCGCGAACACGGGCAACACACAGGCCGACAGGCAGCGGCTGGCCGACCAGCTCCGTGACGTGCTTCTGGAGCAGATGAGCGCCGGCAGCAGCCGTTCTACCAGCTTTGCGTACTCGGGGGTGACCTGATGCCCTACATCCGCACATACTACGGGCTCTACTTCTCGGGCTCGGGGGGCGTTGTGCGCCTGCCCATCAACCCGGAGAAGCTGCCCATCACATACGACAACGACAACAAGGAGTACAACGTCCTGGGGATAGGCCCCATCATGGTGCCGCGCACGCCGAAACTGGCCGTGGGCAGCATCTCCGGGGGCCTGTTACCGGGGCGGGGCGGCGATGTGCCGCCGGAGACCTACATCGACTTCTTCCGCGCCGCTATGGCCAACATGGAGGTTGTGGTGTTCACGCCGGTGAGATTCTACGAGACCGGCGAGCCCTTCGCCAGTTCCGATGTGGGCTTCGAGTGCCTCATCACCGAGTTCGTGTATGAGGAGCGGGGCGGCGAGACGGGGGACTTCTACTACGACCTCACGTGGACGGAGTTCCGCGACTACACGCCCCAGCGGATGCAGGTGGCGAGCGGCGGGGGCTACGGGGCCTCAGACAGCGCGGGAGCGGCTTCCGCCTCCACCCGGGCGCGGATGCTCACGGGGGCAAGCTCGAGCGTTCAACAGCCCGCCACGGCCTCACAGGACACGCTGCGGCTGCTGGTGGAGCCGTCGCGCGCCATACCGCAGGGGCAGCTCTACAGCGGGGCCTATGCCGTGGCCAACGGGGCGGCCTATCAGACGAGCCAACGGGGCGGCAGCGCGCAGCAGCTGAGCGGGCAGCTCGTGCGCGTGCAGCGCATAGACAACACCGCGCCCAGCGGCGCGTTCGTGACCACGGAGGCCGGGGAGTACATCGGCTGGATGGAGGCCGAGGCCCTACAGGTGGTGGACGACCGATGACGACAGAACTTCTGATAGAAGAGAAGCGCACGGGGAAGATATGGGAGATATCCAACAGCACACAGCAGTGCACATGGACGACCAACCGCACGGGCTCGCCCGGAAAGTTCGAGTTCACGGTCAACAAGGCCGGGGATTTGAGCTTCGTCGAGGGCGACACCGTGCGGTTTTCCGTCGATGGGCAGTTGCAGTTTTTCGGCTGGGTATTCACCAAAAGCAAAGACCGCTGGGGCGTTATAGACGTCACGTGTTACGACCGGCTGCGCTACCTCAAGAACTCCGCCAGCTATGCGTTCTACGACCTGAGCGCGGGCGACATGATACGCCAGATGGCGGCGGACATGCAGGTGGACGTGAGCGAGATCGAGGACACGGGATACATCATCCCCTCGCTGATAGAGCAGGAGCAGAGCTGCATCGACATCGCGCAGTCCGCGCTGGAGCAGACGCTGCTCAACACCGGCAACATCTATGTGCTGTTCGACGACGGCCACGGCCTCAGCCTCAAGCAGCCGGCCAACATGATATCCGACGTTATCATCGGCGACAAGAGCCTGCTGACCGACTACAGCTACAAGACCGATATAGACCAGCAGACCTACAACAGCGTGAAGCTGGTGCGGCCCAATGAGCAGACGGGGCGCAAGGACGTGTTCATCGCGCAGGACAGCAACAACATCTACCACTGGGGGCTTTTGCAGCTCTACCAGAGTGTGGACGGGGCGATGAACGACGCGCAGGTCAAAGCGCAGGCGGAGGCCACGCTGGGCTTCTACAACCGCCGGCTGCGGACGCTCTCCGTGTCCTCGCTGGGCGTGCCCGGCCTCCGGGCGGGGCAGATGATATACATGAACGTCCCCGGGCTGGGCGACATCAACCTCAACCAGTATGTGCTGCTGGAGAAGGTGACGCACACCTGGGAGAACAACGACCACACGATGGACTTCGAGACGCTGGAGATATGATATGGAACTGAAAGACGTAATTCAGCAGATGGTGGACGAGGCGGTGTCCGCGAGGATGCCCACGGAGTTACAGATAGGGACGGTGACCGCCGTTGATCCCGTGGAGGTGACGCTGGACACGCAGATGACGCCGCTGCGGCAGAGCGTGCTCTACCTCTCCGAGACCGTGATAGAGAAAAAGACCCCCATATTGCAGCACAACCACGTCTATCCCGAGGGCGTGACGGAGGATGCGCTGCTGGAGCCGGACATCATCTGTGATGAGCACGGCACGGGGCTGGGGACGAAGGACGGCTACATCATCTTCAACAACGCCTTGCAGGTGGACGACAAAGTCCTGCTCATGCGTGTGCAGGGCGGGCAGAAGTTCGTGATACTCTCGCGCACGTTCGACTTCAAGTAAGGGGGGATACGATGCCCACGCTTCCTCAGGGCGGCTCGCTGCCGCCGCAGGTGGAGGTGTCCTCGCAGCCGGGCCGCACCTGGTACATAGACAAGAGCACCAACCGCATCCGCGGCGAGTGCGACGGCTGGCTGGCCGTGCGGCAGGCGGTGGAGATAATCCTCAACGTGCAGCGCTTCCGCTGGCAGATATACACGCCGTACTCGGGCATGGATTGGCGCAACCTCATCGGCAACGACCCCGGATATGTGGCGGCGGAGCTGCAGCGGCGAGTTTGCGACGCCCTAATCATGGACGACCGCGTCCTCGGCATCCGCGACTACAGCTACACCATATCCGGCGACGAGCTGCACGCGGAGTTCACGGTGCTCACAGTATACGGCGATATTGCGCAGACAATGGAGGTGAGCCTCGCGTGATAGATCTCACTCAGTACACATACCAGCAGATACTGCAGCAGCTGCTCGACCGCGTGCCGGACAAGTTCGACAAGCGCGACACCTCGCCCATACCAACGGCGGCGGGCATGGCGGCCTACGGGCTGGAGCAGTATTACATCAACCTCGCCGTGGTGCAGCGCGAGGGCCTTATCCAGACGGCCACCGGCGAACAGCTGGACATGCTCAGCATCATAGCGGGCACAACGAGATACCAGGCGTCCCCGGCCGTGCGGCTGGGGATTTTCAATATCGCGGTGCCGATAGGCTCGCGGTATTCGACCATCAACGGCGAGAACTCGATAGACTTCTACGTCTCCGCCGCCACCACGGGGCCGACGGAGGGCGACTATTACTACCAGCTGACGGCGGAGACGCCGGGCAGCATCGGCAACGACTACACCGGGCCCATACTCCCCATCACGGCCATACCGGGCCTCACCAGCGCGCAGATAACGGACATCCTCGTCCCCGGCGACGACACGGAGACGGACGAGGAATACCGCGAGCGGGTGATAGAGGCGCTGAACGACCGGCCTTTCGCGGGGAACATAGCGGCCTACCGTCAGGAGATATTGGCCATAGACGGCGTGGGGGCCGTGCAAGTCTACCCGACGTGGAACGGGGGCGGCACGGTGAAGTGCTCGATACTCGGCGCGGACTACCTCCCCGCGTCCCCCACGCTCGTCGATAACGTACAGACCGCCATAGACCCGGAGGTAAATCAGGGGCTGGGCCTGGGCCTCGCGCCCATCGGGGCAACCGTGACCATCACCACCCCGGACGAGGTGAAGATCAACGTCGCTGCCACGCTGCTGCTCTCGCCCGGCTACAGCATAGAGCAGGTGCAGCAGGGCGTGGAGCAGCAGATAGAGAACTACCTGCTGAGCGTGCGGCAGGAGTGGGACACCAACGTTTCGCCGACCGGCGTGCAGTATGCCGCCAACGTCTATGTGGCCCGCGTGATAAGCGCCGTGGTCAACGCGCCGGGCGTAGTGAACGTGATGAGCCTCACGCTCAATGGGGCCAATACGGACATCTCCCTGACGGAGAGCGGTACGGTGCAGCAGATACCCGTGATAGGGACGGTGACGCTGAGTGAACAATCTGGAACTTGATTACCTGCCCTGCGAGCAGCTGCCGCCGTGGTACAGGGAAGTGCTGGACTACCAGCAGATGTGCAATACCATCGGCGCGCAGTTCGCGCTGCTGGCGGAGGAAATAACCCGCGTGGCGGACAACTTCTTCCTCCAGACGATGGACTTGGAGACAGTGCAGATGTGGGAGGGCATCTTCCGCATCGTCGCAAACCCCGCCACGGAATCGCTGCAGTTCCGGCGGGACAGGATAATCAACCGCATATCCATGCGCCCGCCCTTCACGCTGCGATTCCTCTATCAAAAGCTCGACGAGCTGATAGGGCCGGGGCTGTGGAACGTGACCGTGGATTACCCGAACTACGCGCTGTACATCGAGAGCAACGTGGACGGGCAGGGCTATTCGCAGGAACTTATCTACACTATAAACCACATCAAGCCCGCGCACATCACGTTCATCAACTCCCCCGTCGCCATGTCGGGGATAGTGCTGAGCGAGCGCGTGAGCGAGATATCTTACACATGGAATTACGTCCTCAACGGCCAGTGGCTTCTGGGGCAGGAGCCCTTCGCCGACGAGGAGGAAGTGCAGGTGATAAAATTGCCGCAGACACCATCCATCCAGAGCGCGCTGCTCACCGGCATCGCGGACTTTGTGTCCAACGACGTCGCGGCCGCGCGGCTGAACGGCTCCATCATGGTGGAGAACATCAACAAGTCCGTGCAGGACTCCACGCTGACGATAACATATCAGGTTACCCAAGCGATGACCACGGAGATAACGCAGGTGGAGCTGCTCGCGGCGGACGGCACGGTGCTCACGTCGATGGCGGCTTATGTCCCTGTGACGGAGACCGCGGTTATCAAGCACGTCATACCAGTACAGGAGGGGATTGTAAATGCCGATACCTAATTACCCGCTGCCCGCCGACCTCCCGGAAAACTGGCAGCCCAACCAGATAGTGGCCCCGAACGGCACGGACGTGGGCGAGACTGAGCAGCATGGCTACAACTACCTGATGGAGCAGGTAAACAACGCGCACGAGGCCATCAACGGCCTTGTGGACTACGCGAACAGCGTCACGGCGACCTCCGCCGCGCTCACTGCGGGCTCAATCGTGCTCGGCATCCCCTGCGAGGCGACGCAGGGGCTTTCGGTGAAGTTCGAGGCCCCCTGCGCCAGCGAGGACGTGACCGTGGGCATCGTGATAGACGGCGTGACTTACGAGTGGCGCGACACGCTGGGCGAGGACATTGCGGGAATCGAGGGGCTGTTTGCCGCGGGGACGATGGTGGGCATAATCCTCGACCGCGAGGACGTGATAGCCTACATCGTCAACGCCGCGCCGAGCAAGGGATACATAGAGGTGGACGCCCTGCCGGAACCCCTCATGCCCGGCGCGCTGTACGGCCAGATTCTGGCAGACTTCGAGACGTAATCCCGGGGTTATATTGAATCTTCCCCACACATAACGATTTGACATGAAAAACCTCCTCGAAAGGGTGTGAAATATGAGTAATAGGTACGTTTGGAATAGGTACGGAATCGAGCTTCAAACCAATGGGACTGTAACTGCGGGCGCCCCCTCGTCTATTATTGTGAGCAATGTTGACACCTCCGGTTCTGCAAGCTCATCGGTTCCTGTTGACTATAGCACCTCCATACAAAGGAATGGCTCAAACATTGAATTGGTGAATCCGACAGAACGGCTATTCAACTTCCCGGGCAGTAACGGGTATACATTCCCAGTTGGAACATACATCAAAGTCAATCCAAAATGGGATTACAGGTACAACATAGTAATTGAAGATGTTCTTTACGTCACGTCAGAGATGGAATTAAGGCCTTCGGGCAGCACGCTTAGGGCCTATTCGGGTTCCGCCATTAGATATTCGGGTTATACCAAGGGCTCCGCCAACGGCACCGTCTCGAACAGCGGCGCTTCCACCTACCCACCCAACGATACGCGGCCGCGAATTGCCAGCATATGTGTGATTCCGGCCCTTCTAAGGAGGTGCAATCATGTCGAGTAGGTATGTGTGGCAGAGAAGCGATGTGATTTATACATCCAGCAGCGAGCCGGTCAGCCTCACAGACCATAGCACCACCGGCTCACGCGGCAGCACGGTTAAATCCTTTGGAATTACTGTCCAAGGTAATTTGGTGGCCGCAGCAACGTACACGTTTTCCAATGGGACATATAAACTTACCGGCTCTCCGAGTGTCATGCCACTATCCTTTGAGCCGACCGCCCCCAATTTAGAGCCCGCTTGCTTTTCTCTTTCCGGCATGGGCGATCGCTCCAAAACAGCATTCTATTTTGGTATAGGGCAGGGGGCCTCGGCCAGTTCTCAATTCAGTGAATTGTACTACGTTGAGCTTGAACCGATCGCATATACACAATCTCAAAACTTTGTCCCAAACATTTATAAAGAGACAGTTATCACGACAACGAGCCTTTATCTTTCCATTAGCAATTTTGATGATTTTGGGTTTAATGTGTCCGTCACTCGCCTGAGTGCCACCGGCACCAAAGGCATGGTCAACGGCACGGCAACCAACAGTAGCTCCGCTACCTACCCACAGGACGGTATAAGCGGAAATTACTGGTATACCTATCAGGGTCAGGACAGCATCGACGCCGCGGCTGTGGGGTACAGCAATCAGGCCCCGATGGGCGGGCAGCCCATCACCATAAACGTTACGCCTACGACGCCGACCTACGGCGGCACGATACGCTATACATACCAGGTGCAGCTCGACAACGGCGAGTGGACTACCATAGAGACCAACGTCACGGAGACGAGCCAGGAGTACACCATCCCGGCGGGGACGAACAGCTTTGCGGCGCGCGTGCTCGCGAGCGACACGTGGGGCTTCTCGAGCAGCGACTACACGACCGGCACGACGCTGAGCGTGACGAACAACCTGCCGCCCACCGCGCCGGCCTCCATCACGATAGGCGACGTGCTCGGCGGACAGGAGACCACCATCACCTGGGAGGCCGCGACGGACAGCGACGGCACAATAGACCACTACGAGCTGGAGCGGCAGGTGGACAACGGCGACACCTGGACGCAGATATTCAGCGGCAACGCCCTCACTTACAGCGACACCATCAACAGTGAGTGGGCGACAGTGAACTACCGCGTGCGGGCTGTGGACGACGACGGCGAGGCCGGCCCCTATACCACCGGCACGATGCAGACCGTAAATGCGGGGTGGCTGTATTTTTCCGGCCCGGCGGCGGACATGGGGGACAAGCCCGCGCCCTTCGATTTCGTTTTCAGCATCGGCTCCACGACCGAGGGCACGACGGACATCAGCGTGGAAGTGCTGCTCGACGACGAGAACGTCTACACCGGCACGCCGGACGCGGCGGAACAGGTGACGATAAGCATCGACACGCGGCTGATGTTCGCGGGGGCACATGATATCGTAATCACGGCGGAGAAGGAAAACCTGCTCGGACTGAATCAGGTGTGCTCCTTCAACATCCCGGCGGTCACGCTGCCCGACGGCGGGCGCATGGTGCAGCTCTACAACGACGAGGGACAGGCCGTGTTTCCCCTCACGCTCGGCCGGGCCGTGATAGGCAAGGGCGGCGAGGACATCAACGAGATCCTCGACCGCGTGTTCTCGGGCACCTATACCGGCACGGGCACGAGCGGGAGCGGGAACCCCTGCCAGCTCCGGCTCTCGTTTGTGCCGCGCTTCATGTTCGTGTACTCGAACGCCCCGGCGAGCGGCTGGTGGGTGCGCACCGCTGACGCTACGACTTCAGCGCAGGGGACGATGGAGACGACCGGCGGCACGGCCACGGTGAGCTGGGACAACGACAACATGACGCTCTCGTGGTACGCCGCGAGCGCGGCGGTGCAGCTCAACACGAGCGGCACCGTCTACGGATATCTTGTGATAGGTTGAGGTGGGATACATGAGGATAATCAGAACGACACCGGACAGCAACGGGGCTTATCCGCCGCCGCAGGCGTGGACGGGCCGGGTGCCGGAGGGCTACGCCGTCTGGCCGGATTCCCTCGGCATGGAGGAATTTGAGCAGCACAACGGCTTCGTGGTGCTCTCCATTCTCCGCGGCCGCGTGGCGGGCTATGAGGTCAACACGGAGGCGTGGGAGGCCTGGGAGCCCGCGCCGGAGCCGGAGGGTGTCTCCGACACTGACGTGCTCAACACACTGCTGGGGGTGAGCTAATGGACAACATACGGATGCAGGCAGCGGAGCAGCTGCGGCGGGCAATGCAGCTATACGTCGCCACACTGCCGGAAGAGAAGGCGCTGGAGGTCGCGAGCGTCTACCCGGCTTGGGAGGCGAACAGGGCGTATGCCGTGGGAGAAATCATCTCCTACGGCATTAATTCTGTCGGCGACCCTCAGCTCTACAAGATAGTCCAGGCGCACACCTCGCAGGACAATTGGAGGCCGGACGCGACCCCGGCGCTCTACGACGCTTTCGGCCTCGACGAGAGCGGTTACCCGCTGTGGTCACAACCCACCGGTGCGCACGACGCATACAACGTGGGCGACATTGTCAACTACAACGGCACTCTGTACAAGTCCATCATCAACGGCAATGTCTGGGCGCCTGATGTGTACCCTGCCGGCTGGGAGGTCTACGCCGAGACTCCGGAGCCCGAGCCGGGGCCCAGCGAGGACTACCCGGAGTGGGTGCAGCCGACCGGCGCACATGACGCCTACAACACCGGCGATATTGTCCGGTACAACGGCAGGCTGTACCAGAGCACGATGGACAACAACGTCTGGGCCCCGAGCGCATACCCCACGGGGTGGAGCGACCTCGGGCCGGTTGAGGATGTAATAGGAGGGTAATGTATGGGCTATAGAAAAGGTATAGATGTGTCCTACCATCAAGGAACCATCAACTGGCCGGAGGTGAAGGCCGCGGGCATCGAGTTTGCAATGCTCCGCGCCGGATACGGCAAGGGAAACGTCGATGCAAAGTTCCACGAGTACGCGGGCGAATGCACGCGCCTCGGCATCCCGTTCGGGGTGTACTGGTTCAGCTATGCCTATACTGAGGCAATGGCGGCGGCAGAGGCTCAATACTGCCTCGACACGATAGCGCCGTACAAGCTGAGCTATCCGGTCGCATTTGATTTCGAGTATGATTCCGTCAACTACGCCCAAAAGCAGGGCGTGACGGTAAGCAAAACGCTCGCGTCGGCAATGGCGCGGGCGTTTCTTAATGCAATCGAGGCCGCGGGACACTATGCGGCTATCTACGCGAACCCGGACTATCTGAACAGGTATTTCGATGCGGATATCCCGCCGCGCTACGACGTGTGGCTCGCTCAGTGGCCGGATAACCCGAACTTCGACAGCCCGCCGGCCAAAGCGGGCGGCATGTGGCAGTACACGTCCAGCGGCAGCGTGAAGGGCATCAACGGCAGAGTTGACCTCGATATCGCATACCACGATTACCCGAGCCTCATCGGGCAGCCCGCGGAACCGGCCCCGGCGCCGGAAAAGACCGAGGCGGAGCTCGCCCGCGAGTGGGCAATGGCGCAGGGCATCACGGACGGCAGCAGCCCGGACGCCGACGCCACGCGCGAGCAAATCTGGATAATGATGTACAGACAGGCAAAAAGTGAGGAGGAAAACAAATGATTAACTGGACAGTACGCTTCAAAAACAAGAGCTTTTGGCTATCTTTCATCCCCGCCGTGCTGCTGCTCGTGCAGGTGGTGGCGGCGCTCTTTGGCTTCGAGCTCGACCTCGGGGACATCGGCAACCGCCTGATTGACGTTGTAAACGCCGTGTTCGCCGTGCTGGCCATCCTCGGCATCGTCACCGACCCGACCACCAGCGGCGTGAGCGACAGCGCGCAGGCGCTTACTTACGACAAGCCGAAGGAGGGCTAAGCTATGGAACTCGCGCTTTCCGCGCTCTCAATGCTGGGAGTGGGCGGCATACTGCTGTTTTTCATCCAGCGCTATTTCAATCGGCGCGACAAGCGCGAGGCAGAGCGCGCGGCGGCTATGGAGGAGCGAATGCGGCGGCTCGACACCGCGCTTGAGACCATCCGGCTGTTGGCCTACGCGCGTCTCTCCGAAGAGACGGAACGGCTGCTTACAAAGGGCTTTGCCACACCGCAGGAGCGGCACATACTGAACGAGATGTTTAGAAACTACAAAGACCACGGCTGGAACGGTGACATGGACGAGAGAATGGAAAAGGTCTATGCCCTCCGCACCGACCACGCGCCGGGAAAATGAACCGCCCGCCCTTCCACAACGGAGGGGCGGGCTTTTTTCTGTGTTATCCTCTTACCAAGGAGGAGATGACATGAGAGTGGCTATTTACATCCGCGTGTCCACGCTCGATCAGGCGCGGGAGGGATACTCCCTCGCGGCGCAGCGGGCGGCGCTGGAGCACTGGGCGGCGGACCGGCGGCACGAGATAGTGCGCGTATACGAAGATGCGGGAATCAGCGCGAAGGACATCAAGCACCGCCCGGCCATGCGCCGGCTGCTGTGGGCGGCAAAGCGCGAGCAGTACGACATCCTGCTCGTGTGGGCGCTCTCGCGGCTCACGCGCAGCGTAATGGACCTTTATTCAACCGCGGAGCTGCTCGGGCAGCACAAGATTGCGCTCGTGAGCTACACGGAGGCGATAGACACCTCGACGCCGACCGGCCGGGCCATGATGGGCATGTTGGGCGTGTTCGCGCAGATGGAGCGCGAGGTCACGGTCGAGCGCGTCCGGGCGGCAATGGCCGAGAGGGCGGCACAGGGCAAGCGGACGTGCAACTGCGTCCTCGGCTATGACCTCGTCGGGAAGGACGCCCTGAGCGTCAACGAGCGCGAGGCGGCGCACGTGCGATTTATTTATGCGGCATATCTCGAGTGCGGCAGCCTGTACGGCACGGTGAAGCGCGCCCGGGCGGCGGGGATCCGCGGAAAGCTGGGCGGCGAGATGTCGGCCGAGAGCGTGAAGAAAATTCTCACGCGGCCAATCTACATCGGATACAACACCCGCCTCGGCGAGATGATACCCGGCGCGCACGAGCCGATTATAGAGCGCGAGGTGTGGGAGAGGGTGCAGGCGATGTTGAAGGGCAGGGATTTTGACATCAATCGCGCTGGTAGGGCATTCTGCGAAAGTTAGGGGGCCCGCAGCGGTGTTGGCAATTTGTAAGTAACCGTCACTATTTAAGCCTGTTTTTGGTTGATTGACATGGGCTAATTATATGCTATAATCAGCCATAGACGGGCAAAAACAGGCTAAAACGGGCTGCGTTTCAATTGGGCTATAATTCGCGATCAGCAGGTCGTGTGTTCGAGTCACATTGCCAGCTCCAAGAAAACCCCGGAGTTTCAATGGCTCCGGGGTTTTGAGTTAAGTTGACCTGATAATTTTGTGAGTAACGTGTGAGTAACCGCATCAATATCCCTCTACGGCCTTCACCAGCGTGTCGGTGTCTATGTGGGTATAGATGTTGGCGGTGGTGCTGTAGTCCGCGTGGCCCAGGATCTTTTGCAGCAGCTCCGGCTGCACGCCGCCCTTGACCGCCTGAGAGGCGTAGGTGTGCCGGGTTGCGTGCGGAGTTTTCTTTTCTATGCCCAGACGGGCGAGCAGGGGATAATAGTCCCGCTTGCGGTAGTTGTCCTGGTCGTGTTGGCCGTGGTAGCCGGAGAGCAGCAGCTCGCCGCTCGCGCTCTCGCGGAAGTGCTTGAAGTATGGCCGCCCCTGCGGGCGGATGGGGATGACACGGTTGCGGCCGGCCTCCGTTTTCTCGCCGCCCACGACATAATCATCGTGGCAGTCGATGGTGCGCAGCTGGAACAGCTCGCCGATACGCATACCTGTATATATCAGCATGAGCACGATCTGCGCGGCCTCGGAGCCATCGTCCTCAAGCTTTTTGATTTCCGTATCTGTGAATATCTCTTTTTCTTTCTTGCCCTTCTCCGGAAGCTGGACAAACTTTGCAAAGTTGGTAGTGCAGATTTCTTCCCTGATTGCCCATTGCGACATCTGCATTATAAGGTTCTTCAGCTTTGCGAGCATGGAGTAGGAGCGCCCGCTGTACTGGTCCATAACGGCCTGAAAATCCCGTGTCCGCAGCGCGCGGAACCGTTGGCCGTGCAATGGCTCGAAAACGTCATATGCCCGGTCGTAAGACGATACGCTCTTAGTGCCTACGGTCTTATAGTGTTCCTCTTTCCAGCCCTCAAACACGTCCTTGAAAGTCATGTTGTATTGCTCGGTAAGCTTTTTGCCCGAGACATGCTCAAGCGCCAGCAGGGCCTCTGTGCGGGTCTCGTAGTATCCTATAGTTATTCTGTTTTTGGCCGCGACCCACGGGCGCTTGCGGCGTCCTGAGAGCTTGTACACTGTGCCGGTGCCATTGGCGCGCTTCAGGTGTTTGCGGGGCTGCCCGGTCTGTTTCTTGCCGCAGGCAGGGCAATAGAGCGCGCCGCCCGGCAGGGCGCCACCGCACTTGATACAATTCATTGACTATTTCCCTCCATCTTGATATAATGAAGGGGCAGTAATGAGCGTCCAACTTAATACTGCCCCATGTCCCCCGTTCGGTGTTCCCGCACCGGACGGGGGATTTTTTTATTTTCTCTTTTTCCTGTCCTCGCAGATGACCTCGATAAGGGCGTCGCAGTCTTCCTGAGATATCTTATTCGCTCGCCATGAAATATATACAAGCCCGAGTCGAGCACGGATATAAGAGGTCGCTTCCTTGCGGGTCATATTTGAGCCTCCTCCGCAGCCAGCAAATCGATAATTTTCGGTATCCAGAAAGGCTCCGGCATGAGTATGGTATAAGATTTTTGCCCGAACTGGAGATTAATACCATCATAGCCGTTGTACGGCGTAAGAGATGTGAGCTTATCGAGGGGGTATTCAAATGCTTTCTCGCCAGTCATCACAAAACGTTGGTCGGTCATTGAGAATATACCGGGGTATGTATACGCAACATCTTCGCGGACGGTGCGGCTGCTGCCGGAACTGCTGCGGACGGAAACACCTTTTGCAACTCTAACACTAACGCCTCCGCCTCCGCCGGCGCGTCCCACGACCTGATTCTTGACTACAAGCACACTGGCGTCGGCTTGATAACAGCAACGCTCTCCGGGCCTCAGAACAACACCAATCGGTGCAGAAACTATGGGCAACTCCGTGGCCATGCCTACCTCGTTTATGCGGGCTGTAAGGTTGGACGTTTTGTTAACGCGATTCTTCCTCTTCCGGCGTAGCAGATAGCCAAGATAACAAAAGAGTGCCCCTAACGCAAGCAACGCGACGGCAAGCCCCATGCTCCCAGACGGTGCAGTCAATTCAGCGAAAAACCCTATAGCTCCCCCTATAAGGAAGAATCCGCCTAATACATACAGCAACACACTAACCCCTCCTTATCGGTTAGCGCAACTGGTACTCTGCGGTGGCCTCTCCGGCTGTGAATACGATGTACAACGCTCCGGTTGTATCGTCTACTACACTGGAAGGAATCTCAAAAGCGATTATACCACTTGCAGAAGATAGCGGATTCACGTATTCGTCGTGAATATCGGCATCATACCCCAGCAACGATGTGGCAGAGAATTCATAGCCATCACCGTAGATAATGCGGGCAAAAACATCGTCACCAAAGCCATACGACGGCAGGAAAGTGTCTGCTGTTTTGCCGTTGTTGGAAATATCGACGCTCACAACAGCGAATTTGTTGCCTTCACCGGGCGTGAAGGAGAAGTAGTTATCAACAATTTCATCCTTCCATTCGAACGCTGTTACAGTAATCGCCCAGTCACCGAGGGCGGCTTCCGTCCCGATTGCCAGCGCTTCCGGCTCAGGTGTAGGTGTGGGCTCAGGCGTGGAGGTCACGACTTCCGGCTCGGGCTCGCTTGGCGCTTCGCCACAGGCGGACACGGCAAAAACAAGGGACAACGCGAGGAACAGTGCAAACGTTCTTTTCATCTTGAAATCCCCTCTCTATATTTTTCCGCTCTACTGAGCGGATGGGCGCGGTTTAGGGCTCCGGCTTCGGGAGCTTGCGGGGCAATATCACGCGGCCATAGCACACGACGTTGACCACTTCGTCCTTCGGGATGCGCTTGTCTGCGTCGCGCCGCTTGCGGTTGGCGCTCAGGAGATAGAGCGCGCCCGTGAAATCGTAGCAGTACTGCTTGCAATACACGTCGCCGGCGTAGTACCAGATACCCGCGTCATCGAACTCGCGCACGTCCACGTCCCGCTGCACGTATACGCGCTGGCCGTCCTTAATATACGGCTCCATGCTGTCACCATCGATATCGATACAGAAATCTGCATTTCGCGGCACATCCGGCCCGGCCTCTATGAGTTCATAGTCCTCGCCCTCGACCGGCGAGGCATACCCGGCGGCAGAGGGGACGAGGTAGTGGCGGATGTAGCGGACGGAGTTTGTCTCACCTGCTGCCTCCATGTTCTGTGCAGCCTTTATGGCTTTTTCCCGAGCGGCCTGTTCTTCGGCCATTCGGCGCGTCTCCTCCTCAAGAACTGAATCCACTATACGTTTACCGTGATCATCCAGCCCATTATACACTTTTGCTACATTGAGAGCCTGTTCGGTCAACCGAGCAGGCTCTGCGCTCTTAACAGGGCGGCAAAGCAGGAAATCAACACTAACACCACAAATATCAGCAATTTCACAAAGGACATCAGAGCGCGGGTCATATTTGCCGCTTTCGTATTCGCTAAGCGTGGACACGGAAACATCAAGGCGCGCTGCCAATTCTTTTTGCGTCATGCCGGACATTTTGCGGGCTTCTTTAATTCGGAATTTCATTGGTAGCCCTCCTTGCTGATAACTGTATCATGAAATCAAGATACCGTCAATAGAAAAATTCGAGTTTCCCGAAATTTCTTTAGGAATACCCTTGACAAATTCGGTGAAACCGATTATACTAAAATCAAACTTCGGGAATCCCGAAATTGGAGGTGATAAGATGCGGATGAATATAGAGGCCGAAAGAGGGCGCCAGGGGCTTACCAAGACTCAGGTCGCAGAAAAGCTGGGTGTGTCGCTGACTACATATAATGCCTATCTCAACAATGCAGCGATTCCGTCGGACAAACTGATTGCAATGTCTGACCTGTTCGGCGTCTCGTGCGACTATCTTCTGGGACGCAAGACCGCCAGTGAAGCCGGCAATCTATAAGCCCAAACATGTAAGACAAAGGGGGTGGGTTTATGGGCTTTAAATACTGGCTGGGATGGTTTCTGTTTATCTTTGGCGCGGTACTATTTGCGATTTGCTTTGCGAGCATCCTTCTTAGCCTCCCTGCGTAGCTCGTACATAACCACGCCGATGGCATCATAATCACGTTTGTCAGATAAAAGCATCGGCACCAGCTGCCGCATTAGGGCTTCTGATTCTGGTGAGCAGATAAGGCAAGCGCGCTCTATGGCGGCTATGAGCCTAACAACCGCTTCTTCTGAATCATTAGGTATGCAGGTGTAGTACCCCGTAAAGACGGCCGCGTAAACATCAAGCAAATCTTTCCGCAATATTTGGCGTTCCGTCGCGTGTGAGGCAATTTTAGCGCCTATCACCGCGCAGATGATAGCAAGAATGCCGCCAACGAATTCCGGCGCTGCAGATTTTAACCACTCAAACAAAATGCTCACTCCTCTGCCAAATCTTATCACGGATTTGCGCGGGAGGCAACGAGCGAAACTTAAAAAGTTACGAACATGTAAGACGGAGGAAGGAGGATTCTATGACCAAAAGAGATGAAGAAGAACTCGACCGTAAAATAAAGCACTTTGACCGGAGGGCAATAGAAATACTGGTCAGCGCCCTTGTAAGCTTACTGACCAGCACCTTTGTTCTTTATTGCGCAGGGCTCATTTGAAAATGCCGTTAAGCCAGAGCGAGACAAGCGTTGTTACTACTGAAACGACAACCGGCACGAGGATGCTTGTAAAGAGGAAGTGTTCAATTTCCTTGCGGCGGTATTCGCCGAAGTGAATCCCTTTGTGTGTCGGAATGATTGTGGGCACGACGCTTTCCCTGTCCGTGATTTGGATGTACCCTTCATCTTCAAGAATAGCGAGGCAACAGTTCAAATCCTCAGTGCGGATCCGGTTGCGAAGATGGACGGATATATCAAGCGCAGACGTTTTGCCGCTTTCGGCGCTCTGATAGACAGCGGCTTTCAAAACCTTTTTGCAGTTGCCATACAACATTTTACCACCCCTCTTGAGTGGATTATATCACGGGGTATGGCGGTAGGCAACATATAGGACGAATTGTAACCACCAAATTAGGTGGAAAGCGAGCTGGGAGGTGAGACGGTGCAAATAATCATTAACTGCGAGCCAAAAGAAATAGCTTCCCTCGTACTGAAACTACAAGGGAAGCCGGACCCGCAAATTTTGGTCACTGGGCGTAAAACAACGCCAGAGGACAGGAGGGCGTTTGTGGACAGCATCAAGGCTGCTTTTGAATCGCAAATTCAGGATACTCGCTCACGGCGTCAACCTTATCCCACATCACCAGAACAGACGCAAGATGAAGAATCTCAGCCGGATTGACCTGGCCCTTGATTGGCACAAAGGCAGCGCCGGTAAGCCATATTCCCGGCCTGTCGAGGATTGGCTCTGATTCGGAGATTGTACCAGCGTACATATATCCGCCCATGTAGAGAGCAATCTTTTCCCCTCGTTTTGGGAACTGTATCACATTGGACACATTGGTCACCTCCCTTTGCGCCATTCTACCACGGACGCAGGGGTGGGACAATGTAAAAGTTACCGCGTAAGGAGGCGACACCATGATAGAGACTTTGACGCCGCAGGAGGCCGCGGAGGAGCTTCGCGCCCGCGGCCTGCGTACTTCGCCGGAGATTATCCGCGCTGGGCTCGAGCAGCATGTATTCCCTTTCGGAGACTGCATAACCACGGAGAAGGGGGCGCGCTATTACATCTACCGCGAGTTTTTCGAGCGGTGGGCGAACGAGAGGGAGGTGAGAACATGAGCTGGCAGAAAGACGCCATCGCGGCGGCGCGGCTGCCGGTGCGGGAGCTGGCGCAGCGCCTGAAGCCGGCGTTCCCGCGCATCAGCGCGCCGGCGGTGAGCGTGGCGCTGAATCCGGGCGAGAGCGGCGTGACGTTCACGCCCAGCGCGAGCAAGGCCATCGCCGCCATCACGGGCTACAAGCGCCCCAGACGGGACAAGCGCCGCTGCCCTGTCCGCATACAGGCGCGGCTCACGGAAGCCGATGCGCGGCTGTTGAACAGGGCACGCGAGACGATGGGCCACGCCACCATCAACGACGCGCTGGTGTACGCGCTGCACCTGTACATCCGCGAAGCACAAAAAAAGGCCGCCGGGGCTGAGGCAACAGCCACCGACGGCAAAGCAAAATACACTAATGCCATTATATGAGGCAGAAAGGGAGTTGTCAATGACCATCTACGAAATCGACGCCCGCATGGCCGGGCTTATCGACCCCGAGACGGGGGAACTGCTGGACTATGAGGCGTTCGCCTCGCTCCAGATGGAGCGGGAGGCGAAGATAGAGAACATGGCGCTGTGGTACAAGGACTTGACTGCCGAAGCCAAAGCGATACGCGAGGAAGAAAAGGCCCTGGCCGAGCGCCGCAAGAGCGCGGAGAACAAGGCTGAGCGCCTGAAAGGCTACCTCGACGAGGCGCTGGCGGGCGAGAGCTACAAGAGCGCGAAGGTGGCGGTGAGCTACCGCAAGAGCATGGCGGTTGAGGTGGCGGACGAGGCCGCGCTGGTTGAGGAGCTGGAGTTCAACGGCTTCGACGAGTGCCTTACATACCAGACGCCGAAAATCAACAAGGTGGAGCTGATGAAAGCGCTCAAGGCCGGCACAATCATCAAGGGCGCGGAGCTGGTGACTCGGCAGAATGTGCAGGTGAAGTGATGGACAACCTCGTTATTTACAATCAGGGGCGCGCCGTCCCACAGGAGGCGCAGAAGCAGATAGCCGCCGGGCGGCTCAAGGGCATGACGGACATAAACCCCATGTGGCGTATAAAGCGCCTGACGGAGATCTTCGGCCCCTGCGGCCTCGGCTGGTGGTATGAGATCAAGGACAAGCACATCCTCGACGACCCGGTCACCAAGCAGAGCGCCGCCATAGTGGACATCGACCTCTATTACCGCTGGAACGGGGAGGTGTCGCAGCCCATCCCCGGCACGGGCGGGGCGGCGTTTGTCTCCCAGGAGCGCAACGGGCCGTACATGAGCGACGAGTGCTACAAGATGGCGCTGACGGACGCGCTCAGCGTGGCGGCAAAGGCCCTCGGGATAGGGGCGGACATCTACTACGCCAAAGACCGCGACAAGTACAGCGACAACGCGGAGCCGAAGCCGGATTACACCCCGCCGCGCGAGCTTCCCGCGCACTGCGCCGACTGCGGCAAGGTCATCATGCCATATCGCGACGCGCAGGGCCGACTTATAGCGATCGCGAAGTGGGCGGCAGGCACAGAGGCGAAATACGGCCGGGTGCTCTGCGACGAGTGCGAGGCGAAAGCGCGCGAGGCGCTTGCCGCCCAGCCCGCCCCGGAGGAACGGCTGTGAAAATAGACGCGGCGAGATACGAGGGCGGGGAGCTGATACTCTCCACAACGGACCCGGCTGCCCGCCGCATGGTCTATGAGTTCAAGCCCGGCGAGTACGAGATACTACGGGCGAAGAAGAAGCGCAGTAATGACGCCAATTCGCTATATTGGGAGCTGTGCGGAAGGTTGGCAAGGGCCGTCAACGAGCCGCCGGAAGAGGTCTACAAGCGTCATATCAGGGACATCGGGAACTATGAGGTTCTGTGTGTTCAGGACAAGGCGGTAGAGAACTTTACCAAGCACTGGTGCGACAACCACTTGGGCCGGATGGTAGAGACGAGGGCTTCAAAGATTGCGGGATGCACTACGGTGCTTGCCTACTACGGCTCCAGTGACTTTGATAAAACCCAGATGTCAAGACTTATCGATAACTGCATTCAGGATTGCCGGGCGCTGGACATAGAGACGCTGCCGCCGTGGCAGCTGGAAGGACTGTTGAGCCAATGGGAAGAAGCCGCCGCACGAAAGCCCTCAGCATAAGCGCGGGCGTGAAAGCCCGGGTGTATGAGCGCGACGGCGGGTGCTGCGTCTGGTGCGGCAGGCCGGGCGCTCCGAACGCGCACTACATACCCCGCTCCCTTTCCGGGCTGGGCGTGGAGCAGAACATACTGACGCTCTGTCCGGACTGCCACCACCGCTACGACCGTACGGGCGACCGCCCGCGCATGGGCGAGTATTTCCGAAATTACCTCAGCCGGTGCTACCCGGACTGGGACGAGAAAAACCTTGTATACAGGAAAGGGGAGTAATAATGCTCAACCACATCGACATCATGGGCCGTCTTACGCGCGACCCGGAGCTTAGATATACGCAATCGCAGACGGCGGTCTGCTCGTTCTGTGTGGCCTGCGACCGCGACTTCCGCGACAGGGACGGCGAGCGGCCCACAGACTTCATCAACGTCACCGCGTGGCGGCAGACGGCGGAGTTTGTGAGCAGGTATTTCCGCAAGGGGGATATGATAATCGTCTTCGGGCGCCTGCAGATGCGCGACTGGACAGACAACAGCGGCAACAAACGCACGGTGGCCGAGGTGTTGGCGGAGAGCGTCTACTTCGGCGGCGCGAAGCGCGAGGAGGCCGCGGGAGATCCGGCGGACGGCGGAACGCACTTCCACGACATAGACGACGGCGACGGCACGTTACCTTTCTAATACATTATCTGGAGGATAAGCTATGCCAAACCGAATCATCAAGGAGAGCACCTTCGGCAGCGAAAAGATTGCGGAGCTTTCGGATTTTGAGTTTCGGTTGTGGGTTGGCCTGATTACACAGGCAGATGACGCAGGGCGGGGAGACGCCCGGCCGGCAATAATCAAGGGCCGGGTTTTCCCTCTCCGTGACCGGGTGACGGCTAAGGACATAGATACAGCTCTCCACGGTTTGGCGGCTAAAGGCTGCGTTTCCCTCTACACGGTAGGCGGGAAGCCCTGTTTCAAAGTTGAAGAGTGGGAGCACATCCAACCCGACGCAGGAAGGAAGACATCTGAATACAGAGCATGGAGAAAAGCTGTATTTGAACGTGATAATTACACTTGCCAACTTTGCGGTAAGCGAGGTGGCAAACTTAATGCACATCACATTGAAAGGTACAGAAATTGTATTGAGCGCAGAACCGATATTTCAAACGGCGTTACCTTATGCGATGTTTGCCACAAAGAAATTCACCATTTGGAGGGTAAGTAATGCCGAACCGAGTGATAAAGGAGTCGATTAAGCGTAGTCCGCAAATTGACGCTTTGACCTGGTTTGAAGAGGTAGTATTTTATCGCCTTATTGTGACGGCTGATGACTATGGCTGTATAGATGGACGCCCGGTTCTTATTAAAAACGAGCTGTTTCCCACGCGGGAAAATGTGACACGTAAGTCCGTAGAAGATGCAATAACCAAGCTGGTTGCCGTTGGTCTGTTATATCAATATGAAGTTGATGGCAAGCCATATTTGGCGTTTCCGACATGGGAAAAGCATCAGCGGATTCGCAACAAACACAGAAAATATCCTGCGCCGCCGGATAGCATACACTTGTCAGCGAATTGCTGTCAAGCGCCCGCGAGTTGTCAGCCTGAATCCGAATCCGAATCCGAATCCGAATCAGAATCCGAAGGTGCGCGCCCGAGGCGCTTCACGCCCCCGACCGTTGAGCAGGTGGCGGCTTATGTCCGCGAGCGGCGCAGCTCGGTGGACCCGCAGGAGTTTGTGGACTTCTACGCCAGCAAGGGCTGGATGGTAGGCAAGACCCCCATGAAAGACTGGAAAGCGGCTTGCCGAAACGCGGAAAAATGGGACCGCTGGAACAAGGCGCAGCCACAACAGCACCCATCGGCGCCGCCGGATCCGAAGGCGCTGGAGCGAGTGCGGAAGCTGTACGGAAAGGTGAGTGGCAATGGGCCGTAACTGGGAGGACATACAGCGCTGCCTGAACTGTACGCTGCCGGAGTCGTACTGTCATGGCCTGCCGCACTGCCCCGGCGAGGCGCAGCCCCCGGCCACGTCCCACGACCGGGAACACATGCACTGGACGCCGGAATTACTGGCGGATGTTATAGCCGGGCGGAAATCGCAGAAGGAGCTCGCCCTGGAGCTGGGGATCACTCCGGGGGCAGTGCGTAAAGCGCTACGGAGGTTCACGGGAGGTAAACATGGGAAATAACAACAACGGCGTTTGCGGATATAACCGCAACGTGCTCTGCTGGAGCACGGATTGCGAGAGGTGCGGCTGGAACCCGACCGAGATGGCGCAGCGGATGCTGCGAATAGAGCGGGGCGAAATGGTGTCCTGCCGCGGGCTGAAAACGCTGAAAATCAGAAGGGGAGAAGAAAATGAACAGGAGGATGGCGATTAAACTCACCGCCGCGCTGGTGCTTGCAATCATCGTGGCGGCGCTGATACACGGTGCACTGGCGGACAATACGCCGGTGCCCGAGCCGCCCACGGTTGCGGCGTATTACCCGACGGTCATCGCACGCGCGCCGGAGGTGGCCGCGACGGAGCCGAGCATCCCGGACGTGCCGGAGCAGCCCAAGCCCGCATACACCGAGGAAGAGCTCGAAATGCTGGCGTGTGCGATTTACCAGGAGGCCGGGTCGAGCTGGTGCAGCGATGAGATGCAGATAGCGGTCGGCAACGTGGTACTTGATCGCGTGGCGTCGCCCGACTGGCCGGGCACTATTGAGGCAGTTTTGACGCAATACAGGCAGTTTGGCGAGTACTACTGGACTGGCATTGTGTGGCGCGAGGACGCTGGACTGTACCCGGAGGCGGTCGAGAGGGCGTATGAGAACGCGCAGCGGGCGCTTGAGGGCGAACGGGCCGTGCCAGAGGGCACGGTGTGGTGCGCCGAGTTCCCGCAGGGGACGGAGTGCGTATACGAAGAAGGCGGGGTGTATTTTTGCAGATGAATATATCTAAAATTCGAGAAATACTTAGCAAACACCAAAAATGGCTAAACGACGAGGCAGACGGAGAACGGGCCGACCTGAGCGGGGCCGACCTGAGAGCGGCCGACCTGAGCAGGGCCAACCTGAGAGGGGCCAACCTGAGAGCGGCCGACCTGAGCAGGGCCGACCTGAGCGGGGCCAACCTGAGAGGGGCCAACCTGAGCGAGGCCAACCTGAGAGGGGCCGACCTGAGCGGGGCCGACCTGAGCAGGGCCGACCTGAGCGGGGCCGACCTG
>ERZ1090866.87-NODE-87-length-40469-cov-22.229772_pt1 | contig 40469 bp, 59 predicted proteins | sample MGYA00478477_ERZ1090866 | MGnify/ENA primary metagenome ERZ1090866 (study PRJEB33644, sample SAMEA5815737) | chicken gut metagenome | biome: Chicken; feature: Gastrointestinal Tract; material: Caecum | place: Ireland | collected 2019-01-01 | study: A study of the... | reverse complement strand
GTAAAAGAGTAATTACTCTTTAAACTCTAAAAATAATAAAATAAAAGAGTAAAATAAAATAATAGTATAAAATAAAAGGGCGGCGCGTTTAATGGCTCCGTCCTAAAATTTTAAAATAATCACTAAAAATAATACTACGCTCGCAAGCAAGGCGCCAAAAGTGGCAAGAATACTAATCAAATAGACTTTGTTATCGCTGCGGCGCTGGCGTTCGGCTTGTTCGGCTCGCTGGCGTTCCTGCTCAACTCTTCGGCGCTCTCGCTCTACTTGCTGGCGTAAGCGCTCGGCTCTCAACTCTTTCAACTCTCTTTCAAGTGCTTTCTCTTTGTTGCTTTTCGGTGGCGGTCGCGGTGGTCCTGTGGCTTGTTCGTTTGCTTCTTCTGTCTCTTCTTGCTCCCGGTATATTCGGGCGCTTGTCTCTAGGTTTAGCGCCCGCTTCAACTCGTCTAGGTTGTTAAATTGTAACAATTATTTTTTGCCGTCCTTTTTGTCGTCTGTCGGTGTGATTTCTTCCGGGTCGTCAAAATAATCAAAATAGCCGCAATAAAACATATCATACAATTCGGCAAGGCTATAGTGCGTGCCTTTTTTTCTCAATCTATCCACCGCTGCCTTAAATTCTAAATCGCTTTCATAGGTTTGATATAAATCAAAATAAGTAATGCCCCAATCTTTTAATATTTTGCTATCTCGTGCGGCTTGCGCGCTGTAATAACTGCCGGTCGCCGTGCTTGTGGTTCTATAATAGTTATATTCTTTGTAACCTGTGTTTGAATAGTAAACGCCGTTGTTCTCTTCCCACCCGTTGCCATAAAGCGTAAAACGCCCGGTTTTATCTAAAATAACAAGCCGGCTGCCGCTAACTAATTTGTTAATAATCGGCTTTAATCTCTCCGCCTGCACGGTCTCGCCTGCGCTCTCGGCTAGGTCTTTTAATGGCTTTAAATAATTGATTATAAACTGCGTCGTGTCGTTGTTTGCTTCCTTGCTTCCAAACTCGCCAAAAACGCCGTTATGCGCCACCACTTCGCGCTGTGTTAACGCTTGCGTCTTTCTCATTCGGTTAATGTCACCGGTTAGTATAAACGGGTGCGTTAATTCTCGACATACTCCACCGCTGGTGCTAATTCGGCAATGAATAATCGCCGCGCTGTCCGTTGGTATTTTTTTTGCTTTTGTTAAAAAATCGTTCAAGGTCATAATGCCTTTATCTATCTTTACGCCCTTATCGGTGGCAAGCGCTATGCCTGCCCCGTTCGGGTTTTTGTTAAAAAGTCTTGTTAAAATCTCCACGCTAGGCGCTGCCACGCCTGCCGGCTTTACTGCTATAATGCACATTTATTCGCCCTCCCTGTTTAAAAGTTTTTCAATACTTGTTGCAATTCGTGTTAATCTCTTTGCCTTTAATCTTTCAATAATCATAGGTATATGTTCGCACTTGTCCGTTAATAACTTGCATATATCGGCTAGCGTTGCCTTCTGCACTCTTTCAATCGTCCTTGTGCGCACATACTTTGCAAGCGCTTGCGTTATATCTAGGTATAGTAGCAAGTCGTCCGCGCTGTCAATCGCGCTCCAAATGCGCAGCTCTATCGTGTTATCGTGTTGCAAGTTTACGGCGGCGCTGTGGTCGTATTTATTCTCCCGTGTGGTAATCGCAAGGTCCCACTCGCTTTGCTCGTCGTTCTGTGCCGGCTTCTGGCAATACCCTGTTCGCTCACGCTTCGCTATCGCTTTAAATGCTTCCCAATGCTTGTTAATTAAAATCGCTATCTTTGCGCCGGCTAGGTCGCTGTTAGCCCCAAAAAATTTGCGGTTAATATGAATATGATTACCTGCTCTTTCGCTTGCTCCAAAATTATTCTTGTGCATAATTTCAAGTGCTTTATTGTATGCTTTGCGTTGTCTTTTAAAATAAGAATATGTCGCCGGGTATGTTACCCACTCTATGCCATTTTCGGTCAAACTGCTGTCGCTTTCAAATATATGCTCGCGGTCTACCGGCGCCTTGAGTTTATTACTATAATATGCTTTTACTGCTCCAAGCATGGCTGCCTTTAAATCGGCGCTAAATGTGCTATATCTTGTGCTTAAATAGTCGCGCTCAATCTCGGCGCCAAACACTGGCGTAATCGCTTCGTTTACCTGTTCGCGTATTATAAAACGCTCCGGTTGACTGTGATAGCCATATCTATATGCAAGCGCCCCGCAACCCGTTGTTAAACATCTATCGCAATAATAACCGCATATATGCTCGGCTGTCGTTAATCGTCCGCAATTCTTGCAAACTCTTTCGTTACGCAAGCGCCTACGCTTAATCGTGCCGGTCTCAAAATTTATTGAATAAGTCGCCGCAATATCAATAAAACTCGTCAACTCTATATCTTGGGCGCCGTTGTCGTAACAATCGCCTAGATTGTCAATCTTCCACCCGTCAACCCTTGCTTCGTTTAATGCTTGCGCCAAATGCGGATTAAATGTGCTATACACCCGGTGCGTGTCTTGTGTTATCAATGCCCAAGTATACTCACGCTCGCCGCATAATGCCCTTGTAAATCGTTCGCTATTCCCTGCCCGCCTTAATCTACTTGCGCTCATAAGTCGCATAATAAAAAGGTTGTTTGACTGTTCAATAGTTAAATTTATTTTATATTCCATTTTTTTTTAGCTCCTTTTTTCACTGCCACCCGTTCCCGGTGTGGTCTTGCGTGGTCTTGTTTTTTTTGCCCTGTCTACTGCCGGGCGCGCAATATTAAATTAAAATTTCACTTTGCTATGCAAGCGCTCAATCGTTTGCGCTTCATGTTCTAATGCGCTCAATATCTGGCGCGCTCTGGCTTGCTCTGCTGGCGTTTTTGCTTTTAGCGCTTTCTCTTCGGCGCTCATACGCTTTGCAATGTTGCTTGCCTGCTCTTCAACTAATAACAACACCAACTGCAACCGCTCGTTCTCGTCTATCTCAATAGTTTTCATTCTTGCCCCCTGTTCATACTCAACGCCCGGCGCTTGCTCGCTCGACTGCCGACACTTCCGGGCGTCTGTCTAATACTACCACACTTTTAAAAAGGTTGTCAACAATTTTAATCATTTTTTCAAAAAAAAATTTATGCAAAAAAATGCATAATTATACAAAAATTGTAAAGCAAAAATACTTGACAAATATCTCTGCGTAAAATACTGCACCCCAAAATTTTTTTCTTTTTTTTTATACATTAAGGCACCTCTAAACGAAAATTTCAAAATTTGTTTTTCAAATCAAACAAAAAACTCCCCTAAATTATTAAGGGGGGTCTTTTTTAGAATGGTCTATATAAATCACTTGATAGGGGGCTTATGCTTCTTCTGGTGGTGTCACTTGCGATAACTCGTCATTAGTTTTTTCTAGGAAAGCAATCACATCTTCTATCTTCATTGTTACATGAGTTGCTCCATAATGTTTTAGATAGATTATCATTTCTGTAATGTTTGCCATAACTTCTGCTACTGTCATAGTTATTTATCTCCTTTTAAGGCACTCACATCTGTGATTAAACCATTTATTAAGGCACGCACTTCTCTTGTAGGCACATTTATAGAATTGCCTGCTTTTCGTGTGAGAGATACTCTCGCTCTTTCAAGTAAAGCCAGCACATCTTCTGCTCGTATTAGGTCTGCCAACTCTTCGTTTGATAACTCTGCCTTTTCTTCTGTCTGCTCTTCTTCTTTTAGCATTTCTTCTTTTATTTCGTCTTTCTTTGTTTCTGCCATTGTTTTTCTCCTTTTCTTTTATTATACACTTAAAGCGAGAAAATTACTCTCCCGCCTTAAAATTATATATTGGTTTTATTATGTCTATAATGTCTACTGTGTCTGTTATATTGTCTATGATTTCTTGTGCCGGTTTATATACCATTGGCGCTTCGTCTATTGTCTCTTCACTTACTGATGTCGTGAAAACACCTTCCATTGCGTCTTCATAGTCTTTAAGGTTTAGGGTCGCTTTTGCCGCGCTTCTCGACATTATTCTCCCTGCACCGTGTGGAGCAGAACAGTTCCAATCTTCATTGCCCTTGCCTTTTGCTATTATACAGCCGTCTCTCATATTCATAGGTATTAAAATTATCTCGTCTTTATATGCAGAGACTGCGCCCTTTCTTACTATGTTGTCGTCTCCGATATAATTGTGTATAGTCTCGTGCCACTCACAATGTTTTAATATGTCCGGCGTCATTGCCGTTTTCGCTGTAAGTTCAGCCAATATTCTCTTTAGCATAGTAAATCTATTAAGGCTCGCCCACTTTTGACATAAACGCATATCGTGTAAATATTTCTCTCTATCTTCACCTTCGATATAACAAAGGTCTCTTGGCAGTTTTAGTTTGCCTTCGTATTTGGCGTCAATATCTTTGAGTGCTTGTGTGATTTCTTTTTGTCTCCCCTGCTCTTTTAATTCCTTTATGGCTTTTTCTCTTTCTGCTTTTCTTTCTTCGTTATATGTGCAGTGCTCAACTGCCTTTGCTTGGTATATTTCACACACTTGCTTGCCTAGATTTCTACTGCCCGAGTGAACTATAAGAGTTATAAAACCAGTGTCGTCTTCGTCAATTTCAATGAAATGGTTCCCGCCACCTAGCGAGCCGAGAGATTTTTCTAAATAATTATTAGGGTTTCTCAACTCGTTATAGCAATATAAATCTTCAATAGCAATCTCTGATTTCTCTATTGTTAAATTCACAGCCCTTCCACTTGGTATGGTGTTTCTTATAATCTCGTCTACAAGGTTAAGGTCTAGGCAGTCTTTATGGAGTGGCATTCTTACCCAAGTCATTCCACAACCAATATCAACACCAATTTGAAAAGGACAGACCTTATCAGCCAAGTGAGCAGTGTAACCAATAGTGCAACCTTTTCCACTATGCACATCTGGCATTATTCTTATGTGGGCTTCTTTACCAAGCACAGAGTTAGCAACCTCTTCAACTTGGTCTAATGCTGATTGTTCTATATTATCGGTAAATATTTTTACAATTCCGTTAGTTGTTTGTAATTTTTTCATTTTCTCTCCTATGATGGTGCAATCTATGGCAGTTCGCACACAATAATTCGCACTTGCCTAATTCTTCTAGTGCTTCGGCTTTTGATACTTTATTAAGGGTATTGCTATTCAAGTTGAACATTTTGGTTTCTGGGTCTTTATGATGAAAGTCAAATACAACATAGTTATCGACTGTTGCTTTCAAACCACAATGTTGACAATGACCACCCAATATATCAATCATTCTTAATTTACGAGCCAAAATCAATTCCTTTTTGTATTGATAACGCTCTTTTCTATGGCGATGATTATACTCCCTTTTGTGCTGTGTTGGGTCATCATATTTGTGTCCATTATGCCCATTTACAAAATGTTTATCTCTTCCATATTTATCTTTTGCTTTGATAAGCGTTCCACACCCACACTCGCATTCAATGATAGGGGCATTCTCATACACTTTTTTGAAATATCTTTCTTTTGGGGTCATATTTTTTCCTTTTAGTCTGTAAAAAATTCTATTGTTCGTGCAAATATGCGTAATGCAGAAAATACTGTTACAACGATTGATAACCATAATGGCATTTCTACAAACCATGCAATCAATATTAAAAGTGTTCCTATTATCATTCTTTTCTCTCCTTATTTTAATATATTTTTAGCCTTGTCTCTTATAACCTGCATTTTCCCGTTAAGTGTCGATGTAGAGCAGTTTAAGGCTTGGCTTATCTCATACCACTTGTAACCTTGCTCTTTCATAGTCAAAATTTGCAGTTCTTCGGGGCTACAACGGCTTTTAAGCGTGTCCACGATATATTTAGCGTCATTGGTCGTTTCGTGGCTGTATGTGGCAAATAAATCGCTCTCCGGGCACGATACTACTTCTATATCTTCAAATAGTGATTGAATTTTCTGTTCTCTTTTCACTATTCGCTTTATGTATAACTTTGCGTTTTTATATGCGTATGTAGTCCATTTCACTCCACGAGTAGGGTCAAATCTCTGTGCACAGCGACACATATATAACATTGCCTGTTGCCGAATGTCTTTGTTGCCTTCAAGTGCTTGATTTTTCATTATAGAGTTTACAACCCACAAACTTTCTTCGACAAGTTTTTTCTGTTCAACGGTCAATTTCTGCATAAAAATCTCCCAACGCCGATTTCTTTCTATAATAAGTTCTTTCGCTCATACCTAAATCAAGCGCAATCTCTTTTGATGTCTTCGTCTTCTCTTGGTTTATAAGCTTAATAAACTCTTCGTCTTCTTCTTTGAATATGTCGTCGTGGACTTTAAGGCAATCAATTACGTAATATTTCTTTGAACTCCTGTGCCGGTTTATAACTTTACTCACTTCACTTGTTACTGAGTATTTATTCTTACCTTTAAACTCGCTAGGCGCTCCTATGACATCGACCAACCTATCTTGTTTGTCATAAATTGCAACTAAATACCTATTTCTAAACAAACGCATTTATACTCCTTTTATGGCTGGGAGATTTGGACTTGAACCAAAATTATAACAGCCAAAGTGTTATGTGCTAACCATTACACTATCCCCCAATAAAGTGTGATTTACCATACACATAATGACGTCCTTATGCTTACTCTCACACACTGCGTTTTTTTATCTCGCAACCCGTCGGCTGTTCAAACCCGCTTCTCTGCGGGGCAAGCCTTGACCACGCTGTTACTTGCCCTTAGACCCCTAATACACACTCTCGCTCTTCGCTAGGTCTAACTCCGTCCTTAATTAGAATAACACAACTATCAAACAATAGGTTTAGAATGGCAAACTATCTTCGTCGTCTCCGTCATAAGGTGATAGCCCCTGTGGCACTTTCATTTCAGTGTTTGTTGGCTCACCCTTTTTATCTACAAATGAGATTTCTTTGATTGTGCATTCCCACACCGTTTGTATACCGTCTCTATTCTCGTATTGTCTGCTATTTAAAGCCCCGAGAACAATAAGTTGGTCTCCCTTCTTTATGCTCTTCGCAATAAGTTCGGCTTTTTCTCGCCAAGCAATACAAGTTACAAATTCGGTCTTATATTCGCCATTCTTGTCCTGCATTTCTGTCTTGCAAGCCAAGTTAAATCTGCAATAAGGTATGTTTGAGTTTGTGCTTGATAACTCGACATCTTTTGTCGCTCTTCCATGCAGAAAAAGTTTAATCATTTTTTTTGCCCCCTTTTTTGCCCGTTATCTTATCAATCTCTTTCTCTAATTGCTTCAACACTTCGGCTATGTCATTGCCCGATATAACTTTTATACCAGCCTTCTCTCCAAGAAAAGCAGTCGCTTTTTCGCTGTCTGACGAAGCGTCCCAAGCGTCGTAAACAGTATCGAAAATTTCTTGTGCTTCCTTTCTTTTTATAAGAATTGGCAGTCCACACATCAATAATTGAGACATCGTAGTATTTGTTTCTTTGTTGTTCTCTTCGTTGATATGTTTTGCGAGATTTAATGCGTCTTTTACTAGGTCTTCCATTGTTCCACGCACTTCGATTTCTGTTGCTTTTTTGTCTATTTTAATTTTAATCATTGTTTTCTCTCCTTTCTTTTAGTTTTTCAATAAACAACTTTATTCCTTCGTTAGGGTTTTCTTTAATTTTATTTAAGACTTCGTCTGCGTCTCTTTGTGCTTGATATGCTTCTTTCAGAAGCTTAATCGCTTCTTCTTCGTCCACAAGAGTTGTTAATGGAGCACAAAATAGTTTAGCCCATAATTCTCCGTCTCCGTTTTTAATTGCTTGTTTTGCGATTTGATAAAACAGTCCTGTAACTTCATTTACCATTTCCCATTCGCTATCATTTTGAATTTGAATTTTATTTTTGCCGTCTTTTTTATCAACTTCTATTCTTATCATAGTTTAAAGTCTCCTTCTTCTATGTTTTCATTGCCAATGCTATTATAGTAATCTTTTTCAAGTTTGATTTGTTCGGTGTTTTTTCGTATTCTTCGCTCGATTTCTGCAATTTCATTGTCAGAATTTTGCTTTATTACGAACGCCTTTCTTTCAAGGTCTTGTATTTTTGTCTCAATTTGAGACACTGTTGACTTTCTTTTGTCGTCAATCTTTTGTTTTTTTACAATAAGTTTTGCATTTTGTTTTACTAGTTTGTCTATTTTGTTTTCCCAAAACATATTTTTATTCTCCTTTTAGTTTTAGTGGTGCTCCACGCTTTTTAGTTTCATTATAATGTTTAAACTCGGCAGGACTGTAACATCGATAACCTTTTGCATTGCTATAAATGCCAATCTTGCCACGCCTTTGAAGAAGATACAAGTATTTTTTCTTGTTCTCGTTCTTTACTTTGCGAATTTCTCTTAAAACAATGTCTTTGCTCTGCATTTTTTCTCTCCTTTTATCATATCTCTTCTACCAATTCTTTCTCTATACATTCGTTTCTTATTTCGTTTCTGAAAAAGTAATAACAATCTTGGAGAAATAACCAAAAAAGTCTTACGTGATTATTACTTTGAATTATCTCGAAACCTTTATTGTTAGGCTGCTTCCACGACATTATTGTTGAATAAATCGTGTTTCCAACATTTTTTACCAGCCACTTCCCGTCTCTCGTAGGATACCCAAATGATAAATCGGTTAAATCTATAAGCCTTTCGCCAAACTCTAATAGCAGCACGACCTTTCTATAACCTTTCTTGTTGAAACGAGTAAATTCCTTTTCAACTCGCTCTCTATCACTTGTTCCGTTCTCTTTTTTTCGCCCTACGCAGTTGTTATAAAATTCACTGACCGAGCCTTTTCTTTCATAAGCAACTATACCTGTATAATCGTATGTTTTGTTTCCAAATACAACTTTAAAAGTATAGTCGCCTTCTTTTAAGTTCTCGGTTTTTTCTTTACTGTCTTTTTTCGCCCATTCAAAAGCAATTCCATAATAATCACAAGCCTTTTGTAGCCACTTGTTTTGCTCTCTACTATCTCCAACAATTTTGAGATATGGCAGAAATCTTTTTAAGAAATCTTCGCTTTTCGCCCATTCTGGTATGAAGTCGTATCTTATATCATTATTTAGTTTTGCTTTTTTGTCGAGTTTTAATTGATTGATAGCCACTTCATAGTCAAAATGTTTCATAAAATCTCCTATTCTTCAAAGGTCTCTACAATATCTTTGTAAAGTTCGCCTGTGCTTATTTTAATTTGCCCGTTTAAGCCAACTTTCTTTTCCATTTGCTTCGCCTTTGTTATTAAAGCAATGGCAACTCTCCAAGTGTTCATAATCGAGTGTTTGCACTCGCCTTTTGTCTTACAAATATAACAGCTGTGTGTTGTGCTTACGAGTTTTTCAAACTTTGGACTTTCGTTTATCTCTTTTGTAAGCCTTCTTAATTCTCTTTCGCTTATACTCAGCCTAACAGCGAGTTCTGACCTTACTATACTATTTTCTCTTCCATAGTGATTAGCAAGTAAATAATTATACAACTTTTCTGCGTCCATTTTATTCTCCTTCTTCTTTGACTTTTACTTTTACAAAACTTCGAGTATGTCTTATCTTTTGACAGTTTGCCCATACTTGCGGGTATTCCTTCTTTAATTTTGGAGTATCAACAATTATGTCGTCTCTGTCGGGGTAATATGTTACCTTCACAAGCCCACTAGGACTTTCCCAAGAATATATCTTTTGTTGCTCACAAAGGTCGCATATCATTTGTCGCAACTCTTTTGCAGTCGCTTCTGCTTGCTTGTGTGCGATTTCAATATCTGCTAGTGTTTTTTCTGCTTTCAAAAATTTGATTTGAAGTTCGGGGTCTATTACAAGTTCTCGTCTTTCGTATTTTTCTCCATTAAATTCACATTCAAATAATCTCTCAATCTCTTCGTCTGGAATTTTTTCGAGTTCAATAACATTAAGTTCTCCTGTGCTCTTGTCATATTGAAAACAATAAAAGTTCTTTGCACCTTTCCAGAACATCTTCTTTCCGTTTATTTTTTCGCTTTCAAGTTTTCTTGCGAAATAATCTCCAATACTTACTTGCCAAGAAACATACTCTCTATGAAAGGTTGCTGTGTTTTTGTGGTCTCCAATAAAAGCATTCCCACTTTTCAAGAAACCCATAACATCGGCTGTCCCTGCTATGATTATGCCTTTATAGTTGTATGCCAACTTTTGCTCGCCAACTGCACAATCTATATTCTCTTTACACCAAGCCTTAAAATTTTTGCCTTGCTCCGTAGTAGGCTCAAAACCAGCAATATTTAAAACATTCTCCAAGTCCTTGTGGACATCTTTACCTTCTTGTGAAGCCTGCTCCATTTTCTTTTTAGACACACCTTTATAACTTGGATCGAGCCCGTGTTTTTTTAGCAGTTCCGTGATTGAAATGCTAGCAATGTCTCCATTTACAATGTATGTGTGCCCTTCTTCTACAAGTTCAACTTTCATTTAGTCTCCTTTGTCTCCATATCTTTTCTTTTAGTGTTGATAACAAATTCGGCTTGCTTGTATGTTAAATTCTCGATTGTGTCCACTTTAAACCTTTTACAAGTGTTTATTTCGTTCACTTTGAGTTCTCTCATTGTCTTTATTTGTTCTTCTGTCGCTGGCTCTGTTATTTCAATAGGCAAATCTTCTCCTGCATAAATGTAAAGCCCAAGTCCAAACATAGCAATATTTTTAGTCAAGCAACGCATAATCGTTTTGTTAATATCAAACATTGTTGCAGCTTCAACTCTCTTCTCAAACTGTTTGTCTCCCCTGCCTACAATGTATGAATATGGTTCTTTCTTCATTGCTTTGTTTGCTCCGTCCATTACAGGCAACCACATTTCGCATGTAATGCCACCCGCAGTAATTTCAGTAAATACCATATAGCCAAGATTATCGTCATATTGATAACACCTTTCTACCCCGTCTTTGTCTTTGAATTGCTTAATTCGGTATGTGGCGTCTGGACAAATCGTTTTAAATTCTTGCCAAGCCCACGCCCAAGACAAATAAGTTAGGTCATTTTTAGTTTCAGTATGCTCATTCACATTTTTCTGAACTAACTTGTTGAATAACTCTTCCTGCTCCTTTTTTATAGTTTCGTAAATTTCTTTTTCCATAATTTCTCCTTTTACAATGCCACCCTTTCGGTTGTGGTCTTACTTGTTCCTTTATGGACACCTTTATTATAACACACCTTATAATCATTTGTCAACACTTTCTGTCATTTTTTTTAAAATTTTTTATTTTTTTTTGTTTCTGCTCTATGCTTTGCGTCATATCTGTTATGACATCGTTGACATAATGCTCGCAAATTAGACGGGTCACAATTTTCTGGTGTATGGTCTAAATGTGCAATAGTTAAAACAACTACGCCTTGTTTTATTTCAAGCAATTCTCCTGTTGAAAGCCTTGTTATAAATCTTTTTGGATACCTTTTTAAAAATTCTTTCATAATAATGTAGCTAACTTTGTTGCTTGGTTGTGTATATGTTCTTGTTTTTGCGTTTAGGTAATCAAGAAAGATTGAACCATTTTCTATTCCACAAAACTCACACTTATTGTTCGCTCGTTTTAATATGTCTTGTCTGATTTGTTTCCAATTTGACGGGTATCTATTTTTATTTTCTGGTCTGATTGGCATTCTATCTCTCCTTTTAATTCTTCTGACTTGTCCCATTCGATAGGGCAAGTGTTATACATCTCATTCAGTGTGTGTTGTGGCTGTTTTTCGCCACGCCTATGAGAAGTTGGTCTAACTCCACACCAAGAGTTCTTTCTCTCTCGTTTAAATACAGGGCATTCTAAACAAGATTTAGGTTTGAAAGCTTTATTGTTCGCTTGTTCCATTTTCGTCTCCTTTGTTTTCTAATAATAATGCTCCCTGTTGAGCGATAGATATAACTTCTGGACTTATTGTTTTTAAGGTTTCGCTCCTTTCTCTTATGCTTTTTATAACTTTTAAAAATCTGCCTTTTTCAAACTCGTCGTTTTCGTTGTTATTTACAAGAGCCATAAACTCGCTATAATTACCTAAATAGACTTTAATCTCTTCTGGTAGCCCATTAAAACATTCTTTCGTTTCTTCTCTCGCTTGTTGTCCTTGCGTCTTTCCATTTTCAAGAATTGCATTAAATTGAAATTTGTAAACTCTTGCTCGACAGTAATTAAGTGCATTATGTAATTTTGCCCATAATTCACTATCACTATCTCTCGTTGCGTCATATATTGCATTTATCTCGCTTTTTATGTCTGCAATTGTTGGTGGCATTTTGCAATGTTCAAGCGCTTTGTAAAAACCTGCCATAACCAATTCTTTTGGCTCTTTCCCAAGAATTATAAACCAAGTTCTTGCCATTGCCTGCATTTCAGTTTTGCTTATATCTTTATAAGCGTAAAAATAATTTGCTTTAATGATTGTTATCATTTCCAATATATCTTTTTCGGTTATTTTTTCCATATATTCTCCTTTTATTGTCTCTCTGAATATATTAGTTTGACTTCGCTTAATAAGTAATATTCTATTAGTTTTGGCTCGAAAAATCTATTTATAATATCGTCCCAAGCCCTAACGCCTATCATAATATCGTTATTTGGAAGTTTTACGACTTCTACTATTTTACCAATAGACATAGGGTATACACAATCTCTTTTGTCTTTCTTGTCAAAAATACTAAACACTCTTTCCTTCGCTTCTCCGAGCCACCAAGTTTCAAAACTATCTATCATTTTTCATTCTCCTTTTTTATTGAATTTAATTCTTTCGGGTAAATTTCTATTCGTTTTGAGCATACAGGGCATTCAACAACTCCATGTAATGTTACCCCCGATAAACTCTCAATCAAGTATGGGCAGTCTCTTTGTGTTACTTTGAATTTAGTTCTACACCTAGAACATTCAACAATCTCTTTCCATTTTACTTTTTTAATTATTCTCATTTTGCTCTTTCTCCTTTTTATCTGCTTCTTCCCAAAGTTCTTGTAATATGTCTATTGTCTTATCTTTCTTCGGCTCTTTTTCCTGCACTCGCATTTCTCTTTGCTCCCGCTCTTTGACCGCATTAAACACCCACTTTCGCAGCGCAAGGTTATGGCTCTTTGCTTTATACCCTTTCATTTCTATGTATTCGTCCAAGAAGGTAATAGCCTTAACTGTTTTTTCTTCGCCATACTCTTGTTTAAGTTTTTCAAACTCACTATCTTTTAAAAGGACATTTTTATACTCTCCAAACTTGTGTTTACTCTCTTTTTCTCTCTCCACACCACTCTCTTTATTATTATATATATTATTAGAGTTTAGATTATAGATATTAGATATAAGAGTATTTTGGACATCGTCTTGGACATTGTCCAATACTTGTCTCTCGGCGCTTCCTTTTCTTTCAATTCTCTTCCTTTGTGCCCAATAAGTTTCGCTACCAACCATATCTTCATAGTTTGCTATTTGTAATATTCCGTCGCTATTTTTATATACTAAACCTAACTTTGAATAAAGTTCCATTGCAATTCTAATTGTATCAATATCAAACCATTTGCATTCTCTTTGTATCTTCTCGGGGTCAAAGGGTATTAGCATTTCTCCGAGTTGACTGCAAAGTTGTCCATTTGTATTCATTGTTTTTAAAACAAGCATTTGGTAAAGAACAACATAGTTTGCTCCGTTTTTTTGGCTCATAAGAAAGTCAACGATTTCTCCGTTCATAAACTCGCTTTTTAATTTAAGCCAATAAAATCTTTTATCTTTTTCTGCCATTGTTTTTCCCTACCTTTGTTTGTTGATTAAATTTCAAAACTCTGTCCTTTAAGCGAAAAAACTCTGTTAGTTCATATAGTTTATTCTCTTGCTTGTCGATAATATAATAACTTTCTCTATCAAATGTCTTGAATGCAGTCCTTAATCGTTCAACAGCACAAAATTCTATAAAGTCTTTACTTGTCTTTTCAACCTGTATATTAGCAAGATATTCAGTAATAACCTTTGTGTTTTGTAAATTGTTATTACAATCAATGTAGTAAATTTTATGAATTTGAGAATTATATGGGGAAATATTTTGTTCTACACATATACCTTCGTTTAAACAGGTCATTCTTCTTATAGAATTTTTCAATTCTTTGATTTCGTTCTCCATTTCTTCGATTTTGTTTCTAACTGTTTTTCTCATATTCTCTCCTTTTATAAATCAATAAACATTGGGTATTCTTCTTGTGGTTCTCTCAACTTTTTGATTATCTCTTTAATCGCTTTCGTAAGTTCTTCAATTCTTTGTTCGTGTGAGTTAAATTTTCCACTCCAACCGTCTTTATCAATATAATTGTCGTAAACTAACTCGCCACCAACATCTGGAAATTCACAAGTGAATGACGACCAACGCACTCTAAAATAGCCTTTTATTTGTTTGTCTAAAAGTGAATACAGTTCGTATTGCTCGGGACTGGCAGAGCAGGTAAGTTTAAGTTCCATAAGGTTATTCCCGTCAATAAATACATCAAAGCTTCCTTTTTCGTTGCATTCTAACTTTACATCAATTTCTTCGTTTTCCATAATTTACTCCTTTTAAATTTAAAAAACCACCAAACTACTTGTCTTTGTGTGGCTAACAGACTTTCATTTGGTGGCTTATTGCCAAGTATTTAGTTTGCTCCTTGTGTTCAAGGTAGCCACTCCCTAAACACTCGGCTATATTCCATTTATAACACATTACTCTATGCATTGTCAAACATTTGTGCCATTTTTTTATATTTTTTTTTTAAAAATATTATCAAGGCAATAATTTTGCTAACAATCGCAACTTTAAGTATCTTTATAATCTGTTCAATCTTCATTTTGATAAACGCCTTTATGTTCCAATCTCAAGAACTCGCCTTTTAAACGCTTTCTTTTCGCTCCGTAAACACACCTTTCTATGCTCTTCATGAATTTTTGTTTTGTGTTTTTTTCTAAACAAGCGTCGGGGTCTATTATTATTTGATTTTTTAAAGGACAGTTTGCTTGTTCGTGGTCGCTTATTCGCATTTGTCCTTGTTTATACCAATAACCGTCGCTATGAAGCGTGTAAAAATTTATATATATACTTTTAGAGAAGGTTCTATCACTCTCGTAAATACTAAACTTTATTTCTCCACGCTTAATTTCCTTGATTTCACGAAGTCTTGTTGATAAATAATTCTTATCTAATAATTTTGATTGCTTCTCCATTTTTCTCTCCTTTTATTGAATATCGTCTAATTGCCCGTTTTTAAGCCCGTAGAGCCACGAAAGGCGTCAATCGATAGATTGTTCACGACAACCCTTTTTCGTCGCACAGGGCAAATCTGACGGGCTCACAGTGTGTGTTTATGTTGGAACGCAGCCTGCACATACATTCGGCTCTCCGCCTTCACATTCTTTTGGAGTAATTTCGCCACAAATTTCGCATTTAAAAGTGTTGTTGCTTAGTTCTTTGATTTGTTGGTCGATTATTCTTGTTAAATAATTTATTTGCTCGTAGTCAAAATACTTTGGTTCTAGCCATTCTTTTACTTTTTCAAGTTCCTGAATTGCGAGTTGTCGTTTAAGTTGCTTAAAATAATCATAACAATTAGGGCATAAATTTTCCTTTACATCACTATCATACCACCATTCGTGGCAACATTCACATTGTTTTTCTTTACTCATTTCTCAAACTCCTTTTGTATTTGGTCTAAAACATCTAAATCAATAGAATATGATTTTACTAGTTTCAGTTTTGCTTCTTCTGGTTTATCGTTTTTAGTCAATAAAATATTTTCTTTAAGATTGCCCCTTACTTTCTCTAAGACTTTCGCCACCAACTCTCGGTCGTGGTCGTGCAGGCTTTTGAGTGGACAATCGTTTAGTCTATTTTTAGTTGTTGCCTTTTCTTCTAATATAGCACAAACACAGAAATCACAGCCTTCACTTCCATCAACCATAATTGGACATTCAAAACAACTCTCTGGCAACTCATCTACATACACTTTTGTTTCTTTCATAATTGCTCCTTTAACCTCCCGTCATATAACCAATTTTTAAACTCAAATATATCACCCGCATATTCAAATGCCTTTTCGCAAATTGTTTTTATTTGATACCATATATCATTTGATGTTGGTATTTTGCTAATTGTAGATTTTACATTTTCTTTTGTTTTTGCTTCAAACATTTTTGGTAATAAATCATTTCTCCAAAGTTCATTTGGTTTGCTTATTCTAATTTTTTCTGCCTTTAAAAACCCGTCATCTCTAATGTAAAAAAACGACCACCCATTCGGCATTTTAAAATCAAAATATACAATTCTATCGTTGCAAGTTTGACAGCCACCATAAGTATTCCCATCTATCAATAAATCATAATCTTTTACGACTGTTCTTTGATATACTGTTCCTTCCATAATTTTTATTCCCCCCTAAACAGCCTTACACACTCGTCATAGGCTTTGTAAAAGTTTTCTTCGGTGTAATCAAAATATTTTGAAAATGTAAAATCTGTTTCATTAACAATTTTTAAACAATCTACCAATGTATACTTATTATTACTCCAAATAATATCTTTTTTAAATATATATTCTTTTTTATCTTTACCAATAAAACTTATTTGCCTTATTTCCTTAAACTCTTCCCAAGTCAAGAAAGGAAGGTGTTCAGTGCGGGTCACATTTTTATGAAAAGCATAATGCTCTGCCACTGCTTTATTTTTCGATATATCATCATAATGAAAGAATAAATCTGTCCACTGTGTTTTTCTTTTTATTACTATTCCGCCATTGTCAACTTCAAATGTAGTCATAGCAACATCAGGCATATCACTATTACTTATCTTGACCGACATATCAGGGCAAAGTTCAAGGACTGCATTTCTATGAGCAACCCACACACTCTCGCCATTCTCAATCGCTTTTTTGATTTCTTGTTTTGTCATTTTTTCTCCTTTTATAATTTATTTTTATTCCCAACCATTGCACCCACAATAGAACCTATCGCACTTATCATTAGGTCGCTTTTCTAAAAATGGGAGTTTTTTGCTACTCGCTACTAACTTTCCGCATTCGGTGCATTTCGCCAACCTTTTGCAATGAAGCTCTCTGCATTTTTGTTTAATAAACAATTTTTCTCTTTGTTCTTGCTCTTTCTTTTGTTGCTCGAACAATTCTTGCTGTTTATTAAAAAATTCTTCAAATGTCATACTCTCTCCTTTTAAGTAACTTTTCTTGTTACATTTTTACTATAACACACTTTGTAATCATTTGTCAACAATTATTTAAAAGTTTTTTAAAAAAAAGCAGAGAATTTTATTCGTTCCCTGCTTTATCTTCTATTTTTGCCCATTCAAAGAAACCGTCAATAAAGTTGTAAAGTTCAACATAGAAGTTGTTTTTATATACTTTTGAGCATTTTTCTCCACTCGTAAATGCCATTACAGCAGTTGTAAACATTGTGCAAACATACGAGATTATTGATACTATTTCGGCTAGTCCTATTCCGTCTCGGAGCGTATAGCCGATATAAGCAAAAACGCCACCAACAACTATTGCGATTAGAAATTTTTTGATATAAGAGCGAGTTCTATATACAATACTTTGGTCTTTAATTGCGCGTGTCCCGTTATTTTCTACGGCACTCAAAATTGTTTCTGCGTGGTTTTCTTCAACAGGAAGTTCTTTAAAAAGTAGTTTAGCAAGCCTTTTTCGTTTGCCTTTATCAAAAATAATTAGTTTACTGCCGTCTGGCTCTCCGTTTTCTTTGAAACATTGAACTTCCCAACTTTCGAGTTCCTTTATTTCTTTCGGAGTTTTGCTTCTTAAAAGTTCTAATTCTTCTGGTGTTATACCAAGATGTCCACATTCGTTTGCTATGTATTCTTTTTTCCTTCTTTCATACTCAATTTTACAATACTCTCGCAACGGACTTATTAAATGTTTTTGATTTATTTGCGTGGCTTTTTCGTTATATGTTTTTTTGTTTGCAATGTATGTTGTATTTCTTTGTCCAAACAATTCGCCTTCTGGAAAATATAAGGAATATAATATAACTTGCAATACAACTACAAGACAAAAATCAATAGGGTTTAACCCTGTTTTAAAACCAACATTGACAAGCAAATAAAAACAAAGGGCAACAATTATGGCGAGAGTTAGTGTCCAAGTCCTTAATCTAATTGTCGCTGTTCGTGTTTTCATAGATTGCTTTGTCCCTTCAAAAAACTCGTTATTTGCCATTTGTTGCTCCTTTATTCTTTACTTTACTATTTAGTTTTTCCATATCTAATTTTTCTTTTACAGGCTTTTTTAAGATATTAAATACCGAGCCTGCTCCCATGCTTGCGAGAATAAGCCCAACAGTCCCGTTTAGGTCGCTTAATGCCGTTGAGCCTAAAAATGTTACAATAAACAAAATCGCAAAAGGCAGTAAAATCATAAGCCTTTGATAAACATTATTTTTTATCTTATGTTCGCTTATCTGCTTATTTATTTCTTCTTTGACTGCTTCGTCTGTTGCCATTGCAAGTTGTTGAAGATAATTGTCCAATTTGCTTTGATAACTTTTTTCAAAAATGTATTTTGCGGTAAATATCAATGCAACAAGAAGAATAATTCCTGTGAATGTTAATTTAAAACCAAGAGAATTTGTTGGAGTTATGTAATTATAGATAATAACTCCTGCACTGCCACCAAAAGTTAAACCAAAATCAAGTATCGAATATAAGATATATTTCGCCTTGTTACTCATATTCTCTCCTATCTATCGCCTTGAACTTTGTCTGACGCTTCGTTTTTGGCTGTTTTTGTGGCTTTCTCGGCACTTTTCGTATCTTCCATGACTATTTCACTGTCCACAACAATTTCGTCCGTTGTAGGCTCAATTTCGGCGTCTAGTAAGGCTTGTTTAAGTTCTACCTTCGCTTCGTCTGGCACACCGATAGAATTATCAAAATATGCAGCGAATTTTCCAAGAACATTTAAGAGTTTAGCATACTGTTCTTTCACACTTTCTAATTCTTGTTTGAGATATTCGTTCGCTTCTTCGGTTACTTTTTTTAGTTCACTCTGGACAATAGGTTGAATGTTGTGTTTAAATGAGACTTCTTTCACTTTTTCAACACCTTTATCAACTGCGTCTTTTGCAATCTTTTCAGTGTTGATTTTTGAGATTGTTCGATTAAAAGCCCCTTTTAAACAGCCGTAAATTATAGCCGATACGATACCTGCTATTGAAAGTCCACCAAATATAGGTGCTATGTATTGCCAAATTATATCTAAAACTTCCATTGTTTTCTCCTTATTTTTTGTTTTTCTTTGCTTCCCTTTGGACAGAGTAAGCGATAGCAACTGCTTGTTTTCTTGGTTTTCCTGCGTCGATTTCTGCTTTTACATTCTTTTTAAAAGCCTTTTTAGACGCACTCTTGGTTAATGGCATAATTTTTCTCCTTTAATATATTATACGCTTACAAACGAATAGGTAATTTTGTTACAGGGTCAATCGCTGTTTGAGTTTTTGCGTCATACTCGAAGCAATTTTTGCCTATACCATTGCATTTCTTCTTCTTCGCGTTCCAATATTTACATTGGAGACAGTCCACATTTGTTTGAATTTTTTTCCGTTCTTTATTGTAAAGCATAAAAATCTCCTTTTAGTTTATGTCTTTCCAACGACCTATTGCTATATATTGAGCCTTGCTATTTTCTCCTGTTATGCTTTTAAACCCCGTTGTAGTTTTATCTGTTGCATAAGCATAGCCGTTTGAAGTGCTACTGTCATATATATCAGTGCACATTACGACATAATTAGTATCTGCGAATGCTTGTGGAAATGAAAAACTATAATTTCCGTTGCCAATAGCAATTCCCCAACAAATCTGTAACCCATTTGAAAATCGTATATAATTTCCAACAAGAATGCCTAAAGTATTCGCTATATACAAACTTTCTATCCATAGAGCCACATTATTGTTGCCTGTTTCTGTGTTAGGTCTATAAAATTCGTTTCCTGTTACCCCCCCCGACTACTATATTAGCCATTGTGGTTTCTCCGGCAATATAGTTTTATAGTCGACATTGTCAGAAGATTGATAAATTTGAGGGGTATTTAACCAATTTTCATACCATTCTGACAATTCTTGTTTTTGCTCGTCCGTCAATTTATCATACCACAGAGAACCACGATTTATAATCGGAAAGCACTCGCTTTCTCTTGTGCTTCGTATGATATTTAAAATTTCTTCTTTTGTAGGAGCAGGCACTTCTTGTATTTGAAATTGCCTTTTCCCGTCTGCGCTTTTCTCGATTTCGACAATCATTAAGTTATTCTCATTGCAAAATTGTGCTCTTTGAGAATATTCATTGTCTACTGTAAAAATGTCGCCAACTTTATACATTTTTCTTTCTCCTTTTATTTTATCTCCCAATCGCAATCCATTTAAAAGTAACATCTCCATTGGTTAGACCGCTAGAAGATTGAGACCATTGTCCATAGGCAGTAAAGCCTGTCGGACTTATATTCGTTGCAGCAAGTGCACGAATTTGATTGTTTGCAACATCAATATTGCTTCCTGCTATTGAAATTATGCTGCTACTATATGGAACAGAGAACGAGACGGCAGTGCCGCTAGAAGCAGGAGTTACAGTTCCCCAATTTATGGTTATTTCTCCTATTCCTAGTGCTCCACCTGTGGTTTGAACTCCGCGCGCTGTTCTCGTTAGAATAGTTTGAATTGCTCCTTCCGCAGTAAGCAGTCCGCTGCCGATATTTGCAGTAATTTCGCCGTTTATATTTATGTTTGACATAGTGTTCTCCTAAATTGTAAAGGTATCACTAGAACTATCATAAGATATTGTTCCACCATTGATTTGGAACGCTCCTGTGAAGTTCTTCGTTCCACCAATACTTTGATTTGTTGTTGTGTCAACTATAACTCTCGACACCAAAGTCCAAGCAAGAGTTGAAATTGTTATAGTTAAAGATTTTGTGAAGAAGTTTTTCGTGTTGTCTTGCCCTGTGTGCATATACACACGATAACCGCTTGCGTCTTGCTTGTCTGCAAGCCTATAAATCTCGTCATTGAGCAAGATATAGTTGCTATCGTCTGCTTGCAAAATTTGAAGTTGCTGACTTGTAAGTGAACCCATTGTGTTTCCTGTCAAGGCAACTTCTTGAACCTTTGTGCCAACTGTGCCGCTTAAACTTGTAATTTGGTTTTGTAGGGTCTGGTCTGCACTTGTTCTATTTTGCGTTTCTGTTGACAGCCCTGATTGCAGTGTCGATATGTTTTGCTGATTAGTCTGATTATCAACCTGTAATATGCTAACATCTGCTTCTAAATCAGTTATGTTTTCTTCTGCTGTCGAAAGTCTTGTTCCCTGTCCAGAAACAGTTGTTTGCAGTGCCGACAATGTCGAATTTATTGCGTCGATTAAGCCTTTAAGAACATTTCCTTGATAAGCAGAGAGCGGAGAAGTGGTAGAAGTGCTTGTAAGGTTGTTTACAATGTCGACAATTTGCACATAACCACTTAAATCAATAGGCAAGCCGAGTTGTTCCCAGCGGTCAGTTGTTCCATCATTGAGCCATACATAGCCAACGCTTTCGTCAACGACATACCAAATATCGCCGATTTCATTGCCTGTGCTTGGAAGGTTTGATACGCTTTGAACAGAACCTTTAAGGTCAAACACATTTCCAAGTCCGTCAATAGCAGTCTTTAATTGCTTCGGGTTTATGGCTTTTGTCTCAACGATACCTGCTTCGGCTTCTGTATCGGTTGCAATTTGAAGAAGTCCTGCTGTTGCACTGCTTGCTTGTGGAACATTGTTTAAATCTTCAAAGTTGCCTGTTTTTGCTATTCTGTGAAGGTTAATCGTTCCAGAGATTTGCTCGTTAGCGCTTGGCGTCTGTTCGGCTGTGTTATTAGTATTGAGTGTTGGAATACTTTGTAAAGAATTGTAGTTGCCGTCAAACACAGAACTACCTGCGCCAATAGCAGTTCGCACTCTTTGCTGTTGTTCTGGCGTCAAGGTCTGGTCATTAGCATAGTCAACAAAAGTTGAAATATCTTGGTAATCTAAAACAACTTCGCCGTCAAGCATTTGCCCTGTAACCTTATAAGAATGTCCCATAATAAAGCTCATTCCATTCGCCGAATAAGTTTCAGTGATTAAAACCGTTGTATTTGGTTTAAGGCTTGCATTCCCTATTGCGTTTGCAAACGCACTTCCTGTCATGCTTGTGTTTCTTTCGTGAATAACAGTGTCGGTATATACAACTCGTCTTATAGTGCCATTATCATTGATTTCTCTATAATGTCCATAGAATGACCAAGAATAACCTGCACTTTCGTTATACTCTTGGAGTTGGCAAAGATTTCCAACTGTTGAAGTTTGAGTAATGTCTTCTTGGAAAATGCAATTTATGTTGATTAAATTCCCTGCTAAATCTTGTAGATAAATAGGGTAGTTATCGTCTAAAACACCTGTTAATGTAACAACAGGGAGAACTATATGGAATAAATACCCTGTATTGCTTGTGAACGAAAAATCACTCAAAGAACTATCAAGGGTTGCTGTAATTGTATCATTTGCAAGAGTTGCATTGAAATCAATTTGATTTTCTCTCCCTATATAAGCGATGTCTTGCTGGTCAACATACGCAGTTTTTGCATATTCGCTGACATTATCTTCGTCAACCAAAACTGTAATATTCCCTGCGTTGTCTATTTTTACAAACCCTTTAAAGTTAAGAACTGTGCCTTCAACCGCATTATAAGTTTGGTTTACCTGCTCGAAATTTGCAAAAGTTGCTTCGCCATTTTCAAAGTTGTATGGCGTTGCAAGTCTAATTGTTTGGTTATTTAGTGAAAGTTGTAACTGTGTTGTTGGTGGAATTTCGCCATTATACGAAAGAATAAACTGACATTCTGTGTTAGCATTGAATTGCGTGTCTTGACGAAGAGCATAGGTTATCATTGAACCTGAGAGCGTTCCTGTGCCGTATACAACAGGCTGTTGCCCTAAAAAGCCTGACGAAGTTATAATTCTTGTTGCCTGTGTATTGAGCCCAAAAGAACTAGGGTATGTTTCGTTCGAGTATACAGAGAATGTAATGCTTGTGCTTACTTGTGTTACAACTTCAAATATTTGTCTAATTTGGTCTGTATCTGTTAGAGATAATACAGTGTCTCCAAGTGAAGTAAATGCAGAGCCAAAAGAAATTTTATAAATCTCATTTGCTTGTAAAGAAGTTAGGTTTGAAAGTTCTACCGATAAATCTTGCCAATCTTCCGTCCCAACTTTTGCCTGCGTTGTAAGTCTAAAATACACATCGCAAGAAACATTAGACATAACATAAATTGCGTTTTGAGTGCTATTCTTGTTCGACAATTCAAACTCTGCGTTTGCAGTTTTAGACACATTAAATAGAACAGTGTCGCCTACTGAACTTGAAGTCGCAGAAAACTGAATACCGCTTTCTGGTATATCTGGAATTGTTGATTGATAGCCTGCTGAAGCAAGATAATAAATATCATTAAACTCTCGTGGCAGAGCGTAATCACGAACATATTGCTTTGTCGCCCCTGCATTTTGAGTTAAATATGTGTCAACGATATTATTCCCAAGTCCGTCTTGTAATGCTTTGACCGCAAGTCCAACAGAAGTGTTGCCTGCGATTATGTTTTGAATTGTTGTGTTGAGCGTATTTGCATATTCTCTAATATCTCTATAAGTTCCTTCTGTATCTTGAACATAAATATTGAGAATTTGCCCACCACTTATATTTACAAGTGTTGTATTAGACGAGCCGATAGCATAAGTTCCTTCGATTATTCCGTGAGTGCCGTTTGAAGCATATTCAAGCAGTGGAATTTCATAACCATTCCACCCCGAAGAAGAATAAATGTATTTATAATTTTTATCAGTGTCGCCTGCAACCTGCCAAACAAAAATAACAACATCGCCATTTCTTGGCTCTCTGCTTGGAGTTGTATGCCCTTCAACAAAGGTATTCAATTCTTCGTCTGTTGGCAATGTTGCTCCTGTCATTTGTCCGATATAGTTCTCTCCGCTTGCGAAGTTATTAAGAATGTAATCAATATCGTTCCTATTTGTTGCAATATCTTCTGTATTTTGAGCAATTTGAGTTGTATGCGTGTCGCTTGTGGCTTTAAGCTCGTTTATAGCCCCTACAACCGTTTTATTGGTCGTATCGAGTGATTGGTCGGTCTTGTCTTGTTTTGTCGGCAGAATGGCATTTATAGCGTTTATTTGAGCATTTATATTTTCAAGTTCTGTCGGCTCGATTGCTTCGTCTGCGTCTAAATTAGTGCTCGGCATAACATCAAGTGAACAAGTTTGACTTGTGATAATGGAGATAACAGTAGGGTCTCCGCCATCTGTGTCCTGCTCGATATTCACAACATTAGCAATCAATACAGGAGCATTTTCGCCTTGTCCTGCATAGAAAGTAAATTCTTGTGGCAATTTTCTTTCATACAAAGCATACTCTACATTTTGATAAACGAGAGTTTTTAAAAAACGCATATAATAATTTTTGCTTGTTTTTATAGAGCCATTTCGTGCTACATAAGTCATTCCGATTTGCACAGAAGTTGACGCAACATAGTCTTTTGTTACGGTTCCGTCTGCCGTAGAAGAAGTAAATTCTGGCGCTAGAATACTTGTAGGCACATAAATGTTTAATAATTTGTTTTGAAATTGTCCTTGATAAAGTGGAAAGTCCTTTTTTAAATCTGCAATTCTTCCACTCTCGGCTAAATAAATTTTAATCGTATTCAATTTTTGTTCCCCCTAACTTCGTTATTGAGCCTTTTATTATTATTATACACAAAAAAGAGAGAAATTTCCCTCTTTTATTGTTTATTCTTAAATACTTCGTTTTTCTTAGGCGCTCCAAAATACCAAGTTGCAAGAGCCTGTTGTCTAGTCCAATTCGCTGGTATGTTTCTTGCGATTATAAATTGAGTTTTATAAGGAATTGTAGGAGCAATAGTGTCTGCCCCTGCGTCAAGAGAAACATCGCACAAAATGGCGATACCTTTCACTCTTTGCAATGTATCACTTTCAGCGAAATGTCCGTCATTTACATTAGCAAATATATTTGAAAGGTCAACAGAAAATTGGCTCACAACCGTTTTTGTATTGTCCCAAGTGTTTACAGCGCTAGTTTTTGTAACAGGAACATCAAAATACGGCGTGGACATTTGTTGTCCGTTAGTATCTGTTGGAGTTATTATAATGCTATTATTGATATAACCTGTTGAAAGTTTGTTTACTTCGTCCGCAAGCAATACAACTCTAACATTTTCTTTCTGTGGCAAGAAGAAATATGGCGAAAGAACAAAAGTGTCGCTATTAGTTATCAACTGCAAGTTGTAGTTTATAGATAGTGCTTCACGACAGTCTTTTAAAAGTCCAACTCCACGCCCGTTGTAATTTGTGTCAAGCGCTTTTACATTGGTCGCTAATACATCAAAGTTCCCTATAAAAGGTCTTTCTTCGCCTTGTTTCGTGCTTATAGGACTTTCAGGGAAGGCTTTTATATCGTCAACCGTCAACGGGTTTTCGGTGCTCTCTATGTCTCCTAATATATAGAAGTCCATTAAAGCAGCCTTGCCATAAATGTCGGTATATTTTACAGCGCTTAATGAAGTGTAGGCTCTTTCGTCAATACTTACATCTTCGTTTTCTTCAACATTTACAACTTTGTCTCCCGCCGAATAGTTGTCTATCATATCATATTCATAGGTTAAAGTGTTTTCACTTGAATAAGCATTGATAGGGTTTATAACTTCGATATAGAGATTTGCTTCTCCAACGGTTTGGTCGTAGGTGTTTTGGTCTTTATCGCCTTTATATACAGTAACCGCATATCTAGCAAAGTCTGTTCCTTCTCCTAAAACTAAATCGGCTAAATGGTCATAATTAAATACATAGTTAGATTGATATTCAAGTTGATTTGCATTATCAGTCAAAAGTAACAAGTCATTGATAGCAAACTCTCTCCAAATCAAAGACTGTTCGCTTATTTCGTAAAATCTCGGCTCACTAGGTATACCTATGATTTGGCTTAATTCATTATAATCTTTTGAATAAGTTACTTCACTTAAAAAATACGAGCCAAAATTATAATGGGTTACTTTTGCGACATAATAAAGGTCCCCATACAAATTATATAGTTCGCCTTTATGTTTTAGGTTTGAATATCTATCATTCCACTCTGTAATTACGAAAGAACTGTTTCCTGTCTTAATAAGTTTGCCATACACATTGTTACCAAATTTTATACTATCAACAACAACATCTGTTTGATTGTTGAATTGATTTTGTTCAGGGTAGCGGTCGAATTTACTATTTAATAGATATTTTCGCAGGTCTGGTCGCAAATGATTTTGTCTAACACTATCTTTCGTCCTATAACGAACCAAAAATGAATAATCGCTAACTTTTAGTTCCGTCCAATAACCACTTATCGCAGAAGAAGGTGGAATAACAGGGTATCCATTGATTGCTGAATATATTATTTTTTTAAAAGCATAATCACTGTATATATTTGTGTTTGCCTGTGGTAACTGGAATTGCCCGCCTTTAATTACATTGTCGCCTAGCGAGTAATACATTGCAATTCCTTTATTTGGTATTGCGTCGAAATCTAGCCCGAGTGTTTTATAAACATTTTCTTCGTATATATATGAAGTCATATCAGCCATATACCCGTCGCTATTCCTTCTTACAAATATACTCAACAATTCTATAATTGGCTTTGAAACTATTATTCCGGCAGTGTCGTTTGATACTAAATATGTTTCGTCCGTTGTTTTTGGAGCAACCCACTCTTCTATGTAACCACCAAGCTGCACCATATTTTCTATATACGAAGAAGTTGCTGAAATATAATCTTCAACACCCCTGCTGTTATATATAGAAACGCTTTGACTTTCTTTTGATTGCTGGTCGGTTCTGCCTAGCCTGTTAAATGTTATTACAAACCTATCGTTACTACCAAATCTTAATTCAGGTATTGCGTGAATGTAATTGCCGATTTCAATCATAATTTCCCACAAATTTTTTTGATTGTAAAAATTTTCGATTACTATTGTAGAACTCAAATCTCCAATAAAGTTCGCGTCAATATAAAAAGGCAAATTTGAATTATTTACATCTGCAATATATACTCCGTCGCTTTTCTCGCATAAAGAAGAATTTACTATTGCTTTCTGCAACAACGAAAGGGCTGAATATGGCAAAGAAGATTGGTATACTATACTTGCACTATCTATATCATAAGTTACAAAAAATGAACTGCCAATAACTTGCGCAGAAGTCATTAGCGTTCTTCTGGATAGGTCTGGTTGGAAATAATCGCCTGCCGCTCTTGTTTGTCCAAATATATATGCCGATTGCGTCGGGTATTCCCCTGTATATTTTTTGGCATATTCAAGATTTAAACCGTCGTCAAATTGATGTATTGATATTGTTATTTTATATTTTTTATTTACTTGAACAGGAAAACTGTTTGTAATATAAGTAGGAGTAGAAGCTGTTGTGTCAGTATATTTCTTAAAAGCAATATCGTTAGTAATGCCACCCACATTCGCCGTCCCTACATCTTCCGCTACCCATTCATTTAAAATTGCGTCAAAATAACCGTTTTCTCTATATGGAACATAAACATTTGTGTTTGTGTTTAAATTTGAGTTTGAGATAAAAGAGCCGCTCCAAGAATTTGTAGGGTTATAATCGTCTCCGATATTAAATTCTTCAATCAAATAGTCAAGCGAAGCATATCCTATAAATGCAAAGTCGGTAGTTCCTTTCAAGCCACTATATATTGCTAATTTTGGTATTTCAAATCTGGCAGTTTGAGTTTCTCCTTCAAAATTTTCGATATTTAAGTATTGGTCATTAAAACTTTGGTCGCTTGAATTTAATATAGACAGAGTTCCTTCTGTTTGAAAATATTTTCCAATATGCAAGTCCCACGAAGTAAAACCCCAAGTCTCATTAGTTATTTTGACATTTACTTTATCGAACACATCTGTCGGCTCAATGGTTAAGCCCCCCATTAAAATTTCTGTGGTCGTGTCTGGGTATGCAGGCAAAACTTGAAGAGAAACATCTTTGAGTTTGTATGTTGCAGCGATATTGTCCACTAATCTTTTTTGTGCCACAACGCTCGGCTCTATTAGTGTTATATGGTGGTCGAAATATGTGTCGTCTGTCAATATAGGCTGGTTCACCATATCTTTTTGAACAACTCTATGCAAAGTTTCAACAATGGTTTCAATATTTCCATCAATTTCAACCGTATCGATTATGAGCTTTGTTTCTGGACAAATTTCTTCTCTAAAAGGCATTCCAGAAAGAGTTATTTCTCCTGTGTCGAGTTCTTGTGTAATATCTTCCTTGTTTTGATTGCCTATTTGAACGAATTTAGAAAAATCACTGTCGCCCGTTCCGCGATAGCCATTTGTTTCTCGTGAACTATCATACTTGTAAACCCTGACTACATAATACATCACCTTAATCTCCCCGTCGTAAGATTTATGCTTGCTCTTGCTCTTTGATACTCGATTGCATTGTTTTCTTTGAATACTTTGTAATTAAACTCCCTTTCTCTGCTGGCATACTTTACTCCCGTTGACACGGCGCTAGAAATAGCCCCGAACAGTCCACCTAACACCATACCTATTGGTCCGCCCCAAGAGCCATACAACATTCCCATACCAACAGAAGAAGCAAAGCCTGTAACATCTTTGACTATTTCCACTTGTCTTGACACATTCTCTTGTAATGCTTGGTCTCCATACTTGTGTCCAAGCCCACTTACATAGTATTCAATACCCAAATCTACAACTTGCTTCGTTATCGCAAGTGAGTGAGTTGCGTTCGTTTTAATCACTCTTTTAATACGAGCAGGGTTTTCGCTCCCAAACACCGAAGTTCTCCAAGTAGTTTCCCCACCACCAGAAACGGTTTCTGTTGACACTTCTTTCGCCCCCTGTTCGCTTGCTCCTGCGCTTTCTTTTCGCACAATAACTTCTATGCGTTGCGTTCCTTGTTGGTAAAGCATACTTCTCTCCTTTAATCTTCGCTTTCTTTTATGCCTGTAATAAGACTGTATATCATTTTTAATCGCTCTTCGTGGTTAAGTTCGTCTCCAATTATTTCATAAATCTCTTTTTGAACAAACTCTTTTTGTCTATTTGGAATATCGCTGTCATTAAGTTGTGCCAAAAGGCGATTATAGTTCTCTATTGCGTCTGCTTCTGCTTTTATATTAAATTGAACAGTATCGCCTAGATGTAATTTGCAATCTTCCTTGCTTTTTTCGTTTTCTGCTATAAAATCTTCCATATTTTTCTCCTTTTACTCTACCTTACCCCAACCTTTTAATGTTACACTCGAAACTACAAAATCACTGTTTGTGAAATTCTTTTGCATTTGAGAAATCATATCTTTAAACACATAAGAATTGTCTCCGTTTGTAACTCTTATATATACAGGTATATTAGGGTCTGTTAATGTGGTTAATTTCCCATTTATTCGATATGCCCCGCAACTCCAAAATAGTGAGTTGAATTGTTTTGTCAATTCCTTATTTATATCATAAAAGGTTAATGTTTTTACTGTTGAAATTGTGCTTGCCACATAACCCGTTAAATTAGGCTTTGAATACATTGGCAATGGTGTTTCTCCAAAAATTTGTTGCCAAGTGTGTCGAGTTATTGGCATAGTTAGGTATTTAGTAGTCGTAGGCTCGCCTTGCTCATTTACTATATTGCCATTTTCGTCATATAAGTCGTCTCCATTAAGAGAAATTTCTATTTTAGTATCGTTATATGTCTGTGCATTATTTAGATAAGATAACTTTACATTACACGAAACAACAACAGTCTCCCCATATTGTGTCATTGAAGGCTCTTCGTCGAACAATAAAGCACCAACAAGAACATAAGAAGTAACCTGCTCTCCGAATGAATTTTGAATTGTTTGCGGCTCTCCAAGTAAAGAATTTCTTATTTTTGATATGTAGTAATCGAGATTTGCTATCTTGTTAGTTTGAATTATAAATGTTATTCTAGCACTTATCGCTGCATTATCTATATCTTGGCTCGAAGTAACTTCCATGTCAGTTAATTCAACGAGAGCATAGGCTTCATTCATTGAAAAATTAAGGCTTGCAACCCAACTGTCATAAGGCACCCATTGAGCAACATCAACTCCTGCACCGTGCGTTCGCTGTTGCACTACACGGTTTTTCCACACATAAAAATCAATATTTAGATATTCCGCTATGTCAACTTGCTCTTGCTCGCCACTTTCAGCGTCTATAAGCAAAATATTTTCGCTGTTGTCATTTTTGTATGGAATTGTGCCTGCCGAAGCCTTGCTGGCTTTTAAATTGCCATTAAACAGGTTTTCCATTATGTTTTTCATATCTTCAACTGTAAATACCGTTCTCATTAAAAATCTCCTACTCTATGTTTCCAACGGGCTTTTTCTCCAGCATACCCGTATTCCCAATTCCACTCTCTTACATTGTATTTTTTTTGTGTTTCAGGAAAATCGTCTCCAAGAATAATGTTCTCCATAACATTCGCCATTAAGGCTTGAATTTGTCGCTGTGTCATTCCTTCGATTTCTTGCATTGATTGTGCTCGCAAGAATAATTTTGAAGAAAACCCATACTTTCTTTTGTTTTTTTCGCCTTCTTTTAGCGCGTCCCTTATCATATCAGTATTATTCGCCGTCCAAATAAGCATTGTCTTTTTCGATAGTATTGCGTTATATACAGCGTCAACACAGGCGTCGTGGTCTCCTATAAGGTCTCCTGATATAACCATTTGATTGCCCATTCTATGCGTTTCCATAGGGCTATAAAACGGTCTAGCGGCACTTGTTGCTGTGTCAAACACAAGTCTATTTACTGTTTTAGGGCTAGTTCTTACAGAAACCTTCCCGTCTTCTCGCAGTGTTTCTTTATAGCGAATAAGTGGAATTTTATTTCGTAATTTCTTGTTGTTAAATATGTCTGTCAATGTAAAATTTTGAGTATAATTCCCCGCCATTCATTCTCCTTTATAAAATGCTGTTTAGAGTAGCGAAATAGATGTTGTATCGCTTTGGTTGGTGTTTTTCTGTCATTTCAGTGCTCTCTACTGCAAACAATTTCCCGCCTATTACAATCAAATCGTCTGGACATATTTTTATATTGTCTGTGAAATACTTTATTGAAAGAGTGTCGAACGGAACTATATTCCCTTTAATATATTGAGCAGTAGCCCCTGTAACACTGCCCCGTAAACACCAATCAAATGAACCAGCATAATAATATTTGTTAGTTTGATATTTTGCTATATTATTAAAACTTGCACTTAAAAGTGTTATGCCTTCTTCTGTTGGCTCTGTTATTGACTGCCACTCGCTCCCGTTAAACCTATAATATGTGTCTTTATATTGCAAAACGGTCGAATAATCTGCCACTTGCGTTATTGTAGCCCCTGTCGGCACAGTTCCTTGCAAAAGAGTAAAAACTCCATTTATATAGTCAAAAGTCCAACACTGCCCCGTCGAAGATGTTTGATAGACAATATTAAGGTTTTGGCTTTGAGTAATATTTGTAAATCGCCTATAAAGCAAGGCTTTTTTATTTAGTTGAGTTGACTTAAATTTCATTTTCATAAGTCACCTACCAATCTTTTCCCTGTGGAATTATGGAATATCGACCATAAAAATTAAGTCCAAGAGTTTTGAGCCCCCCGATTGCGTCTTTATGAAAATCTCTATTTTGATTTCTAACGACATCATTGCTCATATTTTGCATTGTGTCTAGGTCGACCCCTGCTACACCAGAAATATCTCCGTTATCGAGCAAATAACAACCTTCAATAAACATAACTTCGAGAAACGCTTGTCTATATTCGTAAGGCGAATAACCAAAAGCAAGTCCTTTCGCAATCTTGTAGTTCAACTGTTGCCTTGAACTTTTATTATTATTATATATATAAGTATAAACCTTATTTCTTACTGCTCTCAAAAAATGTTTTACTCTGTCTGGCTCATTTCCTTCAACTTCGATTTCAAGATTTCTCCCACGCTCTTGAAAATATTGGCTTGTGAGTTCATATTGGTGGTCTTTCCCTACATAAGTAGCGTCGTCGTCGCTAAACGGAAAATGGACTTGACTTTCGTCGAGTTGTTCGAGTTGTGCTTTTGTATAATATGGCGCTTGATAAAAATTCATTATTGCTCTCCTTTTGGCATAAATTGTCTACTATAACTATCGAATGTTTCAACGGCTTCCTGTGCTAGTGGTGTTTTTGATATTTCTGCTGCTGTTTGTGCTTGACGAGACAAAATATTCGCTCCACGAACGGCTTGTATTCTATTTGTTCTAACAAACTCTTGATTAGGGTCTGCTACATACCTATCTCCGTCTTTTACTGTTTTGCCGACACCTTCATACGCATATCTTCCTTGCGCAGTTCTTGTTCTGCCAATTCCTAAATCTTTCGATGTCAAGGCTTCTGCGATTTGTCCGTCTTTGCTATTTTCTTCGGCTTTTTGTTTCATTTCTTGCCCTTGAACAGAGTTTTGACTACCTGTCTTTTGTGTAATTGCAGTTGTGCCGAAAATTCTTCCATTTTTATAATGTCTAACGCTAACCTGTAAAATATCGCCAACTCGGACACTATTATTGACTGCGTAGGTATATAACCCTGTGTCGCCCTTTGTTCCGTATGTTACATCAACAAATTTCATTCGACTTTCTCCTTTTATATTATTATACACGAAAGCAATAAAAAAATAGCGAGAGAGTGTCTCGCTATTTAATCATTTAATGGTTAGTTGGTAGTTCCGTCGTTAAAGCCTGCAACAGCAGTATTACCTTTTACAACATTACCGTCAATAGGTGTAAATTTGATTGTATTCATAATTAAAGCAATGTTTGTAGTGGTCCAAGCACTTGCAAGATTTTCACCTGCATTTACAAGAACTTTTATAGTTGCGCCGTGCAATACTTCAACACCAACTTTCATTTGTGGAAGAATATAAACTCCACCAAAATAAGGGTTAGGGTTTGCTTGAATTGAAGGTCCAACTATTCCACGAACAGTTCCTGCTCCGTATACAATCATACCTTGAAGTTGGTCAAGTAATGTTCTAACGGCAGGAAGGTTTCCAGAATTATCGTTGCTTGTGCCGAGAATGCCAAGAGCAACATATACGAATTGTCTTGTTACTCTGTTGAACAAGAACATATCTACACCGTCATACATACCACATACGCCTGTCGCAGTATTGATACGGGCTTCTTCACGACCAGTAAATGGGTTCATAAAGCCTGTGGCAAGAATACGGGCAGACGCTTCACTTGCATTCTGCATATATTGAGATTTCATTAGTTTATTAAGTTGTGGAGTAATAAACGCTTGTCTCTCGTCAACAGGAACAACAAATGCTCCTATTTCTGGAATGCCGTCATTAAGTTCTTCGTTTGCGTTAAGGAATGCGCTAGGAGCGCTATCAAGGTCGCTAGCAAGAACAGTAGGGTCATAACCAAATACTGCGGCTGCAACTTCATCTGCTGTAATATCTCCTGCTACAATAGAGCCTACATCGTGTGTAAGTGCTTTGTCAAAGTTGTCTCCATTACGGAAGAAACCTTCGATTTGTTTAGCATAAGTAATTACATTGATTGAAAGACCTGCAACCTTTACAAGTTGAGCCATAACTACTGCTTTCAAAGCAATAGGGTTAGAATAAGTTTGAACAGAGGTAATAGGCACACCTTCGTCATAAATTAAGTCAACAGGAATTGTGTAATGTGTTGACTGTGGAGCATTATTGAAGCCCCCTTCATTTTGTTTGTTATGATAAGTGCCATTGTTTGTGCCACCAAGTTGCCTAAATCTTGGAGCATAAGGCAATACTCTCATAACATCGATGTAAGTAACACTTTCAACATCGTCAGTTTTTGTATATTTATCAGTAACACCTTTGCCATTGATATGCTGAATTTCAGGGAAAAGGTTTTCATATACAAGCATTGAACTTGCGTGTTCTACATCGTAACCGTTTACAGCAACAAATGCCATTGTTTTAATTCTCCTTTTTCAAAAATTTTCCTGCGTAAATACGCAAATATTTCTTACGAGATTATTTAAACCTAGCAGAATAACTTTCAAATGTTTCGTTTGCGTCGGCGTCCTTTACTTGAACACCACGCTTTTGAATGTTGCCAAAATCTTGCCCTTCGAGTTCGTCGAGTTTAGATTTTAGGTCGTTGTTTTCTTTTATAACAGCGTCAAACTTGGCTGATAAGGCATTAAATCTCTCTTCGAGCATTTCCTTTGTAACCAAATCTTCAACTGCGATTGCAGCCATTCCACTCTGGTCTCCACTTTCTTCTTGAACAACACCTTCTTGTGGTTGGCTCTCGTTTTCGCCATTTTCGTCAGAGTTTTCAACTTCGTCTTTTGTTTCGTCCTTGACTTCGTCCTTTGTCTCTTCCTTTTTGTCTGGTGTTGATTTTTCTGTTTCTTCAACAGTCTCGGTAGTTTTAGTTTCTTTTTCTTCTTCTACCTTTGCCGCTTCGTCTTTTTTGATTTCATCAGCCATTTTTTTTGTTCTCCTTTTTTCTTTTTTACCTTTTTTCGCTTGTGCTTTCATAGGCTTTGCAGTCTTATTATTCTCAATAACAGTTTCCGTTTTTCCGTCTAACACCCCACGAACAATGTCTTTTTTTTCAGGCGAAAGTCTTTTGAGAACTTTTAGAAATAATTTGAAAAACATATCAAATTCCTTTTAAAGCAATTTTAAGGTAGTAACCTGTGGCGTTCCCTTTGCTCTTATTGTTATTATACACTTTTCTTTGAATTTTCTTTATTGTTTTCGTCTTTATTTTCTTGGTCGTTCCCCGAACTTTCCTGATTATTTCCATTCCAAGACTTCATTGTCGCATTTTGAAAAGCTAAATTCATTGCTCTTGTCTCCTGCAACCACTTAATTTCTCGCTGTTGTTCTGCTTGTGAAAGATTTTTATATGTGTCCTTTACAAACATCTCGTCGCTCATGTTGCCTGCCCCATAGACATCGCTATTAGTTTTTATTTTTTCCATAAATGGAGACTGGTCTTCTGGTTTAAGTATTATTTCAACAGGAGAATGGTTGTAGTATTGCATGACAACACCAATCATTTCGTTTATCTCTGGTGTATTTAGCTGTATTTGAGAATTAAGCCAAGTATCAGTTTTAGTTCTTTCGCCTATAATCTCGGTGGCAGTTCTTGCGCCTGCGCCTTCGCTTAAAAATGACGCAACACTCGAAGCTGAAATCTGCAATTTGAAAGCAATATCTTTGTAAATATTTTCTTTCACAGTTTTCATATCTGTGCCACGAAGCTCAAACTGAATAGGTGTAATCTTGTCGTTATCACTATTAAGGCTAGAAACTTTTTGATAAAATCTCTCATTCAAGGCTCTGCTATCATAGTCCGGGTCGTCTTTATTCCAAAACTCTTCTGGAACAAGTGCTCTTGCACGAGCCAAGTCAACTTCATTCTTCTCAAACCATTTCATTTGGTCGAATTGGAAATTTTCTGTAAAGAGAATATCTCCGATTGGTTGTCCGAAAGGCGTATTAGGTATCTGTGGAATATCGTCAGTGAATTTTAATAAATAACAGCCAATAGTGTTATGGAAAGGCAAAAACTGCTCTTTGCCTATAACTGCCGAAGGGTAATTGTTTTTAATATAAGTTTTCACACTGTTAGGCAATTCAGCCCAATTCACTTGATGTGAATATATGTTTTGTCTGTTTTGAACTTCTGTTTGTAGGTTAGATACCGACATATACACTCTTGTTGACACGCAAGGTTTTCCGTTTTCGTTAAAATATCTCTCTTCGCAAATACCATAGTGCGTTTTTTCGCCACTAGGGTTTGTGTTATGTATTGCGTCAAAAAACACCTTTACACTTGTAACCTTGCCACTTGCGTCAATATCTGCAAAGAATGTATCTATTCTGTGAGCAGAAACATTTAAGTCTTTTTGCTCTCGGTTTATTTTCAAGAGCGAAGTTCCCCCTGCAACGGCATATTTATAACCTTTCTTTAATGCTTTGTAGAGTTTAGACTTCTTCGCCCATTTTACTGCAAACTCATAATCTGCTCCCACGCCATTGAAATCTATTCCGTGTGAGAACATCATATTTGTGAGCCCATTTGCTATACTCTGCAACATTCTCTGTGGAACAAGCCCACTTTGCTTGTTGTGAAAACCGTTTACCCAACCGTCATAGACAGAAAGGCAACGATTAAGATATATAGCATAAAACGAATAATAATATTCTGGTGCTAGCAAATAGAATGTGTTATTTACATAAAAGTCAAAAAAACTTCCAAGCACACCGTCGCCATAGCCTACTGTATCAATATCGAATATCTGTTGCCCCATAATTTACTTCCTTTGCTTTTATTTTACATTTTTAGGAGAAAATTCAACAACATTGTCGCTCTTTTTCGCCTTTTTGTGAGATTTTTTTATCTGTTTTTGCACATTTTGCCTTACAACTTCGTTGTCAACATTTACTTTCAATTTTTTGAAGAAATCTGTGAGTTTATCTGCCCCACAAATTGATAAAATATTTGAAAATTCGGCAAAAGCCTTATTCATTTGTTGAAATTGCGACAACATTTCGCACATACAGTTAAGCATTACTCTATTCATTTGTATGTCGTCTTTTGTAGCAGTCAAGACATTCTCTTTTACCATTTTTTCGAGAACATCTTTGTCAATTCCTGCTTCTTGTATCTCTGGTTGTTTCTTTTTTTCGATTTTTTCGTCCATATTATTCTTCTCCTTTTTTCTCTTCAAAATCTTCGCCCAGTAAATGTAATTTCAAAATGTTTTTTGCAGTTGTAAAAGTTTGCCTTGCATTCATAAATTGATTTGCGAGTTCCATGCAAACATTAAACATTGCAACTCTAACTGCTTTTTTCTCGTCCATTTCACTGTCTTTAAAGCCGATTTTGTCCAAAAACTCGCTCTCGCTTAATTTTGAATGTCTTGTAAAGGTCTCGGCAAACATAAGATTTAGCAAATTTTGGCTTTTGTCCATTCTTTCCTGATGTTGTTGAAGTTCGTCTTTCTCTTCCATTGTTTTTCTCCTTTAATTCCCAAGATTTTTTATATTTATTTCTATTATGCTATCAGCCATAATTCTTTCTGGACTAATAGGGTTATCTTCATAATAGCGAATAGTAATTAAAAATTGTTTGCTGGCTATATAGGGGTCGTTTTTTATGCTTTGAAATACAGTAGTAACACAAGTCCCTATTGTCTCGTCATTTTCTCCGTCTTCCGTTTGCATTACCGAGTATGTTATGTAATGAAGTTCGTATGACGCACTATAATTTTCTTCCCACCAATCACTCATTTCCTGTTGGCAATATGTTTCGACGAGTTCGCCACGAGATACCATTGCTAGTGCATATATACCAAAAGCAAGTCCACACAGTGCTATTAGTATTATTATACAGTCAAATATAATCGCTCGTCTGTTTTGTTTTTTCACGATTGCGTGTATATCTTCCATTTTCACTCCTTTTAGGCTGCGTTTTTATAGCCAGCCAACTTGCGTATGTCGTCATAATGAGAACTTGCTCTTTCTCGCATTCTAATCGGGTATGACAAGTTATAACAGTTGCTGTAATAAGGCACAAGAGCATATTCAAGAGCGTCGCACAAGTCATTCTTGATTTCAGGGTTTAGTTTGCCATTTTTATACCTTTGTTTCTCTATTTCCTTTGCAAGTCTATGATTGTTCGCTTCTCCATTCCACATTCTTGTTCCTTCATTGAGTATTATAAGCACACCATAAGCGAATGCGTTTTTAATAATTCCCAAGTTAATGTCTTTTTTCTTCAAAGTAAAACTTCTAATTTGAATATATTTCCACATTTTTCGCTGTGCCATTGTTCTATTTGAAGTCTTCTTTAAGTGTTTCAGCTGTGCAATGAATGGAGCAGCCGCCCCGTCCACGCTCAAAATAGTTTCAATTTGATTGTAGCCGATACCATATTTCTCGTCCAAGAACTCCAAGAATTGCTCCAAAATATCGCATTGTTCGGTAGGAGCGAGTGTTCTATTAGTTTCTTCCGGGTCGTCATAACATACTTCAAGAGTTTGACAAGTCCCGTCTTCGAGTATTGCTATTGGAACAACGGCAAAAGTGTCGTTTGCAGTTGCGTGGTCTATGCCTATTATTAGTTTTAGTATGCGCTTAATAGGAATTTCGTGTATTCGTTTATAGTGTCTAGTTCGAGAGAATTGCGGGAACACGACATCGCTCGTGCTTGCGTTTATATCTCCCAAGAATATTCGCCTAAATTCTGTGTAGTTGACTGACCTATAATTCTCTATGTATTTTTGCGTCTGCTCATTAAGCAAGTTCCAAATGTGATAGCAGTTTGCATAGATATAACACCACTCGGGGTCTTTTCGTTTCTCGTTTACATAGTCTATAAACCAGTGTCCTACGGTTTCGTTGTTGCCGACAATTATAAGCTTTGCCTGTTTATCTAACTGACGAATGAATGTAATAACTGACTGTTCAACAACATTGGCGTCTTTGTTCTTTTGTGCTTCTTCATAGAGAACAAGTGAAATCTTATGTCCTGTCGTGATACCCCTAGACCTTTGACCACCCTTACTATCAGTGATAGGATAGAAGTATGTTGCTCCTTCTTGTCCCCTTCTAACTATTCGGTCTTTTGACTTTGGTATATAGAACTCTTGTTTCGGGTCGTCTCCGACATCAAAGCCAGAGTTTTTTAAGAATTTTTCAATCTCGTTGATTATACTGTCCTTGATTTCTGTCGCCGTTGCCTGCAAAACGACAATATCTCTGTCTTTAAACTTGTTTGAGAAAGTCCACCAAATAGCAACCAATATACTGGTTTTGCCGGAGATACGACCAGAAGATAAAACAAAATATCTGTAATTATTTAGAAAAATCTCTTTATATACGGCAGGTATGAGCAGGTTGTTCGCCGATAGCCCGTTATTGTTCACTAATTCGTTTCGCTTTTCTTCGCTCAAAACATTTACAGGCTCATTCGTCATTCTGTTCTCCTACACTTTCAAAAAATTTATCTGCTTCGCTTGGCGTGTCAAGATTATTCTCGTCGGCACTCTCGGTTTTCTCTTCGGCAACCACAACTTCTTCACCGTCAATTACTTCTACCTTGTCCATATCGAGATTGACAGTATTTCGCTCATCAGCAAGTTCTTCCTTCCTGCTTGCGTCCACGATATTGATTGTTATATCGCCTACTTGCAAGTTCCCCAAGTCCACAATCTCTTGAAGTCCAAGCAATCTATCAAGTTCTCGCCTTGCCTTCATTCGCCCTTCAATATCGCTCACTTCTTCAATCTTCGTTTCAACGCACACACCCATAGCATTAAGTTTCTTCGTCTTTCGCACAGTCTTAATCTTCCCTTCAACGATGTCTCGATAAAACTTAATTCGCCTTGCCTGTTCGCCGTCCATTCCGTCAATCTTCGACAACACATCTTCGGCTTTCTGTTGCATTGCAAGTGCGTCTATCTGCTGTGAAATCTTGCTCTCACTCGTTAGCAAGTCCTTCGCCTTCTTTGCATTCTGTAAAGTCTCAATACAATCAACCATTGCAGGGTTTCGCTGTTCTAGCATATATGCTGCCTGTCCTGCCGTCTTGCCGTCATACCCCGCCATTCTGTATGCTTCCGTCTTTTTATACCCTTGCCCACGAAACTCAACATACGCTCTCTGTCTCTTCGGCAACTTGTTAAAATACTCCTGTTGCTCCACAGTAAAACACGCATACTTCTTCGGCTTGTCAAAAACTTTCGCCATTAAAACCACAACTCCTTTTTTAATTATTATACACCCTTTTACAGATTTTTTCGCCTCGCCATGTTTAATTTCTTTATTCAAATGAGCCAAAATTATAGTCGGCGTAAAAATGGGCACCCTTGTTCTAAAAAATTTTTTCAAGGGGGGTGGGGGGTATGTCAAGTAAAACTGCCTTACAAATCACGACATGCCCTTATTTCGCGTTTAAATGCCCCTAATTCGCTCGTAATGGCTCGGGGTGAATATTTTATCGACTGCACCCCGTTTTGTGGCTCTACGGCTCTAAAATCGCATAAAAACGGCATATCCTGTTATTTTGTAGGCTTGCAAGCGCAAAAATGCAAAAACTCGGCGCAAGGTGGCGGGGCGTCCGTGTCGGGGCGTGTGCCTGTGTACCTGTGTGTATGCGTACGTGTGCGTGCGTGTGTGTACGTGCGCGCATGAAAAAGGTCTCCCCTTTTCTTCTCTCTCTTCTCCCTTTTCTCTCAAACTCTCTTTTTCTTTTACTCTCTTCTTCTTTTTACTCTCTAAAATATATATATTATTTATTTATTATTTATTTATAATAATATTATTTTTTTAATTTATTTATTACGTAAAAG
>ERZ1090866.82-NODE-82-length-42461-cov-10.276258_pt1 | contig 42461 bp, 62 predicted proteins | sample MGYA00478477_ERZ1090866 | MGnify/ENA primary metagenome ERZ1090866 (study PRJEB33644, sample SAMEA5815737) | chicken gut metagenome | biome: Chicken; feature: Gastrointestinal Tract; material: Caecum | place: Ireland | collected 2019-01-01 | study: A study of the... | reverse complement strand
CTTGACATACGGGTACCCGTATGATATACTATAATCACAAGGTTGAGATAAGACCTTGAAATCAAAACACACGGAGGAACAAAAATGTATTTAGATCTTTTTAATGGGAATGGAGTTTTAACATCCGGCCGCAAGGTATGGGTAGACACTGAAAGCGACTACAGAGAAGTTGCAGAGAGAATTCGCAAATCAGATGAGTGGAGCGACGACGATGTAGCAACATTAGCCTATCATGCAGGCATCCTTGATGAGTACGCTGATGCAGAATCGATAGAGGAAATCGCCGAAAAAGCGGCTGATATCCTTGGAGTAGAAATTTTATAATAAACACACGGAGGAATAAAAAAATGATTAGCAGAATCGAAGCGACACGTGAAATTACTTGGAGACACAAAATCTATCGGATTAGCTGTCATATTGTATTAGACGAATTCCAGCGAAATCACAAATATATTGATACTGGAATCGCTATCTATACCACTATGCCTGAATCATCGTATAGATGGAAAGCACAAGGCATTTATAAAATAAATGATTTGGATGCGGAAGGCCTATTGGATTATAAGGAAGAGATGGAAAAGAGGAATGCGCATTACTTTGCGAGGTTGGTCAGCCAAAATGAAGAATCTAAAAAATCCATTATATGTTTCGTTGAAGATGGACTAGCCGAATCATTGCTTGATGCCATAAAAGAAAACGAAAAAGAGATTGAGCAATATGTCGATTGTGAATCGGACCACTACAAAACATGGAAAAAACGAGCTAAGGCAGACACCGTTTCAGATCGTGCTTTCTGGCCCGTATTCGTTGAAGCTCAAGAAAAGATAATCATGATGTAGGAGGGGAAAATGAGGCCACAGCAAATATGGGATCGCGAAAATACAAAACAAGTAAAAATAAAGCTTTTCACAATGCGCGATGCAGATATTATATCGTGGTGGGACAATATTCCCCAAGGTGAAAAAGCAAATACGTTCAGGCGCATGGCAGAAAAAGAGATGGAGAAAAGTAAAAAAAATTCCAAAATCTCTTGACATACGGGTACCCGTATGATATACTATAATCACAAGGTTGAGATAAGACCTTGAAATCAAAACACACGGAGGAACAAAAAATGAGTGATATCGTATTAAAATCAAGTGAAGGCAGAACAGAGATTTATACACCATACAACCCGGATTTCGTAAGCGAGATAAAGAGAATAGGTGGAGCCAGATGGAATAGCTCCAGCAAGTGCTGGTCAGTCCCAGAAGAAATGACAGATGCTGCAAGAGAAATCATAAAGAGCGTATATGGATACACAGATCAAGAGAAAGCCACTGAAATGGTTAGTGTGATCGTTAAATTTAGTAGAGATGTATATAAGACTCGCGGATTATACGAAATGTTCGGAAAGGTACTGAGCAGAGCCTGGGGCCGTGACTCTGGTGCAAAAGCCGGAGACGATGTTATCTATCTTCAAGGTAAACCTAAAAGTGGAGGCAGTAGAAACAACTGGGACAGTATTGTGCCAGAGGGAAGCGTTGTGAAAATCACAAATATTCCAAAAAGCGTTTACGAGTCAAAGATACAAGAGCTAGAAAAAGCGGGGAAATATTACTATACAATAGAGCTAGAAGGAACGAAGATAAATCGACAAGCACTTCTTGACGAAAAAGAAAAGCTGCTAGCGAGACTGAAGGAAATCGAAAAAATTCTATCAGAGTCGGAAGAAAACTCTTGACTTTTCCGTCAGCATACCTTACAATACACACATAAGAGGATGTCGACCTATTTTCCCCGCATTGGCGGGGGTGATCCTGATATATATAATGCGTATATGATGCAGGATAATTTTTCCCCGCGTAAGCGGGGGGTGTCGACATCCTTGAATTATTTTAACGAAAAAAAGAATCGGGAGAAGCCGGTTCTTTTTTTTGTGTTTTCGTTCAAAATCTTGGTTGTATTCTTGGTTGTACTTGTCGGAAAACCTCGCGGAAAACAAGAAAAAATCTTCCATTTTTCCGTTCAAAAGTATGATACAGAAAATACTGAAACCCGCATAAACAGTGGCATCGCACTATATATGCGGGTTTCAGAGAAAGTGATGAAGAAATGAGGCATCGGGGTCTCGAACCCTAATTATAAGACGTTAAAAATGGCTTAAATACTGCAGTTCTGATGTTGCATGGTTGTATTTATGGTTGTACTTTCTATTTTTTCTATTTCTTTCATAAGGCTTTCGTTCAGCTGCTCTTTTTTGGTTGTCATAACGTGAGCATATATTTTTTCAAGCACATCTCGCGATTCCCACCCGCCGCGATCCATTATATACTTGGTCGGAAATCCCTGCGCGATCAGCAGAGAAGCTCCATAGTGCCTGAGTGCATGAAAAGTATATGGCGGCAGCCCTGCGCGATTAAGCATGTGCTTGTATCGCTTATACAGTGAGTGCGGCTTTACTTTTATTATCTCTTCTCCTTCGATGGAGAGCGCTTCGCTTATTATTTTTTCTGTATATTGTATCGTCCTATATCCTTTATCGGTCTTTGGTTTTTTCAATACATACTCGGATCCGGCCTTTACTTTTGCTTTGTTTACCCGTATTTCATTTTTTTGTCTGTTTATGTCACTTTTGGTTAAGGCGCATAGCTCAGATAAGCGGAGTGGCCCGAATGCCGTTAGTAGTATAGCGATTCTAAGCTCTTGATCCTTCCCGCACGCTTCCAGCATCCTTTGTATGTCCTCTGTTTCAGGTATTTCCATCTCTTTCTTTTCTTTTTGTGGAAGTCTTACTTGATATGTGATATCAGGACGAAACATTTTTATGGTTGCTGATAGAAAAGCGCTTACGTTTCTCACGGTTTTAGGGCTATGCTTTGCCGCTTCCGCAGAGATGGCGGTTTGTATTATCTCTTGCGTTAATTCTGATAGATATATATCTTGTATTTCTGCCAAGTGATTTTTAGTTATGTTTTCGTATCCGGATATTGTAGTAGGGCTGGATACTGCTGTTTTCGTCATTATATACTTTTTCATAGCCTCTCCTACCGTCATTTTTTCCTTCTTTGTATGGCTATACTGGTATTCGAGAGCCATAGCCTCTGTTTCCCGCTTCGTCTTTCCGGTAAAAGACTTATAATGCTTTTTACCCTCGGCGTCCGTGTAGTCATATACTAGCACCCGCCAAGAATTTCCTCTTTTTTTCGCTGTTGCCATGTGTGTTTTGTCCTTTCTTGTCGAATAATTTTTTTTGTTTTTTCCACAATGCGACATTTTTGGCCTTCCCATTATGATATTATTACATTGTCCGATTCCGGTGGCTGCCGGCGCTACTACCCCGGGCGACGGCAGCCGCTATCTACACTATATATCGGACATTGGGGGATGTTATGCATGGAGAAGATTATTGATCAGATCGTAGCACAACTGCGCCGCATAGGTGATATGGAGATCCTGGAATCCATCCTATATCTACTGCGGAAGCTATAACTTTCATAGTAAGGGCGCCATTTCTGGCGCCCCTTCTCCGTTTATTCGTTTTCTATACATCTTCCATCATTAAACATAATCATCCATCTTCCATCAGTATTTTCTGTAACAACAGTTCTCCACCCATCATAAGAATCGTATACATAGTCATTCCCTGAATTTATATATTCCATTTGCTCTTCTATGTCCAACGTTAATACCCCCAAAGAAGCCCCTAACATTTGTATATAATCATATGGTATTCTATCTTCAGAGCTATATATCCATGCTGCAGAGATATACTCTTTTGTGTCTGATATTGTGTACAACTCATTCTCTGAATCAATCTCATAATAAGTAACATAATACCCGTTTTCCTCTATCGGTCCATTTATTTTTTGTCCTTCCATCATCCATTCTACACAATCAACAGTTCCTATTTCAGGCGTATCCCCAGTTTCAGATGTAATATCGTTCATTATTTCATTTTCGAATCTATGCCTATTCATTTTTATATAGAGTATATCGTCTCCATTAGCGCCAGCACCTTCTAATACTGTAACATAGTAGTATACTCCTCCCATCAATTCCTGGGAATCATACGCATCTAATGATGAAGAACATGCATTCCTTAATCTTTCACCATTATCAGAAATATCATACTCGCCGAATTCGAACAATTCAAAAATAATACTCATATACTCATCGATGTCTTCCCATGACGACATAGACATTTGTATCTCTTCTATATATCTTGAATCTATGTTATATACGAAATTGATTTCTTTAGAATAATCTCTTTCTTCTGGCGTAAATGCTACCTGATTATCTCCTATTTCTCTGTGACTATTTAGTCCGTCAATTCCAGCATCTAAGATATAATCGATAGTTATTCCCAAATGTTCTGAGGAATACACAGGTTCTGGCCTACTTTCGCATGCCGTTAGTGCCATAATGACTAATAATATAATACTTAACATTTTTTTCATTTTCGGATCCTCACTTATCTAATAGTTTTTATAGCCAAATAAGGGGGATTTTATTCCCCCTCTTTGGGTCGATCCTTAAGAAGCTTTTTACAGAAGTTTTCAAAAACCTCCCATTCATCCGGCGTAAGCTCTGACAATGCAGCACCTACACGAGATATGAAACTTTCCTCTTCCGCTTGCAGCATTTTGGCCGTCAAGTCCATGATCTGCTGCTTGCGGGTTTTTTGTGCCCTTGGTTCCCCCTCTCCGGTCATTATCCACTCTGCACTATAACCATACGCGTCTGCTATCATTTGTACGGTTTGTGCGCTCGGATTGGTTTTACCAGATACAATTTGCGATATTGCAGCCGGATTAACTGATGCTGCATTAGCAAGATCAACTTGTTTTAATCCGCATTCTTTCATTATAATACGGATTCTTTCAGCTATATCCATTGTTCCTCCCTCCTAATTAAGCTTACGGTCATATTATATCATAGAAAAATCACAATGTAAAGCATAAAATATAAGCAACTTAAGAAAAAAAATTAGAGAAATCACTTGACGCAGATAAGGTACTTATGGTATAATCTAAGTAACTTAAGTGAAAGGGGCGATTACATGATCGAAGTCAAAGGGAAAGAGAAATGCGAAAGAGCACTTACCGCACTGAAACAATTGAGTCCAAGGGACAAGGAAGCGGCGGTATATTATCTGGAAGGGTTCCTGGCACATGCTAGGCTTACCAGAACCAAAAAGCAGCTAGACGAGATCAATGGTGAGTGCGATGCAGCGCGAAATAACATCTGACCGTATCGGAAGATACATTAGGAACCAGCGCAAGAAGCAGGGCATAAGCCAAGACGACCTAGCCCGGTCGGCGCATATCACTCGGCAGTATCTATCACTTATCGAGAATGGACGAAGATATCTCAAGGTGGAAGACGCCGACCGGCTACTAAGAGCACTTGGGAAGGCAATCGTTATCGGAGGGAGGTATGAAAATGACAGCAATGCTGCTTGGCGAGATAATCGAGAGAATATGGGCTGAAAACCCAGAATCCATTATTCAAGTAGTAGGAAGAGATGAAAATCAATATGCGCTCGGGAAACCATTAGATCTTATGGAAACAATGACAGATGTGGAGCAACATTATATATGCACTGAACCAATTGAACTAATATCCATTCCCGACGGATTAAGCTGGTATATCACCCTAATATTATAGTAAGGAGGAACAGAGCGATGTTACTGAGACTGAGCAAGCGACAGGAGAGGAAGCAGACACAAGCGAGAATTGAACGCCTACGCAAGCTGCAAAAAGAGGCGTGGCGGGATATGAAGCACTGCTACTTAACCAATGACTTCAGCGGGTATGAATGTGGACTAGCCCTATATACCGACGCTAGCAACAGAATCTTAAAAATCAAAGGAAAATAAGGAGGCCTAAATAATGCCGACAGAGACGAAAAGAGCGCCCGAGTGGTACTTAGAGCTTACACTACATGATCTTATCACAAAAATCTGTGTAACCAAAGGGACAAAATGGATGAGTGTAAAAGACATGGAAGAGATCCCGTTAATCGATGGATCACCGGCAGACATTGCAGAAGATGCAGATCCAGAGTGGCTTGAAGCTCATGTATATACGTGGGTGGAGCTGCCAGGAGGATCCGCAATCGATGCAAAAATAGAAATCAACGGGAGCGTGGACAAAAATGAAGATTGACGCTAACAGGCTTCAGGCCGCTATCATCGAAAACCGGCCAAGACATCATATCATGACAAATAAGGCGCTGGCCAACAGGCTCGGCATATCAGATAAGACTATAAGCCATCGTCTTAGGAATCCGGATCGAATGACCATCTGGGACGCTACAGAGCTTTTCAGAGTGTGCAAGCTGACAGATGAGCAGATAGCACATGTGCTTACTCTTGGAGGTAGATGACTATGTTGTCTACCGCAGAGACGATCATGCGGCTATTAGAGCATGATAACATTAACAATATAATGATCAAAAATGATGCGCGATATCCTATAGCAGATTATATCCTGACGGAACATGGATTCGTGAAATCAAGAGATTTGCTGCCAAATGGGTACTGGCTCTATAAGCGCAAAAAAATCAATGAGGGCTGACACGAAGCCAGCCCCCAAGAACAAAACACACGTGAACCATCGAAAATGATTCGCTGTAAGTATAACACAATTTTCAGGAGGACACAATCATGATCAAAAAAATTAAGACAAAAAATCGGGAAGAATGGCTTGAATTACGATCACACTATATAGGCGGATCGGATGCTGCAGCTGTTGCCGGTCTGAATCCTTGGTCTACACCGTACTCGCTATGGGCTGAGAAGACGGGTAGGAAGGAGAGATTCCAAGGGAACCTTGCTACAGATGTCGGGACATACCTAGAGGAATTCGTGGCACAAAGATTCGCAAGCGAGACCGGAAAAAAGGTACGACGCATGAATCTAAGCATGATCAACGACCAATATCCATTCGCCATCGCCAATATCGACCGTGCGATAGTAGGAGAGAAGGCCGGCCTTGAGATCAAGACAACAGACAGCCTTAACCTTAAGAAATTCGCGCATGGTGAGTATCCTGCAACTTACTACTGCCAGATGGTGCATTACCTAGCAGTTACAGGGTGGGATCGCTGGTACCTAGCTGTACTGGTTGGGAACAAGGAATTCCATATCTACACGCTCGATAGAGACCAAGACGAAATCGATGCGCTTATGGAAGCGGAAAACAATTTTTGGGCTTACGTAGAGCAGGATGCGGCGCCGCCAGTGGACGGATATAGGCCGACAACAGAAGCTCTTAGCGAGCTATATCCGTATAGCAGCAACGAAGGATCTGTAAGCCTGGACGCTTGGCAGGGAGATATGGAGCGGTATATGACACTATCTAAGGAGATCAAGGATCTAGAGAGGCAGCGGGACGAGATATCCAATAGCATTAAAGAGTATATGCAGACAAGTGAATTTGGATCGTCTGACAAGTACCACGTGAGCTGGAAGACATCTGAGAGAACGTCATTCGACTCTAAGCGCTATATAAGCGATCACCCAGAGCTGGACTTGAGCAAGTATTACAGACACACATCTACAAGAATATTTAGACTGACGGAAAGGAAATAAAGGACTTATGGAAAAAATTATTCAGAATCGTCAACAGGAAATCAAGACCTCGCCAGAAAAAAAGACGCTACAGTCATATGTCAAAAAAATGCAGGGAGAGATCGCGAAGGCGCTTCCATCTGTTATCACGCCAGAGAGATTCACGCGCATCGTGCTATCTGCAATCTCTGTGAATAAGCAGTTAGCACAGTGTACACCAGAATCGTTCTTGGCGGCCATGATGACTAGTGCACAGCTCGGATTAGAGGTTAACACCCCGTTAGGGCAGGCGTATGTGCTTCCATATCGTAATAAGGGCGTACTCGAAGCGCAGTTCCAACTTGGCTATAAAGGCTTGATTGACCTTGCATATCGATCTGGTGAGGTGGAAGTAATACAAGCGCATGTGGTGTATGAGAACGACATTTTCCAATACTCATACGGATTGGAACCTGAGCTGGAGCACAAGCCAGCCATTGGTGACAAGGGAGATCCGATTGCAGTGTATGCCATGTTCAAGACAAAATCTGGGGGTTACGGATTCGAGGTTATGAGCATGGATGACATAAGACAGCATGCAGCCAAGTATAGCAAGTCATACGGATCCAGCTACAGTCCGTGGAAGACAAACTTCGAGGAGATGGCGAAAAAGACAGTACTCAAGAGAGTGTTGAAATATGCTCCGCTAAAATCAGACTTTGTGCGCGCCGTTACACAAGATGAGACAATCAAGACAGAGATTGGCGAGGAGATGTATGAGGTACCGACAGAGTATATAGACTTAGAATACAGTGAGGTACAGCAAGAAGAGCCGGCAGCAGGCAAGGAGGATTCCGAGCAATGAACAGGTTCATTTTCACCGGCTACGTAGCCGATAATCCTGCGCTAGTCTATAACGATACTATCGTAAATTTTACACTCGAAATCCACAAGAAAAACCGGAAAGGGGAGATCCTCATTGACGATTTTAGGTGTGCTGTATATGGAGAGGCAGCCAAGCGATTCAGGGAGCAAAAAATCCAAATCGGAGACATGATCGCTGGCGAGGGAGAAATGAGATCTAAGACATATACGGACTTGGACGGAATTGAAAAAAGGCAAGTATATGTTAACGTGTCATACATTGAGAGGATTAAGCATGCAAAAGACGTTGAGCTACCAGGAAGAGGCTATACTGGATATGATCGGGATCGGGATTGACCATCCCACTAAGAGGCGTGACATAGCGGAAGCTATGAGCATGTCTGATAGGGAAGTAAGGCGGGTTATAACGCGCTTACGAAAAGATTATTGCATATGTAACATGCAGGACGGCCGGGGTTACTATATCCCGGCCTGGGACGACAAGGATAGCATAGAGCGATATATAAGGCAAGAGCAAGCTAGGGCTAAGAGCATAAGCCGAGGCCTGAGAGGAGCTTATATCGCATTAAGCGAGTACTACGAGTGGGAAGGAGTCAACGGGGTAAATGGCAAATAATAACGCGTCACCGTTATTCCACGGAAATATGGCATACTTTGACATGTTATCGGACGAAGATGCAGGAAAAGTCATTAAAGAAGTCCTTAGGACTCTAAACGGAGTTGACCATACAGAGCTACCATATGGAGCCGAGTTCGTATACATGATGATGATCGATCAATGCGAACGATCAGAGGAGAAGCGGGCTAAAAACTCAATGGCCGGTGTTGCCAGCGGAGAAGCAAGAAGAAGGAGGAGGAGGGATGAAACTTCTAACAACGTTAAAAAAGAAATGAACACCGTTCAAGAAGAATCGAACGATAAAAAAATCGTTCAAGAAAATCGAACCCGATACGAATCAACTCAATACGAATCAAATCAACTCAATACAAATCAAGTCGAATCAAATCAAGAAAAGGGATATTGTGGGGCGAGCCCCACGCCACTCCTCGCCGGCGCGCAGGATACCGAAGCCTACCAAATCCTACCGGAGCCTACCAGGAAGTCAGGCAATGATGACACCAAGGGGGAAGTCTGCCCCAAAGACAGCACAGGCGAGAAGCGGCATGAGATTATCGACTATCTTAATCGCCGTATGGGCACTAGCTATAAGCCTGACTCCAAAGGCATCAAGTCCATACTAGATCCACGCCTTAAAGACGGTTACACGGTGGAAGACTGTAAGACGGTTATCGACAACATGATCCTAGCTTGGGGCAGCGATGACAAAATGCGGCAGTATATAAGGCCCAGCACGTTATTCCGGCCTAGCCACATCGATAGCTATCTCAACTACCGGCAGACTGTGCCGAGAGCGGCGCCGGTATTGATAGATGACGAGGAGGACGACATTGGAAAATATTTCTGAAAACAAAAAGCTAGTGGCTTCATGCTCCTTCGGCAAAGACAGCCTTGCGGCTATCATTGTAGCGAAAGAACACGGGCTTCGCATTGAGGAAGCAGTTTACTGCCGAATAATGTTTGACAAAAATATCAGCGCAGAATTCCCAGAACACGAAGAATTCATACATGGAAAGGCAATTCCGATACTTGAAAAGCGCTATGGGATCAAGACAACAATCGTTCAATCTGGAAAAACCTATTGCGACCAGTTTTTTTCGACATACGGAGAAAATAGCAGGAAAAAAGGCGAAATTTATGGATTTCCAATGCGATTGGGGGCGTGGTGTAATGACCGGCTCAAAGTGAATCCGATTAAAAAATGGCAAAAAGAAATTGGGGAGTGTACAGCAATTGTTGGGATCGCGGCGGACGAGACCGCGAGGATCAACAGAAAAACAGAACGAAATAACATGCTGCCTCTTGTAAAGTATGGAATAACAGAGACTGATGCATTCGATATTTGCAAACGAGAAGACCTCTTGTCTCCTGCTTACAGTCGCGGTAGAAAGCGCTTGGGATGCTGGTTCTGCCATAACCAGAGGATTGGCGAGCTGAGAAGACTTAGGCGAGAATACCCACATCTATGGAACAGATTGCTCTTGCTTGATGAGGTAAGTCCGTGCAAATTCACGACAAGAAGCACAGTCAAGCAATTCGACGAACGGTTCGAAAAGGAAGATTTGCAATTGAGAATAGAGGAAAAACCATGAATAGAGACGAGACAGAACTTCTTAAAGGCGCACTGCTGCTGATAACGATCAGCTTATGGGTACTGGTAGCGGTATGCGCTGTAATCATAGCCATTGTTAATCCGGGCTTGCTGCCGGACAGCCCACTACTAACACTGATCGGCATAGAGACACTAGCGGCGTTGGCACTTATAATCTGCTGCGAAATAATCGTAAAGTTTGCATGATAATCAGGAGGACGAAATTGAAATATTTAGCTTCATGCTCATTTGGCAAAGACAGCATCGCGGCTATTATTACAGCGGAAGAACACGGGATACACATTGACGAAGCGGTTTACTGCCGGATCATGTTCGACGAGAAAATCAGCGCAGAACTCCCGGAGCACGAAGAATTTATCCACACAAAGGCGATCCCTCTGCTGTGGAAACGATACGGAATAAAAACCACTATCGTGCAAGACGCAGAAACCTATTGCAGCCAATTTTTCAAGGTATACACAGAACGAAGCAAGAGGAAAGGCGAGATTTACGGCTTCCCAATGCAACAAGGCGCATGGTGTAATTCGCGCTTGAAAGTAAGGCCGATCAAAAAATGGCAAAGGATGGCAGGAGAGTATACATCTGTTGTCGGGATCGCAGCCGACGAGCTAAAGCGGATAAACAGAAAAACAGAACGTGACAACCTGCTGCCACTCGTAAAGTACGGGATAACGGAGGGCGAAGCCTTCAAAATATGCGAGCGGGAGGGATTCTTATCGCCTGCATACAACAACGGGCGCACACGGCTGGGCTGCTGGTTTTGCCACAATCAAAGAATCGGCGAGCTGAGAAGGCTGAGAAAAGAACACCCGGAACTCTGGAAAAAACTGCTCGCCCTCGACGAAGTAAGTCCGTGCCGTTTCACGATTCGAAGCACGGTAAGGCAATTTGACGAGCGATTCGAAAGAGAAGATTTACAGTTGAAGGTACAGGGATTATTTTAGAAGGGATGGTAACAAATGAAAAGTGATTGGGAAGCGGTTATACAGGACGTCGCAAGACGCGTGCAGTTGCCAGAAAAGACGTTCATTGCGGCGACTGATGGCCTGCTGCACTGCTCTATCTGTGGGAATCCGGTACAGAAGAGAATTAGAACGCTAGGGAGAGAATTTGTGGTGCCGCTATCCTGCGACTGCATAATGCGAAAAGAGCGTGAATTTAAGGCCAGAGAAGAAGCAGAACGAAAAACGCGCAATCGCCAGATATGCTTCGGCGGCTTAGCTGGAAAATACGCGGAGGCAAGGTTTGAGCTATCAAGCGGCTATAACGAGAGGATCGCCAAAGCGATGGAAAAATATGCAGACGATTTCAAAAACATTGTATCGGGCGAAAGGGAAGGCGATGGCTTCCTACTCTTCGGGCCGGTCGGTACCGGGAAAAGCTGGCTATGTGCGGCAGTGTGTAACCGGATCCTTGACAACGGATATACAGCGTTACTTACAAATTTCGGCCATATCTCTGACGCTATGGGAGACTGGGCAGGCCGAAAGGAGTACATGGAGTCGCTGCTTAGATACAGCTTACTGGTTCTGGACGATCTTGGTATAGAGCGCCAGAGCGAGTACATGCAGGAGATTGTGTATAACGTGATCAACTCGCGATACGAAGCGGGCTTGCCGATGCTGGTAACGACGAACCTGACAAAGAGGGACATACTGGACAATCGAAACATCAATCTGGCTCGCATCTACGACCGCCTGCTGCAGTGCTGCATACCAGTAGAGGTCAACGGCAAGAGCATAAGGCGCGAGGAATTCCGCGAGAAAAATGAAAAAAGAAAAGGAGTGTATGGACTATGAATGGCGTGCGAGGATACAAAGTTTTCAACCCGGACTGGACTTGTAGAGGGAAGCAGTACTCATGCCCGGGGGCTTTCGAGGAAGATGTTAAACTGAATAAAAAAATTACAGGGATAGAGGTGGAAAAAGATGAGTAAAAAAATTGTCATGAAAATAAAAATAGACGAAGGAGCATATATGCCAGTAAGAGCACACGATACAGATGCGGGAATGGATTTAATGACACCTATTCCGTTTGTGGTAGAGCCGCACAGCTCGGTAACGGTAGATACGGGAGTACATATAGAACTGCCGCCAAATACAGTGGGAATGTTGAAAAGCAAAAGCGGACTTAATGTGAAACACGGAATTACGAGCGAGGGCGTAATAGATGTGGGATATACAGGCTCGATAGTAGCGAAGCTATATAACCACGGAGATGAGCCTGTAATATTCGTGGCAGGGAACAAAATCACACAGCTCGTCATTATGCCGATTATTATTCCTGACAAGCTGGAAGTGGTAGAAAGCCTTGAAGATACTGAGAGAGGAGATAACGGATTTGGGAGCAGCGGGAAATGAAGCCGGTACAGGAAATTGAAATTCGATACAAGCGTAAGATATACGATAGACGTTATCTAAGCGGAGTCGATACACTTACAGATGATTATGTACTAAAGACAGTATTAGCGGAGATAGCGCTTAATCTTCAGTGCGAACTCTCGGAGGGGAAGACGCATGGGAGCCAATACACAGGAAGAGCACCTGTAAATAAGTCAGACCCAGACGGGTCTGCGGATCTGAGCATAACAACGATCACGGTAAGAAGAATCAGTGAGGCATAGTGAAAAAGTGAACAGTCGACGTAAAGGGAAAAATGGCGAGCTTGAGATCGCTAAAATACTGCGAAGCTATGGGTACGAAGCAAGAAGATCGCAGCAATATAGCGGGGCAAATGGGGATGCCGACGTTGTCGGTGTCCCTGGCGTACACCTAGAAATTAAGCGGGTAGAGAAGCTGAACATTGACACTGCTATGGAGCAATCTATGCGCGACGCGCTGGAAGACGAAACGCCGGTCGTCATGCACCGCAAGAACGGCAAAAAGTGGCTTGTGACCATGAGGCTTGATGATTGGATGAAGCTATACGAAAGGGGTAGAAACGATGGACTACAACAAAAACATTGAAGATCCAGTAAGTGTTACTAGAGTATGCGAAAATTGCGGAAACGAATATACGATAACATATAAAAACCGCATGAGCTATCTTAGCTCCAGGCGAAAATATTGCCCGGAATGCCTAGAAAAAATCACGACGCAGAATTCGCGAAAAAACATCATGCGCGTTAGAAGACATAAAGAAAACAACAAAGAGAAGAAAGCAAGAGAGCGCAAAAAAGCGCTAGCTACTGGAAACGTCGGCGTATCTATTGTGCTTGATGCTATCGACCGGGAAGGGAGAGATGCTGCCGCGCAGATATACGATGTGCAGGCGGTTATAGATGCTGTGAGCTATGGCGTAAATGCGGCTGAGAGATACATGAAGAGGTTAGAAAAATGAAATTTTTAGACTTATTTGCTGGAATAGGCGGGTTCAGAAGAGGGTTAGAGTTGGCAGGACATCAATGCGTTGGGTTCTGCGAATTTGACAAGTTTGCTGCAGCAAGCTATACGTCCATGCATTTGCTTACAGATCAGCAGAGAAATAACTTAAAAGAAATTCCAAAGAATAAAAGGCAGAAGGAGATTCTTAAGGATGAGTACAGAAACGGAGAATGGTACGCAAGTGATATTAGGGACGTGCGTGCGTCAGAGCTACCGAATGCAGAATGCTGGTGCTTTGGAGCACCATGCCAGGACTTCTCAATCTCAGGGAAGCGAAAAGGATTGGATGGAGAAAGATCAAATCTTGTACGAGAAGTTTTTAGAATCTTGGATGAACTCCGAGAAAAAGATAGACCTGAGTGGCTTATCTATGAAAATGTTAAGGGAATGCTTTCTAGCAGCAGAGGACTTGACTACTTATCAATCCTCTCTGAAATGGACAGGCTTGGGTATGATGTCGAATGGCAGAATATCAACAGTAAATGGTTCGTTCCGCAAAATAGAGAGCGCATATACACTGTCGGACATCTTAGAAGATACGGTTCCGCAAAAGTATTACCTATCGAAGGAACAAATTGCAAAAATAGTGTTTCAACAAAAGAAATAAAATATCCTTGTTTCGTCGACATGAATTACGGGGCTGGGATTAAAACTACAGAAATAGCTCGAGCGTTGCAATCGCGTTATTATAAAGGTGTATCGAGTCGTAATGGAGAAGTTTCGGGGGTAGCCGTTAACCCGTGCAACTCGGACATTATTGCGATACGAAAATTAACACCAAAAGAATGCTTTCGGCTCCAAGGCTGGAGTGATGACTATTTCGAAAGAGCCGCTATGGTATGTAGCGATACTCAGCTGTATAAGCAGGCAGGCAACGGGATTACTGTTCCGGTAGTGGAAATGATTGGAAGGGAGATAGCAAAATATGAAAGAAAATCTGTTTGAGGCATACGCAAGGATGTGCAGAAGTGTAGAAAGGTGTCAAGAGTGCCCGTTGGGAGCGGACATGCTGGATATTACAGAATGCCGAATGAACTCTTAAAGCAACAATCAGTTGCCCTTTCAAACAAAAGTTTGCACAAGGCTTAAAATATACTTAAAGCATCGACAAGGAGGCATAACATGAGCATGAATATTAACTGGGTTATGTTAGACGAGATACACCCGTATGAAAATAACCCAAGGCATAACGATGACGCAGTACAGTATGTGGCCAATTCGATCAAAGAATTTGGGTGGAAGCAGCCAATTGTAGTAGATAAGGACGGCGTAATTATTGCCGGCCATACAAGATATAAGGTAGCACAGAAACTGGGACTTGAAAAAGTCCCGGTTATCACTGCTGATGATCTGACGGAAGAACAAGTTAAAGCGTACAGACTGGCGGATAACAAAACGGGAGAGTTCGCACAGTGGGACTTAGGGTTGTTAGGACAAGAGCTGGGAGATATCATGGATCTTGATATGCAGGAATTCGGCTTTTTTGATGACGGAGTAGAAGAGTACGATTTCTCGGATTTTGACCAAGAGAATGAGGCCTTGTCAGGAGAAGAGACAAATATAATCAAAATATCAATACCGGGAAAGCACATGGACACGGTAAAAGAGTGGCTTGCAAATGGCGAGAGAGAAACAGCTGTAGGCATGGGGATAGGAGTGATGAGAAGATGCGGATTGCTCTGATAGATGGGACTAAAAAACACACTTACTATCCGGTTGGACTGCTGCGCATCGGAGCAATGCTAAAAGACAAGGGCCATGATGTAAAGCTTTTCTATAAGGACATGCCAAAGGAAGGCGAGGATTTCGACGAATACTGGATAAGTGCGATATTTACATTTGAAATCGTACACGTAAAAAAGCTTATCCGAATGTTCGCCAAAAAAGGGAAAGTTAGAGTTGGTGGCATATCTCCGACATTGATGCCTAAAGAGTACGAAAATGAGCCTTGCGAGATCATGACAGGTAAGCTTTGGGAAGCTGAAAAATATCCACTGGACTACACATTGCTGGGCTTTGATCCGGAGTATAGCATGGCTAAAATAACAGATGGATGTATAAGAAAATGCGGCTTTTGTGCAGTTCACAGGCTTGAGCCGGAGTATGTCGAAAGACCAAGATGGAAAGAGGATATACTACCGACTACCAAATCTGTCGTATTCTCTGATAATAACTACACAGCACGACCGATAGAAAAAATGCGCGAAGATGCTGAGTATTTCAAATGGCTGGTAAAAAATACGAAAAACAGGACGATTGATTTTAACCAGGCGATAGACGCTAGGCTTATCACAGACGAGATGGCGGAAGTGCTTGGAAGCATGCCGATCTCACCTATGCGCTTTTCGTACGACGGGCCGCAAGAGTCTGGAGTTATACAAGATGCGATTACAAGAATGGCTAATAACGGCAAAAAGCAGTTTTTGATATATATGCTTTATAACTATACTGACTCGATCCCATTTGCGTATACGAGAATCAGAGAGCTTGCGGAAGTCGGAATCAAGCTGGGGGTATCGGTATCTATATTCCCTATGCGATATCAGCCACTAGACACAGTAGACGAAAGCAGGCAGTATCTTGGCAAAAAATGGACGGTACAGGCCAGAAAGAATTTCATGACCGCCTTAAATCACTACTCGGTCGGCGGTACATTCAGCTTCAAGACAATGGACGAGCTGCATTTCTGGCTTGGAAAAGACGAAGATGAGTTTGTACGTCTGATGGCATACCCTAAAGCGCCTGAGCTATACGCAAAGCGCAAAGAGGTACTAAGAAAAATGAGACGAGAGGAGAAGGACGAAAATGGGCAGAGGAAGGCCGAGAAAAGAGATTGACGTCAAGCAGTTTGAAGCATTATGTCGCATGCAATGCTCGATTAAAGAGATAGCTGGTTTTTTTGAGTGCGGCTTAGACACCATAGAAAGATTTTGTAAGAGGACATATAAGAAGAGCTTTTCGGAAACTTTCCAGGAAAAGCGAGTTGGCGGGCTTATTTCTCTTAGAAGATCGCAGTTTCGGCTTGCAGAGAAAAATGCGACTATGGCCATCTTCCTCGGAAAAAACTACCTCGGTCAGCGTGATGTTGTCGAGCAGAAAACTAACGTCGAGATCAAGAGCGATCCGCTGGTAGACTTACTAAAAGAATCCGCAGATCAGTTCGATGCATGGGTAGACGGCGGGGACATACCGACTGGATATAAGGAGCCGAAGGAAGATGATGAGGGAGGAAATGACGAGGAGATGGAAGACGAATGAGTGATGCGAAAACAACGATCAAGGCAAGACTGCAAGACGAACATTTAGTCATCGTTAACGCTCCTGCCATCAGCACAGGAGACAAGGGCGCGATAGAGTTCCAGATCGACAGCGTAAGCGAAGAGTGGGATGGATACACGCTTACGGCTGTTTTCAATGAAGTAGAGATGGCCTTGACGGATAATTTGTGTACCGTTCCTTGGGAAGCGATCGCAAACGGTAAGACGAGTATGACCATCGGAGTCTATGGCTATAGCGGGAGCGACACTAAGACAAGTACTACTGTAGTATACAGACTGAGAACAGGGACAAGAACGGATAACACGCCAGAGCCTACGCCTAGCGTATATCAGCAGTGGATCGAAGAAATCAAGGGATACTATGATGGGAGCAAGGAGAACGCTGAAACAATCGAAAATGCTGTGCAAGACGTTGAGAGCGCGAAAGACGAGGCACTGTCTCAAGTGCAGCAAGCAACGGAAGAGCTTACACAAGCACAGACAGATATCGCAAGTTCGGTAACAGCAGCAGAGCAATCGGCTCAGGCAGCGGCGGCAAGCGAAGAGAATGCCGCTGAATCCGAAGGCGCAGCAGACCTTAGCGAAAAGAAGGCGGCACAAGCGCTGGCTGATCTTCTGGCAATGCTAGGCACTGACATTGCGACATTAGTGGATGGGAAAATACCGGTAAGCCAAATCCCGGCTATTGCGATCACGGAGACCTATGTCGTATCATCTATCGAAGAGAGAGATGATCTTATTGTACAAGAGGGCGACGTATGTATTGTTAATATCGAAGGAGAACAGGCAGACGAAAGCGCTAGCTATATCTATGACGGAGAGCAGTGGAAACCACTGAAATCACCGACGGATTACGCCAGTGAGGCTGGATATGCGGCAACTGCAGGGCAGGCAGAGAACGCAAACACGATCAATAACCATAGACTTATAAATATGACAGCTGAGCAGTACGAGACAGCGGTCAAAGACGAAAACACATTCTACCTAGTAGACAGCGAATAAGGAGGGACGCGATGCCGATTTTTAAGGGAGATAACTGGCAGCATTTGTATAAGGGCGATGGGCATCCGGCTGCTCTATACAAAGGATCAAAAAAACTGGCCGGCTGGACGGAAAAGAGTCAAGCCGGCGTTTCGCATGCGTATTTCGATGACACGTACAACGACAAGGCAGATGTGGTCATACATGGGAAGTCAAGTCAGGTCGTGACGACGGGGGCGCAGCTGGTAGACTGGAAAATTGATCCTATCGATAGAGGATCATTCACCAAAACAGATGAAAATTATACGTTGAAACAAGAAGGTTTGACAGGAAATACGACCAGATCTAGTATAAAATTACAAAAGTATGACGGAGAGACTTATACTACTATTTCGACGATTTTCTCTTTGGGCGACAAGAAAACAATTGTATTTACTAAAGATAGCACGTTTAAAAAGATAAGGTTTGGCTTTAACGGGGACAAAGAGGATACAATGATCGAAGCAGATGCGAGTAACCTGATTGATGGGGAAAAATATACGACTAGCTTTAATTTTATTTCGAACGAAGTAAATGCGGGAGAAATAGATAAAATCATATTGTCTAAAGGAGATGCATGGCACGATTTCGAACCCTACACTGGCGGCGCTCCGTCTCCATCTCCCGACTACCCGCAGGAGATCACCAGCGTTGGTGACAGCGGGAGTGTAGAGGTTGTGACGACTGGTGCGCAGCTGGTGGACTGGGAGTTTAAGTCTGGAGATTTTGGATCATTCATCAAAACAGATGAAAATTATACGTTGGAACAAGGAGGTTTAGCAGCAAATACGACCCGATCGGATGTCAAGCTGCAAAAGTATGACGGAGAGACTTATACTGATATTTCGATAATTTCCTCTTTGGGCGACAAAAAAACACTTGTATTTACTAAAGATAGCACATTTAAAAAGATAAGGTTTGGCTTTAACGGTAACAAAATTGATACACTGATCGAAGCAGATGTGAGCAGCCTGATTGATGGAGAAAAATATACGACTAGCTTTAATTTTATTTCGAACGAAGTAAACGCAGGAAAAATAGATAAAATTATATTGTCTAAAGGAGATACATGGCACGATTTCGAACCCTACCGCTCCTCCACCGCCACCTTCTCCACGCCCAACGGCCTTCCCGGCATCCCCGTGGACTCAGGCGGCAACTACACCGACGCGGACGGTCAGCAGTGGATATGCGACGAGATAGACACTAAGGCGGGGGTGTATCGGCAAAGGGTGGGGAAGGTACAGTATGTCGGCGATACCAGCGAATCGTGGATTGATTACACCAACGAAACTTACAAAGGGTTTACAATAAACGCACCAGACAGAAAAATTGCGGCGTTTAACCCTGGAATCTGTAATAGATTCCGAGTAGATATGACAACCTCTAACACAGATCCAGGGATATGGCTTGGAAGCACAAGCAGTACAGATATTTCGACAGCTATATACTTCCACAACTGCAATCCTTCCATCGCATCGTCTGTTGGAGAGTGGAGAACATGGCTATCTACGCACCCAGTCACACTGATATATCCCCTAGCCACCCCCGTCGAGACGCCGCTCAGCGATGCGGTTGATACGTTCCTCGGAGGAACAAATCTATTTATAAGCGAACACGAGATGGATGTAACAGTCAAGACGGAAGATCAAGCTAACCCAACGGGAGCATAACAGAATATGGCGTTCCAGTGGGTGCAGCTAAGCAGAAAGCAACAGATGGTCATGACGTGGTGGATACAGAGACCAGACGCGCGAGGAATAATATGCGATGGTGCCATACGTAGTGGTAAGACCGTTATAATGGCGATTTCTTTTCTTGTTTGGTCTATGAGTACCTATGACCACCAAGCTTTCGGCATGTGTGGAAAGACGATCGGTAGTTTTCGGCGAAATGTATTATCCCCGTTAAAGCAGATGGTAGCTGCGCGACCAGAGTGGACTCTGGAAGAGCACAGAACTGACGGATACTTTAAGATTTTTGCAAACGGTCACGAGAACACCTACTACATGTTCGGCGGTAGGGACGAGAGCAGCCAAGATCTGGTGCAGGGCGTCACGCTTGCAGGGTGTTTTTTCGACGAGGTGGCGCTTATGCCTGAATCTTTTGTCAATCAGGCTACGGCGCGATGCTCTGTAAGCGGCTCTAAACTGTGGTTTAACTGCAACCCTAGGGGGCCTGCGCACTGGTTCTATCGCAAGTGGATCATGCGGTATAAGCGGCAGAAGCTGCTGTATCTGCACTTCACGATGGACGACAACCTTTCGCTTGACGAAGAGATTAAGGAGCGGTACCGCAGCATGTACACTGGAGTGTTCTATGAGCGCTATATACTGGGGCTGTGGCGCAAAGCAGAAGGCCTTGTGTATCCGATGTTTAGCGTGGATAAGAACACGATTTCAGACAATCCGTATGAGATATCGTACCGCAATAAATATTTCGTGGCCGTTGACTATGGTACTGTCAACCCGTTCGCCGCGGGGCTTTTTGAATATAATTCAAAGACGCAGGCGCTAACGCTCATACGAGAGGTATACTACATCGGTCGAGAGGGCGCGCGTATGGACAACGAGGGCTATTACAAGCTGCTCGTGGACATGACAGAGGATGTGCGGATAGATAGGCTGATAATCGACCCGTCCGCTGCTGGAATGATCGAGACCATAAATAAGTACCGCAAATATAGCGTGTATAGAGCGGATAATGCGGTGTTGGATGGCATACAAGAGGTGACCAAATACATCAACCTAGGCAAGCTTAGGATCCACCGCAACTGCGAGCACACGATCGAGGAATTCCAGGAATATTCTTGGGATACAGACAGCGCTAAAGAGGCCGTCATAAAGGAGGATGATCATATGATGGATGCAATCCGCTATATGGTCATGTATATAGCCCACAATGAAAACAGATGGAGGGTATAATGGGAATTATGCAGCAGATACGCAATTTCACGGCGCGGATCAAGCGCCAGATCGAAGAGCTATTTGGAGTGCGCGTAGCAGAGACAGAAGATACTGATATACTGTTGAATCGATACGATAAGATCACGCATGGAATTCCGCCTTGGTGCGAAGAGAACGAAAACTTGCGCTCGCTTAACTTCGCGGCGTTTATTGACGATTTTCTAGCTGGGCTTGTCTGCCTTGAAATCAATGTCAGTATCACAGGAGGAGCGCGCGCCGAATGGCTGCAGAAGCAGGTCGAATACACACTTCAAAAGATGCGAATTAGAGTATCAGACGCACTGGGGAGCGCAGGGATTATATTTAAGCCAAACGGCATGAACGAACGAGGCGTTGACTTCGTAAGGCCTGATTCATTTGTGGTTGTCGACCAAGACAGCAACGGCAATATTATGGGCTGTATCTTCAGGTATACACGCCAGCAAAAAGACAAATTTTATAGTCGCTTTGAGTATCACCGCTTCGAATCCGACGGCTTAGGCGGCAAAATATATAGGATTTCTAACCTGGCTTTCAAGTCTACGTCTTCGCATTCTATCGGCGATCAGTGTGAGCTGTCGGAGGTGCAGGACTGGGCTACACTCGAACCGGAAATCTATGTGACGAATGTGGACAAACCGCTATTCGCATACTTTGGTAATCCGGCGCCGAATCGTGCAGATGGTGCTAGCCCGCTATCAACTCCTGTATGGGCATCAGCGCTTGTGGAACTTAGAGATCTTGACATTGCTTGGAGCCTGAAGGGTGACGAGGTGGAAGACAGCCGCCATGTGACGTATATTCCCGATACTGCCGTAAGATATGCGGAGGATAACGGCGTTAAGCTGCCTCGCTATATTCGCGCTTTGCAAATGGGAGGGCAAGAAGATTCTATCCATGAGCATGTAGCGACGCTTCTAACAGAGCAACGAATTGACGATATTAACTCGATCTTGGCCATGATTTCAACCAAGCTAGGCCTTTCGCAGGGAACTTTCAGGCTTGATGAGAGAACCGGCATGATCACGGCTACGCAGGTAGAAGCAGACGATCAAGACACGATCAGAACCGTGAAAAATCTACGCGAGGCGCTGCAAAATGCGATGGATGATCTTATCTATGCATTAGACAAGATTGCAGACGGATACTCCAATACGCGTCCTGAGGCATATGAAGTAGAGTATAAATTCGGCGATATCACTTACAACTATGAAGAGGATCGCCAGCATCACTATGCACTAGCACTGCAGGGCAAATATCCGTGGGTAGACTACTATGTCAAGTACCTTGGAGAGTCCAGAGAAGAGGCCGAAAGAATGCTGGCCGAGGCGGCAGCTGCAAATACTGCGCCCACTAGCTGGATGAGCGAGGAATAAGCAATGCTACAGCCAGAGTATCTGCGAAACATAACGGAAAAGGCCGGAGCTGCAGCCAGCAGGCTTGAGCTGCAAGTCATCAAGGCTATAGTAGAGCGAATCGTCGAAAGGCTCAAGAGAGACGAAGGCGAAGACCTGCTCACGTCTGTAGACTACATCATGACGCAGGTGCTAATGGATGCCGGCATTGTGCTGGAAGACGTGAGCACACTGGTGGCGCAGGCACTACCGCAAATCAAAGCAGAGATACAGCAGGCGTTCAAAGAAAGCATGGAAAAGTCTTGGCAGTACGACAGTTCCGTATTCGGCAGCGCTGGCATCCCAAAAGACGCACTTGGCATGACTCCATACTACACAGCCATGATACAGCGCGATTATGCTAGCATCATGGTTGACATGGATAATCTAACCGGCACTATAGCGGATCGTGCGCAAGTGCAGTTTATACAAGCCGCAAGTGCCGCACTACTTAAGACGCAATCCGGCGCATTTTCGTACGCGCAGGCTATGAGAGATGCCGTAAAAAGCCTGTCTACTAGCGGCATAAGCCTTGTGACGTATCCTTCCGGCCATGTAGATACTATAGAGACAGCTACGCTTAGAGCTATAAGGACAGGCATAAGCCAGACGGCAGCCCAGATCACGCAGGAGCGCATGAGCGAGTATGACTATGATCTAGTGCTAGTCTCTCAGCATGTGGGAGCACGGCCAAGCCACGCACAGTGGCAAGGCAAGATGTACTCGATGTTCGGCAAGACTCCAGGCTATCCTCTGCTTTCAGAGGCCACAGGATACGGAACAGTGACTGGGCTATGCGGTGCTAACTGCCGTCATAGTTTTGGCCCTGCAATAGAGGGCTATAACCCGTATGAAAGCATAGACCGTAAAAAATCAGATGTTGTGTATGAGACGATCCAGACACAGCGGCAGTACGAACGAGAGATAAGAGCCGATAAAAAAGAAGTTCTTATACTTAGAGACGCTATGGAGCAGTATGAGGAAGGAACAGAGGGTTACGAGAGGCTGCAAAAGGACTACCAGAGAGCGAGCACAAAGCTGCAGAGACACAATGAGCGACTGAATGCCTGGATTGAAGAAAACGAGCTAAAACAGCGGCCGGCTAGTGTATATGTAGGCGGCTGGACTAGATCACAAGCCAGCAAGGCAAGCGCGGCAGCAAGGAAATACAACGCTAGGACGGGAGGTGAGAAGAAATGAAAGACAGATGGCAGTACTACAACCCAAATCCGAAAGAGCTAGTCACCGGGGATTGCACAATAAGGGCACTTTGCAAAGCGCTAGACAAAGACTGGGATGATGTGTATATCATGACTAGCGCTATAGGCCAGATCATGAAGGAAATGCCTAGCGCTAATCGTGTATGGGGTGCCGTGCTGAAAGATAACGGATTCGGTAGGCGTGATGCACTAGACGCATTGCCACCAAAATTCACAGTGAAAGATTTCTGCGACGCGTTCCCAGATGGCGTATATGTGCTAGGGCTAGATGGTCATGTTGTGACTGTGATTGATGGCATATACTACGACACATGGGATAGCGGAAACATGCGGATATTATACTACTGGCACTGACCAGGGAAGGGGACTATATGAGGCTTGATGAGATGATCAAGCCGGAATTGGACAGATACATTGCGGGGTGTAACTTCACAAGGGATGAGCTTAGTGTATTTGAGAGGAGATGTAGGGGCGATACTATAGAGCAAATAGCGGAAGCCGAAAACATGTCTACTAGTACATGTAAACGAATACTAGGCAAAATAACGAAAAAGATGAAAAAACTAGACCAAATATGAGCTTAATATAGACTAAACACGAGTCTTTGACGAACTGTCGAAGGCTCTTTTTTTGTGCCAAAATTTAGGTATAAGAAACGTGAATAGGGGGTATAAAAATGCCGATTCAGACTAACTGGGTGCCATATCCTGCACCGACTTACTATAACCCGTATCAGATGCCATATACACAGCAATACCCGCAGCAGTCTCAGACTGTGCAAGCCCCACAAACGCAGCAGATGCCGCAACAATCGCAACTACAATCGCAACCGATGCAATCTGGGTTGCAATTCCAGCATCCAGCACATGGAGTAATACCCGGAAAGATGGTGGACAGTATCGATGTTGTAAAAGCGTTCGACATCCCGCTTGACGGGAGCATCACATATTTTCCAGCAACAGACGGAAGTGCGATATATACCAAGCAGCTAGGGCAAGATGGAGCGCCAAGAGTGAGAGTATATAGACTGCAAGACGCTCAAGAGCTAGACAATACAGAGCAAAAACAAAGCCAAAAGCCAGCATATATCGACGTTATAGAGCAGGAAATAGGGAAGATACAAAAATCCATAGAGCAACTGAGCGCTGATATAAAGAGCGGATCAAGAGGCACACAGGCGCTAGTACGCCCAAGGAATACGGAAGGAGCGACATACAGTGAACAATCCGATAATGAACGTTATTAACATGATGCGATCTGGTGGAAATCCAGGGCAAATCATAAGCAATATGCTTAGCAGATCAGTTGGGAATAATCCAGCTGCCAAAAATGTACTGGACATGGCCCAAAAAGGGGACATCAAAGGCATTGAAAATTTCGCGCGAAATGTGACGAAAAGCCGTGGAATAGATTTCGATACGGCATTCAAAGAATTCAGGGACAAATTCGGTTTATAATCGAGTCCAAATAAAAAAATAAATGGAGGTAAGAAAAATGACTGAAAACATGAGTCCTGCTGACATCGCAGCTGTATGCCGCAACGATGGAGGCTTTGGCGGTTTCGGTGACAATGGTGCATGGTGGATCATCATCTTGTTTCTGTTCGCTTTCTGCGGATGGGGCGGATTCGGTGGTGGATTCGGCGGAAACGGTGGCGCAAATAGCCCCGGCCTGCAAGGATTGGCTACTCGTTCTGACATCAACGAAGGGTTTGCACTTAGCGGTCTGCAGAATGGAATTAACAGCCTGCAGAACGGTATCTGTGACAGCACCTATGCCATCACCAACGCTGTAAACAACGGCTTCGCAAACAACCAACTGCAGCTTTGCCAAGGCTTCAATGGCGTACAATCCGCCATTGCTAACTGCTGCTGCGATACTCGCGAGGCTATTGCTGGTGTAAACTACAACTTGGCATCCCAAGAGTGTGAGACGAGACAGGTAATCAACAATGGAGTTCGCGACATCATTGATAACCAGACCGCTAACACTCAGAGACTTGTAGACCTGATCAACAGCAACACCATGCAGTCTCTGCGCGACGAAAACAATGCGTACCGCACTCAGCTGCAGTTCGCTACGCAGACCGCTAATATTGTTAGCCAGCTGCAGACACCTGCACCTATTCCGGCTTACGTGGTACAGTCCCCGTATCAGTCCGCGCTATATGGATGCGGTTATAATTCTTGCGGTTGTGGCTGCAATTAAGCTAGCACTGCGATTGTTTAGCGGCGATAGTCGCTAATATTCACGGGCGGGGGACACAAAAACCCCGCCTAAAATCTATCAAAGGAGACGAAAATATGATTGAAGTATTAAACGTACCAGCCCAGACAGTGGCCGAAAATGCCGCGCTGCTGTTCCAGACGGTAGCCGTACACTCCGGGTGCGCAGAGCGCCACAGAAACGGAGGATCTATCGTAACACTAACTAAGGCAGGCCGCTATCTGATTACTTTCAGTGGGAACATCGCTATTCCTGCAGGTGGCACAGCTGGCGAAATCTCTGTAGGCATTGCCGTTGACGGTGAAATCATTCCCGGCACAATTATGCGAATTACTCCTGCCACTACAGGCGAGTATTTCAGCGTATCGGCGCAAACCTATGTCAATAACTACTGCAACTGCTGCGCTAGCATCAGAGTACGAAATACGTCTACACAGTCGATTGACGTGCAAGATGCGAACCTGACCGCAGTACGCGTAGCTTAAGGAGGTGGCAAAATGCATAAACTCATGAAAAACATCAGAGAAGAGTTGGAGAAAATCGGCGAGAAAGGTCTGACTACCAGTAATCTTGAGACGGCTTATAAGCTCGTTGACATGCTCAAAGACATTGCCACCTACCAGGCAATGGAAGGAGAAACCAGCGGATATATGGACGATGGCGAAAGCTACAGAAGACCTATGGAAGGATATCGTAACCGCGAAATGGACTATAGCGGACGCAGGCGTAGAGACTCAAGAGGCCGCTATATGTCATCCGCTAGTGATGGTCGGGATATGGTGCCGATGGATGATCCTTGGGACAGATACCAGAGCGCAAAGCGCAATTACCGCAACGGTCATTCTGGCGCCGCCAAAAGCGAAATGATGGATGCACTCAATCAGTATTTAGAAGATTTCAGCACCGAGCTTGACAGGATGAGCAATGATTCTGACTGTCAAGAAGAGCGCCAGATGATTAAGCGCTATGTACAAAAAATCAAAGAAATGATGGACTAAAAGCGGCAACAAATAGTTGCATGACCACAGATGACACGCGGCATTGGCTATAATGTAAGTGTGTCAGTGTTGTGCCATTTGTCGCGCATATCTACAGCAGCGGCGGCAGGAAAAGCCTGATGCGTGCCCGTCACACGCCCGCCGCTATTGTTGTGCTTGCCTTCACGAGGCATGCTTAACATCCTCCTAGAATCCGATTAAATCTAAAGGGGTGTAGTGGCCACAGCCCGGTTCGAGTCCGGGCACACTCTTACTCTACCCCAGAGTTGAAACGGGGGCCTTACCTACTGCGGACGGCGCAGTTAAAAATAACGTTTGTAAGAGAGGACAGATGACATGAAAAACGTGGTTGAAATCCTGAAAGACGCAGGAATCGATCTGACAGAGGATCAGTCGAAAGAAATCCAAAAAGAAATCGCTGCAAACTATAAGACGATTGCGGAGTATAACAAAAGGATTGGTCAAATCGAAGAAGAAAGAGACCAGTACAAAACCCAAGCCGAAGATGCCGCTAAAACGCTGGAAAACATCGAAGGCGATCCGCAAGAGCTTAAAACTGAGCTTGAAAAGTGGAAAAAGCAGGCCGAAGAGAGCGAAAACATCTACAAAGAAGCGCTGTATAAGCGTGACCTGTCGGATGCCATTGGCAAAGAGCTGGCGAACTATAAATTCTCTTCAAATGCGGCTAAAAACGCGATTGAAAGCAGAATTCTTGGAGCTGGCTTGAAGATGGAAAGCGGCAAGGTATACGGCCTTAAAGAGCTGATCGCTGACATCCAAAAAGAAGATGAAGGCGCGTTCTTGTCTGACGAAGACGAAAAAAAAGCCCAGTTCACACGCGGCGAAAATGGTGGATCCAACTCGAAAAAGCTGACACGCGACGAAATCATGAAAATTAAGGACACGGCAGAGCGCCAGCGCGCTATTGCTGACAATATCGGGCTATGGACTGAATCCGAGTAAGAATAGAGCCATAACCCGAGAAAGGGAAAATCATGGCAGCACCTACTAACCTAATGAAATCTGCGGACGCAACCGTAACCGCCCGCGAGATTGATTTTATCACCCGCTTCCAACAGACTTGGGAAGCACTGAGGGAAATTATGGGCATCACCCGCATGGTGAAAAAACAGCCCGGAACAAGTCTGACTTATAAATACGGCGAGGTTACGCTTGCATCGAGTGTACCTACCGAAGGAGACGCGGTGACGTTTTCGCAGGCTAAAGTAAAAACCAAAACTTATGGCACGCTTACGATCGAAAGATACGCTAAAGCCGTATCCGGTGAGGCGATTCTGGATCACGGCTACGATGTAGCAGTTGCCTTGACCGACCAGCAGTTCCTGAATGAATTGCAAGGAAAAGTGCTTGACAAATTCTATACATTCCTTGGCACCGGCACTCTTACTAGCACTGAAACTGCGTTCCAGATGGCTGTCGCTATGGCTATCGGGAAAGTACGAGATAAATTCAAGACCATGCGCCGCGATGTAACGGCCATCAACGTCTTCGTGAACACGATCGATGCATACAAATATCTTGGCGCCGCCAATCTGACCGTTCAGAACGTTTTCGGCATGCAGTATGTCGAGAACTTCATGGGAGCGGATCGCCTGATCCTGACTTCCGAGATCGATTCCGGAAAGGTTATCGCTACTCCTAGCGACAACATGGTGCTCTACTACATCGATCCGAACGAAAGCGATCTGTCGCGCGCAGGAATTGCTTTCCGCACTCTTGGAGAGACACCTCTTATCGGTTTCCATGTAGAAGGCAACTACACCAACTGGATCAGCGAAACTTATGCTCTTATGGGCATGGGACTTTTCGCCGAGTACTTGGACGGCATTGCCGTCATCACGGTGCAGGAGCCTGAAGAGGCTGATGCGGGCGGTGGATTAGGCGGCTAATATGGATCCTTATGAGTTCTATGTAGCGAAGTACGGGGGCACGATTGAAGCCCCCGACTTCCATAGATGCTGGCAAAGAGCAATTAACATCATCAGTGACTATACAAGTGGGCGGTACGAAAATACAAGCGAAGAGACAATGAATCAGATCATGTACTGCGCCTGCGAGCTATGCGATCTGGTGTGTTCCAAGGAAAAAATCAGGAAGGCGCTATATAGTGTGGACACCGGTTCTGTAGCGCCGGGCGGGCAGATCAAGTCGTTAAGCTCTGGATCTGAATCAATCACGTATGAGTCAGCCAGCACTAGTGTGCAGCTTGAGGCGATCGAATCCAATATAAACGAAACTGCTCTCAGCTGGCTTCGAGGACTGAAAGATAACGACGGAGTATATCTGCTATATAGAGGAGTGGGAAACCGTGTGGGACGATACTATAACGATTTTTAATCGCTACAATACAGCGGCTGGTGACATCTACTACTATCCGACGACTATAACAGGCGTTGCACTGTATGTAGACAAGGCGGCCGCACAAACCACAACCGGCCTATCCGATGCGGATTCCGCAAAAGCCAACTTCCCGATCAGCATATCGTCTGATGGCTCAATGTCAGTGCCAGGAGCATCTGACAAACCGTGGCTTCAACCAAAGCAGTGGGAAGCACTGCTGAATGACGAGCTGGCAGAGTACGTAACAGCAGACGAAGGCAACGACATCATGATGCGAGGCGCCTGGGATAAAGGCGTTGTAGATAGCTCAGAGTATAGCCGTGGGGGGTTCCTGGACTATCTGCGCGGGAAGTACGATGATGTATTCCTGATCAACTCGGTTGGCATATATAAGCTAATCCCGCACGTAGAAATAAGCGGGAAATAAGGAGAAATAGAGATATGAGCGACGACAAAAAACAAGTTGTGGCATACGACACGAGGGGAGCGGAACAGCTGACTAAGCCGTTTTTAGCGCTCCTAAATTCTTATCCAGACTTGATGGAAGATGAAAAGATTGTATTTGGCGATGGTTCGCAAGAAAGCGGCATTGCCCTATATCCTGTTTCATCGGCATTAGTGCTAACAAGAACCGACGATATTACCGGATGGCGCGTTGACGAGTGCCAGTATATGGCTTACCTGATCTACAAGGTGAGCAGAGACAGCGGCGCAAACAGGATATCTATCAAGGACTTCCTGGACGATATAGGCCGATGGATCGAGGATCAGGATTATAGTGGGATGTCGCAGGAAGTGAAAGTCACCAATATCAGCAGGCAGACAGCATCATATCTGGATAGCACAGAAGAATCCGGCGTGGAAAACTGGGCGATTCAGCTGCTCTTAGAGTACACGCGGACATACGAAATCTAACAGGAGGTATATACATGGCTACTACCTGGACATATAAGACCGGTGAAGCGGAGAGAAAAGACTTTGCGGTGTATTACATCACCGACAAAGAAGCCGGCGAAGATCAGTCTTTCACCAGTGCAGATCTTGAGGTCATTGGCCTGGGGATTGAAGACATGCCGATTAGTCCGAATGCCACTACGGAAGAGACGCAAGACATCTTGGGAAATAATAATTTCGCTATTACCGCATATGCCGAGACGATGGAAGTTACACCGCTTCGTGTCGGCAGAAACGGCAAATATGCGGAATTCATCGATTCCTGCATTGAGAATCGAGCCGTATTAGATGATCTTGAAGCCTGGTATCTATGCGTTAAGCGATACAAGACAGCAACTGGCGGAAAATGCCGAGCATGGGTACAAAAGGGGATCGTTGAACTTGGAGACTTCGCAAGCGGTCTTACCGGCGTGGAATCTACTCACACTGTACACTATGTGGGAGAAAGAATCCTTGGCGGTTGGGATCCAAGTACCGGATCATTCACAGCAGATAGCGAGCTGGATACAGCATCGCTAATCTAATAAATACAGGAGGCATAGCACATGGCATTAGTTATCAATCGAGAGCTTACCACGGAAGAGATTAAAGACCAGGACGGAAATGTAATTGGCACGATGGTATACGACAAAAACGACTTAGGCATCTTATCCAGATATGACGAGAAAAAGTCTAGTTTTCCGCGAGCAGAGGACATCCAAGGGTTGACAATGCAAGAAGCCAATGGAAAATACAAGGATATCATTGACTATATTTTCGGCAATGGCTTCTACGATAACGCATTTTCGACTATTCACCCACTGACTATGGTGGAAGGAAAGCCGTTCTGCATTATCGTTATCACGCACGTTCTGCAGCAAGTCAACGAAAAGCTGCTAAAAAACCGTGAAGCTATCGAAAAGAAAAAATCCAATTATACGAAGGCCTACGAAAAATGAGCATTTGGGAGCTACCAAAAAAGCTTGAGGTAGGCGGCGAGTACTGGGACATCCGATGGGACTACAGGCCGTGCCTTGACTGCATGCTAGCGCTTGGAGATAGAGAGCTGGACAATGTGGATAAAGGCGACGTTGTCTGCAGAATCTTATACATCGATTGGAAAACTATATACGAAAGAGGCCTGTTTGTGGAGGCGATCAAGGCGGCGTACAAATTCCTATCCTGCGAAAAGCAGGAGATAACAGGGCAGCGTACGCCGCCTTCGTTAGTTAACTGGCGATATGATGCTCCGATGATTTTTGCTGCTATCAATAGCAAGCGAGAACGAGACGTGCGAGAAGTGAAAGAAATGCACTGGTGGACGTTCATGGGCCTATATAGCGAGATTCACGAGGGTACATTCGCGACCGTGTGCGGCATCCGATACAAAAAAAGTCGTGGAATCAAGCTAGAAAAGCACGAGCGAAAATATATGTCCGAGCATCCAGAGTATTTCGTAGATCATGGCACGATCGATGCATATCTACAGGAGTATATAGATCTGCTAGGAGGTGGAGAAGATGGCGAAAAACAACTGGAACATAAAGCAGTTCAAAGTGATTGAAAACATCGGAAAAGTCACCGTTGAAATAAATTTTAATCCTAAAAATATCATAGCGGCACTAGATGCTGCGCAGTATGAGCTGGATACGCAATTCATGAACTATATGGTTCAGTATATGCCAATGGATACCGGAGCGCTCATAAATACAGTTCGCGCACGTTCTGCAGCACTGGCCGGGCATGGTCAACTATATGTTGCAACGCCGCCATATGGGCCATTCTTGTATCATGGTGTAGTCATGGTAGACTCGCAAACAGGAAGCCCGTGGGCAAGAAAAGGAGCAAAAAAAGTGGTTACAGCAAAGCCGCTAACCTACTCTAACCCAAAGGCTAAACCGTACTGGGATCAAGAAACCATAAAAAATCATAAGGATCAGCTTATAGAGCTAACAAAAAACGCCTTTAGAAAAAGCAAGGGGGTGTAACTCTTGGTAAGAAGCGCTGATGGAAGCATAATGCTCGATCTGCGCATAAACACTGACGATTTAGATGCCGAAAAAAACATAAGTGGTGCGGCAAAAGAGGCTGCAGAAGGATTTAATGATCTTGGGACAGGACTGGATCATTTAAACAGCAAATGGGATGTTTTTGTCGGATCCCTTCTTTCATCTGCCGTTCAATCTGCATTCTCCATGATAGTAGATCTCGGGAAGGGCATCATTCAGACAGGTGTTGATTTTAGTGCATCTATGTCTCGCGTACAAGCGATTTCCGGAGCTACATCAGAAGAATTCCAGCTGCTGGAGGATACCGCCAGGCAGCTAGGCGCTGAGACGGTTTTTAGTGCCTCTGATGCCGCAGAAGCGCTAAATTATATGGCGCTTTCCGGCTGGGATGTACAGCAGTCAATAGAAGGTATCCCAGGCGTTCTGAACCTGGCAGCCGCTTCCGGTATGGGCCTTGCACAAGCATCAAGCTTGGTAACGGATAACATCGCCGCGTTCGGATTAGAAGCCAAAGATGCCGCTTATTTCGCGGATATGCTGGCTTATGCGCAGTCTCACAGTAACACCACTGCCGAGCAGCTAGGAGAGGCTTATAGACTATCAGCCGCTAACCTTTCGAGTGCCGGCCAAAGCGTGCAAACGGTAACGGCACTTCTTGGCGCTATGGCAGATCAAGGCCTAAAAGGTTCCGAGAGCGGTACGGCTTTAGCAGCTGTTATGCGTGACCTTACCGCAAAGATGGAAGATGGCGCGATTGCTATCGGTGACACTAGCATCGAAGTCATGGACGCGAACGGAAATTACCGCGACCTTATTGACATTATGAAAGATGTCGAAAGTGCCACAGACGGAATGGGGGATGCCCAGAGAGCAACGGCATTGGCGAATACTTTCACTGCCGATTCTATACGAGGCGTTAATTTAATCCTAAACCGAGGCGTCGATTATGTAGCAGATTACCGTAAAGAGCTAGAGAATGCAACTGGCACTGCCGAAACCATGTCAGAAGTAATGACAGATAATGTAGCTGGCGATATAGACGAGCTGTCTTCTGCATGGGAAGAATTTGGCCTTAAGCTATACGAATATGCGGAAGAGCCGATGCGCGATGTGATCCAGTGGGCAACTAATGAACTTATTCCATCGCTAGAGAGCGCCGTAGCATGGGTAGCAGACAATGCCGACACTATCATAAATATCATACAGGGAGTGGCCACTGGATTAGCTGCATATACGGTAGGACTTGGAGCGTACAAGGCTGCCGCATTAGCCGCAGAAATTGCGACAAAAGGCTTTATGGTAGCCCTAAATCTTAACCCCATCACGCTTGTAATAGGAGGTATTGCCGCCCTTGTCGGTCTTTTCATGGCTCTTCACGAACAGGGGCAAGACGCTGCTGACGACTTCATTATGATGTCGGAAGAGGCGAAAGAGGCAAATGACTACCTACGCGAGCTGACAGAGACACGCAAGGAATTAAACGATGCAGCGAAAGAAAACGTAACAAACATTGATGCAGAAGCTCAGCATTCCGAAGCGTTATGGGAAGAGCTGCAAAAAATAACAGATGAAAATGGAAAAATCAAAGACGGTTATCTTTCAAGGGCACAAGCGCTAGCAGGTACGCTGACGGAAGCCACTGGCGTTGAAATAGAAATTGTAGACGGTCAGATCCAAAAATATGGTGAGCTTTGCGAATCGATTGAGCAGGTAATCGCAACCAAGAGAGCAGAAGCTGTTCTCGATGCGTATAAAGATAGCTACACGAATGCCATACAAGAGCAAACAAAGGCACAAGAAGCACTGGCGACCGCAATATCAGAAAAAAACAGGCTAGAGCGCGAAGGCGCACAGTGGATGGAAGCTGCACAGCAGATCCAAGACGCTCAAATAAGCGGGAATTATGAGCTCATAAACCAACTGGAAAATGAACTGGGTATGAGTTATGCCGAAATAACAAACATGGCTAATCACTACTCAGAGGCAATAGCGGCTCAAGAGGGCGTAATTCGCGATAATGCGTCTACGGTAGACGAGCTTACTACTACCATTGGTAACTATGAGAATATGCTTGGCGCTGTATCAAGCGGTTCCATACCCGAAATGCAAGCAGCGCAGATGGCGCTTACTGAAGGACTAAAATTAGCGACTTCTGCGACCAAAGAACAGCTTGTGCAGCAGGTAAATAACTATAAAGAATCATACCAGCAAATGCTGCAAGAGCAGCAGAATGGAAATACTGCGATAACAGACGACATGCTGGCTGCAGAAGAACAGAAGTATAATATCGCGCTAGCAGAGTTGAACAAACGTAATGATGTCTACAGGCAAAAAGTAAACGAAAGACTGGATTACATGGCTAATACAGAGGGGCCAATGAGCGAACAGATCGCAGACGCCAATGTGGATGCCATGAACATCGCATACAACAATCTAGATCTTGATACTCCAGTAGAACGAGAATTCTCAGAAATCCTTAGTGACATGGAGGTTGGAGGTTCTGACTCAATCTCATCGATTGCGGGCACTGTTAATAACATCGTCGGAACAGTAGAATCCACTGATATTTCCGGGCCAATGTCGATCGAAATGGGTCAGTATGCTCAAGCGATATATGATGGAGGCCGAAGAGCGTCTTCTGAGGCTTCGTCTATGGCTTCATCAGTTAGAAGCAATGCCCAAGTAAGCCTATATTCTACCGGCTATAATGCGGCAGTCGGCATGGGACAAGGTATATATGACGGCAGATCATACGTTAGCAGTGCTGCTGCATTTATCGCAAATAGCGCACTGTCTATGGCTAATAGCATCCTTGGTATCCGTTCTCCATCCCGTGTTTTCGCGGAAGTTGGTAAATATATCGATCAAGGTTTAGCCGGAGGAATTGACGACAATACACCACTTGTAACGGATACTATAGCAGATCAGCTTGAAGACGTTATAGGCATGTATGATGATCTGACGATTCCAGCACATTTTTCTGCTTCTTACAGTGGCATACCGGATCCGCCAGGCATCGCTATGGGCACTGTGCTACCAACGCAGATAGCCTTACAGAACGCCAGAATCGGAGCCAGCAGCAACGCGCTAAGTGCCGCTAGTGGCACTACCGGAAGCGGCAACCTAGTGCTTAGGGTATACCTATCAGGCAAACAAATATATGAAGAAATCGTAAAGCAAGATACCAAAGAGAGAATATCTACAGGAAGGAGCGGCTTAGGAAATGTCTGATGCAACGTGGACGTATAATGGCGTGACACTCCCGACACCTACCGAATGGGCGTCGGAGATGGTACCAATTGAATCCTCATATAGTGGGCAGCGGGCGTTAGATGGCACGCTACACACAAGCAGAATCCGCATGAGCGAAGTGATTGAGTGCCGCTTCGGCTTGCTTACTGGAGACCAAAAAGAAGCGCTAGATGAAGCGTTTAGCGTTAATTCTGGCGTTCTTATACATCCTCTTGGCGCAGGACGCCAAACGAAGGAGGCGATATATACAGCGGAGCCAGCTGGATCAGAAGTCCTTGTGGCTGCAGGCGCAAATGTATATTGGAGGGACTATGGGGTAACATTTACACAGTCTCACGAAACAGCGCCAAACAGCCAAAAATATGTGATTGCTGAGAATTTATCGGAATCGGAGTATGAAGCATTAGAATCTCCTGACTTCGACACGTACTATTTCGTTTATCCAGACGATGCAGAACAAAATAAAACCACAACCGCAACATCTTCGGCACCTATGGAAGTTATATCGGAAGGTATTATCAGCCAAAACGGAGGAACTGAAACATGATTGATCTGAGCCAAGAAGCGATTCGTGCCAGAGATCATGGCGGAGCACAGCTGGCCCGCGCAAACATGTACTTTTCGGATTTGTCCAGTATGGAGATTCCGGCATCAAGCATCATGACATATGAGTACAATGCACAATGTGTAAGCAAGGAATCTTTCGCTCCCGGGGCCGTTGCAGCATCTAGCATCACAATGCAGGTTTGGAACGACGGCCAGTTTAAGGGGAAGACGTTATTAGGCGCTGAATTCGTGGTATATGACGCCTATACGCCATATGGCGATGATCCGATACAGTGGATCCAGAGACGACAGCGGTATACAGTTCTTGATGCAGTAGACACTAACTCCGAAATCGTAGAATTCACAGGGTACGATGCGCTATACCTAACTGCAAGCGAGTGGACTGGGAGCGCTACCGCCGGCACGAAATTATCTGAAATGGTTGAACATATTGTAAGTGATTGCAACCTGACAATGACGGATTATACATGGCCACTTAATAACTACGAGCTGGGACGAGATATAGACCTGGGAGACATGACAAACCAGCAAGTCCTATCTCTCATTGCCGAAATCTCTGGATGTTACGTTCGCGTAAAGAATAATAGAGAGATAGAATTTATGAGACTTGGACGATCGCAAGATACAGTCGATCTCGGTGTCGCATTTGACGCACTTGACGTACAGCCAAACGACATATCTATAACGCAGGTACGTGTTAAAGCGCTAGGCACAGAGTCAGACTACGGCGAGACATGGACTGTAGGCTATAGCGACGATTATGTGCTGGAGATAGACCAGAACGAACTCGTAACCGAAAATAAGGCTCAGGAAGTTGCTGAAAGTCTATGGGACACAATCGGAAACACTACGCTCAGGCCTATGCAGGCGAAGGTGCTTCCTGATCTATCGCTTGAAGTCGGAGATTATTTCGTTGTTTATGGCGGGAATAACACTAGATACAGGGGAATTGCGACAAAAATTAACTATGTCCCAGGATCTCTTATGGTCGTTGATAGCACTGCAGAAAGCGCCCCTATGACCAAGCTTAACTCATATAGTAGTAACTCCATCATACGGCGCCAAGCTGGATTAGCTACAGAAAACCGCTTCGGAAATGTCGAAAAAGCCCAGGAATACATGTCCCAACTAGCGGCGAATACACTTGGTTTCTATTCCACGTCAGAAGTACAAGATGACGGAAGTACGATACAATACTGGCACGATAAACCTACACTAGCTGACTCGTCTATAGTGTATAAGCAAGGCATCGACGGATTTTTCATTTCTAACGATGGCGGAGATACATGGATAGCTGGTCGAGATAGCCAAGGAAATGAAGTCGTAAATATCCTTTCCGCCATTGGAATCAATGCCCAATGGCTTGATATAGATCAAGTGATAGAGAGAATCAACGAAGACAGCACAACAAGCATCGATTCTGGACACGTAACAGTTGACGGCGAATCGCTGCATGCTGTTTTTGAATCTGTATCCTCGTCCGCCAATGACGCGAGCAGCAAGGCTGAAGACGCTGCAGCAGATGCAGAAAGAGCGCTTGCAGAGGTTGAAATCGTGGCAGAAGGTCTATCTGCCACAGTCGTTAACGAGATGATCGCATCCGACGAGTGGGCTACACTACAGCAGCAGATTACCAACGTAACGCAGACAGCCACCGGAGTGACGGTAACCGTGGCATCTATCGAGCAGTCTGTAGATCAGATCGTGCAGGATTTCTACACCTACTTTGTGCTTGCACAAGAAGGTCTATATATTAGGAAGGAAGGATCAGAGTTCGAGACGCTTTTAGCGAACGACAGACTTTCTTTCATTCAAGGCGGAAACGAGATCGCTTATATATCCTCTAACCGCCTATATATCACTGACGCGTGGGTGAAAAACTCACTATCCATCGAAAATGCGACAAATGGAACCTATGTAAGGCACTACGTAGATGAACAGGGATTCTACAACATCAAGATTATTGACAGCGCGATTGATGAGTAAGGAGGGAAAAGCAGATGCCATCATTTAATTGCACGAACGGCTCGCCGTTTTCCACATTATATGTAGTATGTAACTATACTGTGGGGAGCGCGAACGTGGCCAGTAACTACACGCCTGTTACTGTACAGCTGTCACTTGTACACGGCGGTTTGAACATGAACGCGGGCACAGACGACTGTAGCGTATCACTTGGCGGTACAACCAAGACATGGACTGGCCCAGGTGTCCACGATTACGGCGGGGGAACTGTAAATCTTGGATCCACATCGTTCAATGTGTACCACAATTCAGACGGCACTTGGAGTGGTACGCTATCCGTGTCATACCGAATTAATATTACCTACTCCGGCACGTGGATAGGCACAATCAGCGGAAGCAGAGGCATTACTCTACCGACGATACCGAGAGCATCCAGCATTTCCACCGGCACAATCGTAATCGGAAGCGGAAATACCGTGTCCATAAGCCGAGCAAGCAGCAGCTTCACACATGACCTGACGCTTAAATATGGCAGTCTATCCACGTCGGTATATGGTGCAGGAACCTCCGCTACGATCACTCCGCCCATGTCGTGGTGTAACAGCATCACGACGACGACAGCGGTAACCGGCACGCTTACATGTACAACCAAGAGCGGATCATCTACAGTAGGAACCACGAGTATATCAGTCACAATATCGATTCCATCAAGCGTCAAGCCAGGTATAAGCGCATCAGCGACAATACAGTCCGGATTTAACGGGATGTATCTGCAAGGGCGTTCAAAAGCCAAGATATCCATATCAGCCACTACTAGCTATGGCTCACCTATACGATCCTATAGTATATCAGGCGGAGGCTACACATCCAGCTCATCAAGTTATACAACGGGAACCTTGAACACGTCCGGGACGATCACTTTCACATGCTCTTGTACTGACGCTCGAGGACGCAGCGCATCAACTACGGTATCTATATATGTAACGGCTTACAGTGCTCCAAAAATATCCGTGGTAGCACCGTATCGATGTACGGCAACTGGCGCCGCTTCCGAAGACGGCACATACGCAGCGGTACAGGCGACGTTTAGCGGTACAAGCTTGAGCGGTGCAAATACTGTCAGCTGCTACGCCTACTATAGACAGGCAGGTGCTACATCATGGAGCGGCAGCACTAAGCTCACTAGCAATAGCAAGGCAGTCATAGGCGGTGGCAATCTTACCGACTATAACGAGTACCAGATCCGCATATACCTATATGACACTGTAGGATCAAGTTCCGAGTATATATACGAGATCAGCACATCCGGGAACTACTTGTTTTCCGGCAAGCTTGGCCATATTGGCATTGGGATGCGTGCACCAAATTCCGGGCGCGAAGGCGTATACATGCCAAAGGCCCTGCTGTCTAATGGTGTAGATATAGAGGATCTTCGAGATCTTAACATCACGCCTGGTTATTTCGGCTCATATACGGCAAAATGGTATTTCGACCAAACCGGAGGAAACAGCACATGGAAGGCCGTTCTGCATATTCAGGGCTGGACGGTAGGAGGCTATGCAGCCACAGAGATCGCATTTCCTGCCAGTGATACTGGCACAGACTATATCTACTGGCGCATGGGCAGGAATGGGAGCTGGAGCGCGTGGAAGCGTGTATTGTCTGCGGAAGAACAGCTCACCTGGGCTGGCGTTAGCAAGACCTGGGTTCGAGGAAGAGAAGGGGCAAGAGTAAGGACGACAAGTATAAACGGCTATTCTGCTCTTGCTTCTGTCAAAACCACGAACGGCACATGGGACATTGGCGCATATGACAGTAGTGATGCATACGACGACTTGTTCTTCACGTACATCACAGATAGCAACTATAATGCAAACAATAATAATGCGACAGCGCAAATCCGATTCCGAGAAGACGGAACTATATCGGGTGGTAAGTGGGGTGGATCCGCTATACCAATCTCCAATGGCGGCACTGGCGCAACTAGCGCAAATGCTGCCCTGAACAATCTTAATATCTATTTTTCATCAGTTGTTATCACTCGAAATGGATCTACTGTTCAGGATATATCGCTAAGCACTCTTTCGGGGGGAAAACTATCGTCTTTGCCCGTTGGCGGTGTTGTACTCGCAATAAATGGAGACAGAGGTGCCACATCAGGCGCCCTGCTGACAGTCTCGAAATGGACAAGCAGCAATAGCGGTCAGGTGCGACTTGTGTATGATAACTCAGAGAGTAGTAAGGCTCGAGTAAATAGCATATTTTTCTACGTATAAGGGGGTGATCTTATGCGAGCATATCTTGATGCAGACGGATACGTATATCTCCATGCCTACGACTACGAAGAGAACCTTCCAGAGGGATACGTGCAGGTACCAGACGAAAGCCTTGATGTCGACCATTTTCTAGACCATAGAGAGTGCTACAAGTGGGACGGAGAAACGTTGGTATACGATCAATCACGGGAATCGTATGTAGAGCAGGAAGCGGAGCGCGATAACATTCGCGACCTACGCAAAAATATATGCTTTCCGATCGTAAATAGGGGAGCCTTGTGGTATAACCGGCTTACGTCAGAGCAGCAACAAGAACTTAACACCTGGTATCAAGCTTGGCTTGACGCACCGCAAACCATGACTATGCCAGACAATCCAATCTGGCTAAAATAAGGAGAAAATACGGGGTATGAACACAGAGATCATTTCACTAGTTATAGCAGGGCTAGGATTCCTGGCGTCGATATACTATAGCTCGAAATCAGCCAAAAAGCAGAACATCGAAGATGCCGTAGAACACGCAAAATCAGACACGCGAATTATAACCAAGCTTGATACCATCCAATCGGACGTACGCGATACGTCCAAAAACGTCGACAAGTTGCGCGAAGAGATTAAGGAGCATGGGAATCGGATCGTTGCTGTAGAACAATCGACCAAATCAGCGCATCATAGAATTGACGAAATTGTTAAGCTCCACAATCGCTGCTGCGGAGAAATTCCAGGGCAGCGTTATATAGAACCTGATTACCTCAAGAAGTGGGGAGAAAGGAAGGAAGAAAATGACTGAAACAAAAAAAGAATATTGGGCAACATGGGCTAAAAAGGCCGGTATACGAGCCGTTAAAACCGTGGCTCAGACTGCAGTCGCTACAATCGGTACTGCAGCCGCTATGGGACAGGTAGACTGGCTTGTGGTTGGTAGCGCGTCGCTGCTGGCCGGCGTACTATCGCTGCTTACTAGTGTGGCTGGTATCCCAGAAGCACCAAAAGAAACTGAATAAGGGGGGTAAATGTTATGAACGTAATCGAGGGAAAATACAACTGGAATGGCACGCCCACACCGTGTAGTGCTGGCGATAAGACCATGATTATCTTACATCATGCAGCCGCTAGCTCCTGCACTGCGCAGGACGTGCACCGCTGGCATCTTGCTAACGGGTGGGTAGGAATCGGATACCACTATTTCGTGCGAAAAGATGGAAAAATATATAGAGGTCGTCCAGAACTTACCGTAGGCGCTCATACAGAGGGCTATAACACAGTCGGAATTGGTATCTGTGCAGAGGGCGATTATACCAAGGAGATCATGCCGCAAGTGCAAAAACAGGCCATTGTCGAGTTATGTAAAGACATCAAGGCTCGGCGCGGAATCAAAACCATCAAAGGGCACAGAGACCTTAACGCGACTAGCTGCCCGGGCGGAAACTACCCGTTTGCCGAGATTGTAAATGCAGTGAACGGATCGAATTCTACAGCCAATACTAATACTACAAATAATAATTCGGAGGTGTGTGACGTGAATTTACCATTACTACAGAGCGGAGACGAAGGCCGCAGCGTTGAGGTGCTGCAGCTGTTGCTTATTGATCTGGGCTATGACTGCGGAGGATATGGCGCTGACGGGATTTTTGGCGCAGGAACGCTTGCCAGCGTCAAGGCGTATCAGCGTGACATCGGCGTTGTACAGGACGGCCTTGTGGGAATCAAAACTTGGACGAATCTATTGACTTGATGCGCGTTAACGCGCTATACTGCACTTGACCATTGGGCACTCCTTTCTTTTTCAATAGCCGGCATTTTTCATGCCGGCTATTGACTTTTGGCTTATCTTATGATACGATATCTTTGGAAATCGATATGAGTTCTATTTTTTTGAACGAGGGTGCTATACGCGCCCTATTTTTTTATATTTTTTTCAAAAAGTGCTTGACATACGGGTACCCGTATGATATACTATAATCACAAGGTTGAGATAAGACC
>ERZ1090866.81-NODE-81-length-42535-cov-27.995504_pt1 | contig 42535 bp, 69 predicted proteins | sample MGYA00478477_ERZ1090866 | MGnify/ENA primary metagenome ERZ1090866 (study PRJEB33644, sample SAMEA5815737) | chicken gut metagenome | biome: Chicken; feature: Gastrointestinal Tract; material: Caecum | place: Ireland | collected 2019-01-01 | study: A study of the... | reverse complement strand
CCTTGGCTTTACCTACTACCCCCGAGCCGACGAGGCCCGTTTCTTCGACCGGGGGGATTAACCCCCCGCCGATACGGTAATCTTGGCAATGCCGTCCAGATACTCGGCCCACAGCTTCATGCCCATAATGGCGTAGCTCTCGCCAACGGCGGTGCTGTAATTGCCCTGAGCGTGGAACCCAATCAGGTTAGTCTCCCCCTGTACGGTGTAATTCAGGCCCAGGCGGGCAAACTCGCTGTCGCCAGGATCTGCGTAGTACAGATCGATATTCTCCACGGGCGTGGCAATCACGGTGTTCCTAGCGATAGCCGCGTTACCGGAGACGGTCGCGGGCAGCAGGAAGAGCGTGGAGTAACCAAGGAAATTCTGGATGTAGTTGATGCCGAACTGGGTCTGGACGGTAACATCCGCCGCGCCCAGATAGTCATAGGCGTCCAGAATATTCGCAAAGCCAACCACGGAGGTAACGTCCTTCGCCATGCCGGCGAATTTGTTCAGGACCTCGCCCTGAGCCTTCGCAAGCGCAGCCTGCCAGGTGGTGGCAGTGCCGGTCAGCGTGCCCGTGTTGAGGAACGTATAGAAATCGCCGAGAACAACGTTCTGAAGCTTGGTCAGGAATGCATCATCGGACTTTTCCACAGCGATCTCCGCGCCGTATTTGTCCACGTCCTCGATCGGCACGGCCTTGGCGTATTTCTTAATGGTGATATCCGCCTTGGTCGCCTGCGTGATGGTGGCCTTGCTATAGGGGATAACCTCACCAGCGCCAACATCGCCAGACTCAAGCGTTACATCGGCGGTATAGGAGATCAGCTGCGTGCCAGGGGTCTTGCGGATGGGCCGCATGATGCCCATGATGGTACGCAGCGCATCCCAGTTATCGTTAAATCGAGTTACAAAGTCAACTTCTCTGGCCGTAACGGTGGTGTAAACGTTAGGCAGAGAATCGCGCGGGTTAGAAAAAGACTCAACATTCGTTGCCGCCATTTGTTTCTTCCTTTCATACGATCTGATTTTCGACTAGTGCCTTCTGGCGTTCAGACGCGGACATCACATAGCGGCCATGATCGTCTTTCTTGTAAATGTCGGCCTTCGTCATGGTGCCACCAGTGCTGGTAGGCGGTGTGGCAGTCTTTGCTCCCTGTACGGTGGTAGTGCTCACCAGTCCAGAGAACGTACCGTTCACAAGCGCATCCAGCGCCGAGGCATCCTTGATCGTTTCGCCGTCCATTTCCAGCTTTTCGATCTCTTCTCCGCTTGCACGCATCGCAATATCCAGGCTCTTCCCGGTAATACCCTTGCCCTCATAGTAGGCGCGCACAGCCTTTTCCTTTGCGGCCTTGATTTCCTTCTCAGCCTGCTCGCGCTTATAGCTGTCATACTCGCCCTTGAGTGCATCGTATTTTGCCTTGTATCCGTCGTTGCGGCTCTCTTCAAGCGCGGTCTGCGCCTGCTGGAGTTGCTTTTGCAGCTCTGATACAGATTCCGCATCAGCCTTGTACTTGGCAACCTCGGCTTTCAGCCCGTCCACAGTCTCGCCGTGCATTGCAATGATTTCATCGATCTTTTCCTCGTCGATGCCCATTGCTTTTAGTGCTCTCCTCGTCAACGCCATGTGTCGCAGCTCCTTTTCTTTGGCCCATTTCTTCGGGGCGACTATGTCAATCGCATTTCTTTGCGATTGCAAACAAAAAGCGTGGTCAACGGTCGAATTCACCGACTCATTGACCACGCTTGGTCCTTCTCCGCCACCTTTTAGACGGAGGCTTTTCACGTTTTCATTCTATCATGCTTTTGTATGCTTGGCAAGCTATGGACTTTACTGCATGATTTTCTTTTCCTTGATCTCCTCGCGCTTTACTCGCAAGATTTTCACGCCCCCTTTAACCGGGATGATCTCCACACGATCGCCCCTGCTCACTGTGCGCTCGATCTTGCTAATCTCTTCCCAGGATAGCTTAATGTCCACCATTTTTGAACTCATCCTCCAAGATGTTTCTATAGGTCTGCACATGATCTTTCACGGCTGGCGCAAGATATGGTTGCGCAGGGTTTCCCGCCGTCCAGTGTGCATTCCCTTCATCGTCAGTATATCCCCACGACGTTGGGCGGCCGCCCTCGGTGTTTTTGCCAGTGCCAAGTTCCACATAGGGGGCATATTCAACATTTGTTCCGATGTATACTGATAGGCCACCTTCTTCTTTTGGAGCCGTTCCCGAATAGCTTCCGCTGTTTTTTCTTCCAGGCTTTGGATTGTCTGCTCTATAACTTTTCACAGCAGGAGCTTCTCCACTGATAGCATGAGTAATGCTATTTCTAAGCAATCCTGTATCTACTGGCGCAAGGTCTTTTGCATACCCTTCCGCCTGTTCTCCACACCGCTCCAGCGCCCGCAAAACAGCATCGTGAAATTTGTTCAGCACATCGGCGCTATAGTCGTTGAACACAACTCCACCAAGATCAGGCACGACTTTTCACCCACCTTTCCCACTGTTCATAGGTCATTTCTTCCACCACTACATTTCGCCCGGTCTTTGGGTCACGCACGCGCATTTTTCGCGGTTCCGCTTCAATACCCTCCGCTTCCACCGTTCTTAGCGTGCAGCGACAATTTTTTGCTATTGCGAAAATGCCGTTGCACTTTTCTCCGTTTTGTGGTATAATTGAATTGACGAAATAATACCCATTTTCAGTTTGGAGGTTATAAACATGAGTAGAAAGCACACTCACATCAACATTGACGATTGTATCAAGGAATACTTTGCAGGAAAGTCTATCAAGCAACTCGCCGTCGATAACGGTGTCAGCAGGCAGGTCATTTACAGAATATTCCGCGAGAATTCTGTCCCTGTCCGCAATCGTTCCGCAGCCATGTTCACAAGAATGGCTAACACTACATTTGAAGAAAGGCAAAGACTTGCATTTGCAGCCAATGAAGCCAAAAGAGGTCTTGCAAATACTCCAGAAATGCTTGAAAAGAGAGCCAGAGCAGGAAAGCGTTTTATTGGAAAATTTGAGCAGGAATTTATCGATGCCATTTCTTCCGCTGGAATCCCCAACATTCCACAAGAGCCGTTCTTGAGTTACAATCTCGACATTGGATGTGGCGACATCGCCGTGGAAATTCACAGACACACCGACAGCCCTCTCGCCCCCAGACACATTAAAAAGGTTATGAATTGCATCAATGCGGGGAAATCTATGCTTTATGTCTGGATTAACCCCACCAAAAACATTTTGCTCCCCGAATGTTACGAGAATGTTATCTCCATTATTCAGCAATTCCGCAGAAACCCACCCGTTAGGAGTAAGTATTGGGTGATTAGGGGTACAGGTGAATTGTACGCCACCGGCAGTTTTGACAGTGATTAAATCCCCTTCATAAATGTGTTTGTAGCTTCTGATTAGTTTACTATCAGAGGCTACTTTCACATCTCCGACAAAGCAGTTATAGACATTGGCAGGTTTCGCCAGCGGGTCTCCCGGGAAACGTATCTTCCCAAGTTCAGAGGTAAAGGATTCATCCCAGTCCACCGTCTGGCCGTCTAGCCTTTGGTGTGCGTGTCGGGTGCGCCCATCTTTCGTCGCTACCCAGCGTTTGCGCACCTTGATACCCATATCAGATGCGGCCTTGTAGCTATCCATGCGCCCTGCGTTTTCTGCGCTTGTGATGGCTGTACGCGCTGCCCTGATGGAGCTTGAGAGCCCCATTTCCGGTACTCTCGTCCTCAGCTCCTCAGATATGTCCTTAATGCTCAGGCCCCGCAAGATGGCGCTTGTGATCGTGTTTGTGATCTGTTTTTTACCCCACGCCAGATCAATGCCGCGCTTGATGGCCCTCTCGAGGGGGTAGTAAGGCATGAGATCCGGCTGTTTGACTAGGAGGCGTCGCACAGTGCTTTCATCCCATAGTGTAAAGCCTACATTCCCGGATACGCGCTCAATCGTGTATGCGGCGTAGTTGCGATTGAGGCTATAAACAGATGGCGTGAGGTCATTGATGTATGCATTCGCCACCTCGTTTGCCTTTGTGGCGCGCTCTGCGAGCCGATCTCGTAGATGCTGGAACCTCTTTCCGCGCCCGAACTGGTTTAAGCGCCACTGTTTATAGTCCTCTTCGGTCCATTCCTTGCCGTTCTGTATGGTTCCGACCAAGCTGCGCATTTTTTGGTCGCGTTCGACAAAGCGCGCAAAGTAATCCTCGATGGTTTTCTGCATGTCTTTGCTCGCTTGTCTGTAAACGCGTGCAATGCGCTTTTCCAGCTTTTCAAGCTCCTCATCCGTCCAGTCATGGCCGTAATCACCCGGCATATCGGCTCACCTCCTCAGCTGAAAAGCCCAGCCTTGTAAAACTCGTACACCTCTTTGCTGCATGTGATGCAAAACTGTTCGATCTTCGGGTTCTCGTTCAGGTTGCTGGAGGTTTCCACGACATATTTCCCGTTATCTGTATCGAGCAGGATAACCTTGCTGTGATTTTTCGCGTATTTCCATGAAAACCCACTCTCCATGCACACCTGCTCGAAATACTCCGTGTACCGGTAATCTTTTCCAGATGCGGCGGTGTTGTTCTTGGCAAGTCCACTCAAGATGAAATGCGCCTTGTACAGCCTGCCAGCACTATGCAAATCGGCAAGCGCATCGATTTCCTTTTTTCCCACGCGCAGAGTTGATGCGAACATGGATCGAATTTTAGTCCGATCCGCAATCCACAGCACTACCGAGCAGCTAGAAAAGCCGCCTGCATAGCTGATTGCTCGCAGGCTTTCTCCATCCTCTGGGAGCTTTGCGCGGCGGGACAGAATATCCCTACCTCCGTAAATATCGAAATACGAGCGCTCTTTTGTGCTCAGGAATACGGATTCATCGTCTTCTCCGCCCAAGAGATCAAGATTCAGATCATCTCCCCAAAAATCCATTACTGCACCTCTTGCGCATTTTCAGCGCCGTTTCCCTGAGCTCCGGCCTGTGCAACCGCGTTCTCCGGTATCTCTTCCAGTGCTCCCAGGCGCTTCATGTCCTCCTCGTCTTTGCGCTTCATCATCTCGTCGTACTGGTCAGCGTCGCCCAGGATCGTCAGCAGCTTTTTTGTGGTGTACTCATCATCGAAATACGTTGCGCCCATCAGAACAGACTGTATTTCCTCGCTCTTGTTGATGATCTGGTTTCGGGTGTAGCTGGGCTTATCGTCGATCCCAGCAAGCTTCAGAATCTCTCCGATAAAGCGTGTGACGCTTGCCTCGAACTTGTCCACCTTCAAGTCAAGCGGCACATAACATGCCTTGATCGCCGTCGCAGTCTGGTTTCCAGCGCTCACAGCAGAAGCATCAAATGCCTGGAAGTCTTCGTAGAGCTTCTTTTTCAGCATGTCGATAGTCGCGTTTGTGCCATCATACGGGGCTTCGATGGTATGCGCCTCTGCCTTTACTCCATCATCTCCGTCCGCATGTGCAACGTGCAGTGTTTTCAGCCGTTCCACGAACTTCACGTCATCCAAATCATCCATGCCGCCGCAGTTCGTCAGCACCCAGTAAATCAAGTTCCCCTCATCAACGTTATTCACCATGTTGGAGGAGGCAAGATCCAACGCGTCGATCGTGTTTCTGCGCCCGTTCAGCTCCGATTTTCCAGATCTTCCGTTTTTAAGAGGCACAATCGGGACCCCCGGATAGTTTTCGCCATCATAGATCTCGGTGCCGTTTCCGTCATCGTACCTCACCAGTCGCACATAGGCGCGTTTCGGAGCAAGCACGCGCATATCTTCGTTTGTAGGGCGCAAATACTCTGTGAATCCGTCCATTTCATATAGCGTCGCCCGCAAGGGCTTGCTAGTATCTACCTGCCAGAAGCGAATACCGGCCATCAACGCGCCGTTTTCCTCGTCGTACAGCGGTACAAACTCAGTCAGCCGAAAAACCTGGATGTGATCGAGATTCCAGAACCCGAACGACACGCCAGCGATCAACGCGTCTGTGCCAGCCTCCATAACATCCAGGTCAAAGTTTTCCCCGAGCCTGTCCTTTGTGCTGTCCCGCTCAAACATCACGCCATTTCCTAGCAGGTAGCTGCATTCCTGATCCACCACAAAACCAAAAAACTTCGATGCGATCTTGTGGTTTGCGGTGTACATGTCCCGATGGGCTTTCCCCTGTAGATCATACAGGATTTTTTCGTAGCCGTTGATCGTAGGGTTTTCGCCCTCGTAGTATTTTTCAGCATCCACAGCCAACCTGTAAACGTCTGAACTGCGATGCGCGTTGATGGCCTGGTAAATGAAATCCATGCGTCGCTTTTCGTCATTTCCTACCGAAACCAAATCCTGATATGTATAAATCGCCATCATCTCCTATCGAAAATCGGTATGTAAGGTGCCTTTCCGACTTTGTGCCGCAAGATCGTCATTGTGAAATATCGTACTTCGTCCATCGCGTGATCGTATTCTTTGATGGGCTTGTCTTCTGTCTTGTCCTCGTCCCAGCGGTACAGGCCAAACTCCCGGATGCAGTCTTTGCAGGAGCGATGGATTTTGATTGTGCCGTCCTGCAAATACCTGGAAACAGTGGCTATACCGGGAATAACGTCGTTTATAGCTTTGCGCACCTGGTATTTTTTCTTTCGCCGGATAACCTCGATAAAAGATGCCGCAGACGGATCGACGATGATCGCCTTTATAGGCAAGTCTTCGGCTAGTTTGTCGATCTCCGCGTAGTACTCCTCATCCGTCTTATTCTCACGCTTCTCCCGGCCCGAGTAATAATACTCTCGCATGCGCGTGGCCGTTTTTCCGTCCCAGCACCACAGCCCGGCAGAGAACGGATTCAGCGTGCCATAGTCGCAGGAGATGTAATACTCGCACGTGCTTTTTCGCTCCGGCAGCTCATCTACGATATTTCCCTCTCCGAGCGTGTAGATCAATCCCTCTGCGGCTACCCATTTCCCAAGGATGTACCGCTCGTAGAAAACGCCGCTGTACATGGATTCGTAGCGCTGTAAGGTTTTCTCGCTCAGACTCGGGTTGTCGCGCATCGTGAAGTGCAGGTATAGTGCGTTGCGCTCCTGTGCCTTTTCGATCCACTCCACATGGAACCAGTGCATCGGAGAGTCTGGGTTGCAGGAGAACCACATCCGTGCGCCTTCCACAGAGCATCTGGCAAGCGCCTGCTGGACAAAGCTCTGCGGCATGAGCGCGACTTCATCCAGCATCACGCCCGCGAAAGTGCGGCCTTGTATCAACGCCGCGCTGCCTTCATCTTTTCCACCGAATATTTCAAAATAATTTGTGACTTCGCCGTTTCTAATTTCAACTATTTTTTCCGCACGTTTTATTTTTATTGAATATCTTTCGTGAATATATGTCATTGACGTTAGCGGAATCACCAGATTCTTCCAGCATGAATCAACGGTTTTCCCGCAAAGCCCAAACAATCGATTCGAATAATTTTCCATAGCCCAATTCACAAACGAAACGGACATAATGGAAGTTTTTCCGCTGCGTACGCTTCCGTCGCATATGATTGAATCAAATTTACTATAAGCGAACGCCAATATTTTTTTTTGCTTTTCGCTTATCATAAAAACACCCAATAATAACCGTGGCATATTGTGTTTGTTCGGCACGCTCTCGATATCTGTGCGTGGTTTATACCAATTGCGCGTTCAATTTCAGCAGCAGATTTCCATGTCGCAACCATCTCCCCATCCCTATTTCTTTGCAAGATTGGTTTGCTGCACTTTTTGACCGATTCTTTTTGCGCCTTCAAGAGGATGTCTGGATTTTGTTCATTTCTTACTTTCATTTTTTGACTTATTTTTCTGCCGCGTTCTTCTGGATTTGAATACACATTCGCTTTCCCGATTCTTGCAGCTCTTATCTTGTTTCTTGCTTCTTGCGAAAGTGTTCTTCCCCTCGAAGCATCTCCCATTTTTTTCCTTGTTTCCTCGCTAAATACCCGACCTTTTAATGTTTCGCTTATCTTCTTTTTTATATCTTCAGGCATTTTCCGGCCTTTTAGAGCGGCGCTTATTTTTCTTCCGGTTTCCGGCGACAAAACCCTTCTTCTATTGCTTTCCGCTATTTTATCTCTAGTTTCTTGCGAATGTGTCCCTTCGCAATTACCGCCATTATCAACATTGTAGCCGTACCGCTTTTTATTGCTTCTGAATATTGCAATTTGTTCGATTTCTTTTTCTTCTGCTTCCTTCTTGGTTAAACCAGAAAACAAAATTATATGCTCTGCGTTTTCCCATCCGTATTTTTTACAGCGGAATAAACTACTTGCCCTTTATATCCCTCGCCATTTCTCCATCTTGCTTCTGGCCTTTGACAAGTAATCCCTATATAAACCTTCCCATTTGGAAAGTGGTGCATATAGACTTTGTAATTTTCACTCATCGCTTTTCAGCTCCTCCGCCATCTCCCGTAGGCTCTTACTCAACTCATCCTCGGCAGCAGATACCGTTACATCGATGTCCGCCTCCTCTTTCTGTCCAAGGTACTGTTTTCCCAGCCAGATCGCCATAGCAGCGCTTCTCTTAGATAGCTCAATCTGATTTTTCCGCAGTTGGATTTTTAGCGGCATTAGCCCCATTTTCTCCCTGTACTCTTGAAAATTCATTCCATAGGTCCTTTTGCACCACCTGGAAAGCGTGTCGGGGTTCGCTGGTTTGCCCGTGTCTCTATCCCGAAAAAACCAGCAGATTTCATCCTGCCCACAGCCGAAACCAATCAAGTCGGCAAACGCTTTTTTATCAAATTCTTTTGTTGGACGCCCTGCTGGCACGACTTAACACCTCACATCATTTCCGAAGTCGACCATGTTTTCTTTCCCCTTTCTGCAAAATGGGACAGCCAAAAGTTAGCTGCCCCATCTACAGGAAAAATCCTGCGTGGGATCGCGCCTCCCACACTTGTATTGTACACCTTTTATGTGATCAGGTCAAATTTTTCCGCAAAACTCACTAAAATATTAAGATACTTCTTATCACAAATGCCGCAACTATCGATTTCATGGCACGCCCCACCGTTATAGGTGCACGCCGGAAGAAGAAATAAATATATTTCCGGGCAAATATCTTTTACAGTTTCACACATTTCTGCTACGACCTTTCGCGTCGCGGGATCTGCCTTCATGCATAGCCGTTTGTTTGCCACCACCATAAATTCTTCCGCGTTCAGATCCCAGATCATGGAAACCTCTGCGTCTTGCCTCGCAGCGTTCCTATCGTACTCGTTCTGCCTGTCGTTCCTCTGGCTGCGGATGTACGGCTGTGCATGTACATGCCTGGCAAGATGAACGCTGACGTAGTATGGAATCTCAAGGTAGAACGAGAACAGTAAGTAGCGAATGGGCGAATGCCGAGCGTAAAGAATTTTTTTCTTCCACTCGCTATCCGGTGGATTAACCGGCTTTTTCCCTACCGTCACAAGCGCACGCCGTTTTACCTCCATCCAGTCTTTTTCAGTTGGGTATTCCAAGAGCTCGATTTTCATCAGTTTGCCCTCCTCGTTTTTCTTGCTTTGTTTGTCACAATCAGCCAAACGTAATTTTCACTTAGTCCGTACTTTTCCGCGAGCGCCCGTGCGCCGCGCTTCCTATCATACGGCATATACTCAGCCCGGATCGCGTCCACGGTTTTCTGCGAAATCTTCATGGGTTTCATCCCTCCTGTTCCACTTCTCAACTATACTTTTCACAGCCTCGGCCATATCGAAAATACACTGTGCTTGAGGATTCACAACAGCTCTAGTTTCTAAACCGCATCCAGTACAAACAATGGAAAATTCATAATACGCATATCCACTTATCTTGCAAAGAACAACTTCGCTTCCACAATGTGGGCACCTTTTCAGCTTGATCATTGCTTCTTTCCTTTCTTCTTTTGATCGATCTAACTCAGTTTTATTATGACTGTAAGTGATGGAACAATCACATTCACAAGTTTTCGTTATATCTCGAACATAAGATCTGTTAAAAAACTTCATTTTCTAACATTTTACCTCCTATAATCTTTTCATCATCTGATCCATGTCGTTCGGCTGGGTGATCGAGTCAACGTTTTCAGGCGCAATGCAGTTTTTGCATATCGTTCTACCTCCTTCCGGGTCCCCTCTCCAGTTTTTGATTCCATAGCATAACTCTCCTACAGGTATAATCCGATCGCATATCGCGCATCTATCCCATATGAACATCTTTCGTCTCCTCCTCTCCCTCCGGTGGGCGGCAGTCAGGCGGTGCGGGAAGATAGTTTACACACTTCCATGACTTCCCCTTGACTGCATCCATAATGGTCTTTTTGCACACGCCGTATTCTGCTGCAAGGTCAATATATTTCGTGTGATACAAAAATCTCTTTTGCCTTGCCTCTTTTACCTTCTTCTTAGATAGTTTTGCATTTACATTTTCTTCGCCAGAGTGGGTAATGTTTCTTCCTTTTGCCTCTCTGTCAGCAATGTTTTCTTTTCTTGTGCCAACAAAAAGATGTTCCGGGTTGATGCAACGCGGGTTATCGCATTTGTGGCACACATCCATTCCGTCAGGGATTTCCCCATAATTCAGCATATAGGAAACTCGGTGTGCAGACTCAGACCTTCGTGTCCCATCAGTTCTGCTCCCGACAATCATTCTTCCGTACCCATTTCGTAAAGTTCCTTGCCATTCCCAGCAACCAGTGTACTCATTGACCTTTATTTTGGAATATAGTCGTTCTTTTAATGGCATTGTCGGCTGTCCCTGTTTTCTTGCTTTGTAATCAGGAGAAATACTTTGCATTTTATTCATCCTCCTTTGGGCTTTTGGGAAGGGGCATCCAATACAGAATGTCCAATGCCATAAGCAATTCAGAACAATTAACGTTGTATCGCTGCCATTTCCCACGCTTGTTGATGTAAAACTCTCCGACAAATCCGCAGTCCGTAGCAAGCACTCGCTCACCAGGTTCCGGCAGCCGGTCATATACGCTCACCCACTCGTTCGGCGGGGTGAGGGTGGGCATTTCCAGCCTGCCCCCGGCGTCAAACACCTCCAGAAATTTGCTCAAAATCCGCTCCCGCAGCTCGTTGTATCTCAAAAGGTTGTTGTAGTTACCGCCTTTGCACGGTGCCGCCTGTTTGCCGACTTCCCGCATCTCTGCGACAATCTGCTCTATTTCCTGGTTGATATCAGCCATCTTTCAGCGCCTCCATTTCAATCTGTCCTTCCGTTGAGCGGTCATCATCTTTACAAATACCTATCCTCGCGAATGTGCGCTTTGCTGTATCTGAAACCATCTGCTGCGATACCGGTTTCCCATACAGCCCGCACGCAGGCCAGCGCATTGCCCAATCTGCTTTGCTACTGTGGAATCCACCATAGGCCACACATTTGCGCAACCGCTTGTCATTGTACTGCACGATTCGCAAGTTACAGCATGTACCGCAAATGTTGCCCTCCGATTCCCCGAATGAATAGTGCATCAACTCAATCGGTTTCTGTTTCACCGCGTAGCGCCTCCAATCTCTCCATCACCATCTGCACGGCCTTATCCGTCATGGGAGCGCCGCAGGCAGGGCAGAACGACGTTTCAATCCCAATGAACACACCTCTGCACTGTGCGCACCGGCATTTTGGCACGTCCTTATAAGTTTCTCTCATGTCTTCCCACTCACTCCTCCACATCTCTTCCACCCGCTCCCGGCTGACGGGGCGGAGGGCATCTGCGGCCAGCGCCAAAGCCTCCACCACATGCTTGGGTGGTATATCATCTAGGCTATAAACCCACAGCATTATGTGCTTAATCGCTTCTTCCCGCGTCATGCTTCTTCATCTCCTCCCACGCATTCACAAGTTCCCCATGCCTCGTCGCAATACTTGCATCCCCTCCACGCCTTCTCCACCTGCTCCCGGCCGCTGGACGGGTTGTCGGCCGCAGTCTGGCACAGCGCCCAAACGCGGGGTCGCAGCTTCTCCCGGATCTCGATTTGGAGCCTTTCCTCCGCGAATTCGTGCGTGAGAATGGGGAATCCCATCAGCTCCTCGCAGTATCTGTGAACGTCTTCAAAGTCCGGCACGAGCAGAACGCCCGTATATGCCGACAGCATCAACGCCTCTTCCCGCGTCATGGCTTCTCCTCCTCGAACACGTCTTCGTCCCGCTGCTTTTCGGCAGCATTTTCGGCATTCTGCTGCGTTTTCGCAGCGCGAAGTTTCTTCCGCGCTTCTGCACGAGCCTTGCGTTCGGCTTCATCCGCCTTGAGCTTATCCAGGTTGCTCTGCCCGAGGACTATGGGCATGCAGTCCTCGCACAGCTCCACGTTTTCTAGGCTCCCACGCCACGTGCCACACACTGTGATGCGCATGTAATTCCGCGTTTTCACCTCTTTACCGCAGCGATCACAAAAATGCTTAATCATCTCTATCCCCCTCCCACGCACTCACCAGCTCACACATGCCAAACACGAGATCCTGCATGGTGTACTCCTCGCCATCCACGACGGCGGCAATCGTTGCATCTGCATCCCCGGAGTCTTCTGCTGCCAGAACCTCTACCGCCGCGCGCATCAGGCGGCAAGCTTCTTTCTTGCGATGCAGCGTTTTCAGCCCGCGCTCGATATCGCACAGCACTTGCAGCCGCTCCGCAAGCCGGTGCATAGCCGCGTCGTCGTTTCTGCGAATTGCCCACCCGAGATTAAGTTGCGCCCGACGGCGCTCACGATCGATATATTCTTGTGGTGTCATGCCTCTATCCTCCCGCACTCATCCACTCTGTGAAACCCGTTTGCAAACTCTGCAATCGCTTTCCGCGCTTCCAGATACCCCTGATCATCGCAGTCCAATCGGCAGAAATGATACGCCAACTGCCGGGCGATTCGCGCATCGACTTTCACATCCAGCGATCCGCACCACAGCGGCCAGCAGGAGTAATCGAGGTTGGCTCCATGGAGGTTGGCCTCGCGGAGGTCGGCCCTGTTGAGGTTGGCCTCGCGGAGGTCGGCCCTGTTGAGGTTGGCCCCGCCGAGGTCGGCCCCGCAGAGGTTGGCCTCGCAGAGGTCGGCCCCGCCGAGGTTGGCCCCGCCGAGGTTGGCCCCGCAGAGGTTGGCCCCGCCGAGGTCGGCCCCGCAGAGGTTGGCCCTGTAGAGGTTGGCCCTGTAGAGGTTGGCCCTCTCACCCCCCCTCTTCATCGTTCAGCCATTTTCTATGCCTGTCCAAGATCATTTTTAGCTCTTTCTGCGTCATACTCTTTTCCCTCCATGCCTCCACGGCCTCGTGCGGTTATACTCCATCTTCTGCCGGATAGCATCCTCGATGGGGACGCCGTACTCCCAGCACCAGAAGATGATGCTCCTAGCTGCATATTCCACGCCGTAGTCCGGCCGCTCATTGTCCGTATACGTGACGTACAGAATAAGATCTTCAATCCCATTCATATAGGAGCGTGTGCTCCTCTTGTCTGCGGCCTTCATCGCGCGGAACATCGTCATCGGCCCTCTAAGCTCTCCCGTCCTACTCAGCACCCGCAGCACGGCGTCCGCCAGCTCCACGGCAATGCCATAGGGCTTATACTGCTCGCGCGGCTTCTTGCACGCCTCGCGCATCTGGCAGCCCGCACCCTCGCAGCGAATCGGCTCGTCCACCTCGTGCCCGGCGCGATAGAGCTGCCACGCCTCGAACAACTCGCAGAGAACGTTTACCGCGTGCGTGGCATCGTCCTCCGGCGGATCGCTCCAGCCATGCGCGTCGGCAATTTCCTTGGCCTCCCTGGCCACCTGCTCCCAGTCGAGCGTGGGTTCGACCATCGTTTACACCTCCTTGCTGGAAAACTCCAGCTTTTCCACGCCTTCACGTAGCCTGCGGACCTCCTCTGTCAAATCACCGACCTTTGCGAGCGCCTCTTCGAGCTGCATGTCCCGGTCGGCGACCATCTTCCGCGCTCTGGTTTTGTAGTAGCGCTCGATGGCCTGCGCGAGCGTGGCGTGATAAGTCTCGTTTGTCTTGAGTTCCTTCCCGTCTTTGCCTTTTCTCGGCACGTGCAGGATATAGCAGTATTTGTCTGCGTCGATGCACCAGCCTTGCGGCAGCTTAATCATCAAGGCTCACTCCTCTCAAGATGTCCTTTACCTCGGCCCTCCTGGCCTCGTATGCGCCCGTTCTGCGGCTTTGCCCAGCCATCTGTAGCTGTATGGGGCAGGAGCCTAGAACGCGGTCGTAGATGCGTCTACGGCGGATGTTTTCGCACTGTCTCAGCTCGTCCATGCTGAGGTTGGTGGTGTAGATCGTGGGCTTGTGGGACTGCTCTCGCGCGCTCACCAGGGCAAATACCTGCTCGATTGCAAACTCCGTATCGCGCTCGGCTCCGAGATCATCCAGCACCACCAGGTTCGCAGCGCACAGCTCGGAGATGATCTCGTCCCGATCGTCCGAGAAAACGCTCATGCGGGATACCAGATCCGGCACTGTAGTGAAGAGCACGCGGCGTTCCATGTCGATCAGCGCGTTTGCGATGCACGCGGCGTAGTATGTCTTTCCGGTCCCCACGCTGCCGAAGAAGATGATCCCGTCCCCGCGCCGGTACATCTCCCTCCAGGCTTTGACGTATTTCCGGCACGTCCTGGAGATGGGCGAGTCCGGCGAATCGTCCGCCTCAAATGTGCAGTCCCGCACGCCTCTTGGCAGCAGCCTACGAAGCTCCTGTATATGCTTCCTGCGCTTCTCCTCAGCCTCTCGGGCATTCACCTCTGCCCAGTAGCGCCGATCGCAAGCGCACGTCCTAGGGTGCGTGATCTCCTCGCCGGTGCGGGTCTTTACGATCCCGATTCGCGGCTCATGGCAAACCCCGCAGTGCAGGATTCCCTCGGCGTCCGTGTAGTCTCCCGGGCGGCTCTCCACCTTGGCGCAGAGGCCGTTGAAAAACTCCTGAAATGCGTTGCTCATATGCCGCCTCCCTCGAAGAAATCGTGCGGGTTGTCGTAGCGCCTTTCGGCCTTCTGCTTGTAGGGAATCGGGCGGTGGTTCCGCGCGCAGTCTTCTTCGTAGCGCTGCACCACCCAGCTCAAGATGGCGCGGTAGTCGCTCTTGTATCTCCTCCCGCTCGATCCCTTGTAGTTGTCCAGCGCCTCGATCATCTCGCGGGCCGGGCCTTCGCCAAACCGATCCGTCAGCATCTTGAACTCGGCGTCCGTCATGGAAACGAATTCGCCGAACTTCTTTGCCTCCGGCTTGGGCTTCTTGGGTTTACTCTCTACCGTTGCGTTAGAGCTTTCCGTACTCGTAGGGGTTACCTCTCTTCCTAGGGTTATGTTCTCCGTATCCCTTACGTCTTCTTTACGAGAAGAAGAATACGTAGAATATATATTATTACGTTTAGGGATAAGGGGGGTGTGGGGGGAGAAGGGTTCGATCTCACCACGATCTAACCGCGATCTCACCACGTCTTCGGTTTTTCCCTGAATTTCGGGCTTTTCATCTAACCGCGATCTCACCACGATCTCACCACGCAATGTATAGATCGCGGGGTGCCTTCCGTGGACCTCGTAGGTGATGATGCCCTCGTCCCGGAGTGCTTGGCGAGATCTCAGGAGACTTGTGCGGGACATGCCGGTGATCTTTTCCAGGTCGTAGGAGCTGGCCGCGAAGGTGCTGCCGAGTTGGTCCGCGACATGGGCCAGAGCAATCCAGAGCATGATCTCGCAAGTCGTGAGGCCACGCGTCCGGGCCTCGTTGAGGATGTAGCCAATGTCCATAAATGCCTCCTATTGGTCCGCGCGTAGGAGGGGCGGTTTCCCGCCCCTGCGCGCAGGAGTAGGTTACTGGATTCCCTCCTCGGGGTCCCAGGGCAGAGGCTCATCGGCCATGCCTTCGATGCCTCCGACGGTAGATGCCTCCTCAGAGGCCGTGAGCGCCTCCTGGGGCGTTTCCTCGGCCTCGGCCTCGGCAATGATGATGTCCTCTCCATCCCATTGGCCCGTTGCAATGGCGTCTGCGGCGGCCACAGTGGCAGCGTCCGCGCGCTGGTAGTCGATGGACATGATGCCCCAGGTGCCCAGCAGGCGGCGAAGGACGGTCTTACGAGCCATGGCCTCGAAGTCTTCGCGCCAGCCCTTGCCCATGTACTGCCCCTTGCGGTGCTTTTTCTCGTGCGCTTCGATCTGCTTGCGAGTCGTGTAGATCGTTTTCTCGGTGCCGTTCACGAGGCGGAAGTATCCAACCCATCCCACAATGGGCAAGGCCTCGCGATCGTCCTCGTCCTCCACGAAGTCGATCTCCACCTCCTCGGTCAGGCGGTTATAATGCTTCAACTCACCCGCACGAACGTCCACAACGTTGATGGTCTTGTACACGCCGGTGCGCAGAGCCAGATTCAACATCCCCTTGTACCCGAGGAGAAACGTCGCCTCCATGGTCCCCTTGTTGCGGAAGGGCACGACGTAGGCGTAGCCGAGCGCAGTGTCAATGGGAAGATCGTAGGTCGCGGCCTTAAGCGCGGACTGGATCACGGTGAGCGGCGCGTTGCGGAACGCCTCCTGGAGGTTCTTGTCCGCGCTGACCATGGACACGATGGACGATACGAACTGCGGCGCGCGGCGGCCCAGAAGATCGTCGAAGCGGCGGCGGTAGCCCTCGCGATCCAGGAGGGAGTTAACCATAACGGAGATAGACGCGCCGGCGGGGTTCTGCTGCACGGCAGCGGCCTCGCGGGCCTTGACGGCGGTTGCGATCTTGCTCATACTTTACGCTCCTTTACTGTGAAACGCTGGGACGTGGAGACTTTGTAGAAGGGGTCCAGGTTCAGCGTGGGGAAGGTGTCATGCAAGAGCTTTGTGTCCAGGCTCCTGCGGGTGGATGTGTCGCAGGACACGCTGTAGGAGCCTGTGTGCCCCTTGCTGGCCGTTCCAAGCGATAGGAGGATAGATTGCTTGCATCTCTCCATCTCGCGCTCTATGGCCTGTTTCTGCGCCCTGAGATCGATATAGCTCTTGATGGTCGCGTCGGCGGTGCGATCGAGAAGCGCATCCTCGTCCTGCGGCTCGCCGCGTGCTGTCTGGATCGCCTTGGTGGTGGCCGGGTCCCCGTCTACGGGCGGCGGGGTCTTGGCTGTGACGTACTTCTCCCAGAACTCCGTCTCTGCCAGCATCAGGCTATCGATCTCCTGGTTGTCGACGTATACGCTGCCCTCACACCAGGCAGGGGTGGGTTCATCGGGGTTGCGCACCATCTGGTAGATGTGCAGGCCCTCGCCCAGGACCAGCGCGGCCAGGTACCAGCGGTCCCAGCCGGTAACGGCGAGATAGTGTACGCACTGGGCATAGAAGCGATCAGGGAAGGTTCCGCCCCGGTACTCCTTGGTGTGCCACGCGGATGTAGTCTTGCACTCGAGGCCCGCGCTTTCGCCGACGATGCGCCGGTCGATATTGGCCAGGGCGATGGGGTAGGCCGGGTTGCGCAGGATCGCGTTCACGCGGCGGACCTGCAAGGCCGAGGCTTCCGTGAAGCGCTCTGCGACGTAGGGTTCCAGGTCGCGGCCCAGGCGGATCGCCTCGGTCTCCTCCTTCTCGGCGGCGATCCCCATCTTGTCGGCCCATACGGTCCAGGGGGTGGCCCAGGGGTTCATGCCAACCAGAGCGGCGGCGTCGCTGCCGCCGATGCCCGAGCGCCGGGCTTCTAGCCAGGCTTCGCGGGACATATCACGGGTGGAAGTCATGGAGATGGTCATGCCCGTATCCCTCCTTCTTCACGATAAATCCTCCTCAGTTCTCCGCCCAAAAGGGCTTGGTAGTGGAAACACTCGTGTGCGCCGGTATGGTCGAATTGGACGAGGAAAAAGTGCGGGTACAGCGCCTCAACGGTGCAGTTGCTGTAGATCGCATCGCCCATGGCGGTACCGATGCGGATGCGGAACCGATCGCCGACGTGAACGTTTGCCGCCTGCGGTAGGGTTTCGCTCGTGTAAAAGGGTCCTTGCGGCGCGGAGTACGACGGCTTGATGACGTGGTGCCTCGGCTGCACGCGGGCGATGGGCTTGCCGTCCACGCCCTTTGGCCAGATCTCGTCCTCCGTGCGGGAGAAAAAGTCGGCGATGAGCTTGCGCCGGTCTGCGCAGGGGTAGGAGTTGCCGTTCTCGATGTAAGTGAGCGTGGAGTCCGGGATCCCGATGAGCTTGGACAGCTTTGCAACGGACAGCTCCATTGCCATGCGGAGCTCCCTGAGATTGCAGATGTTATAGCTTGCCATTTTGTCCTCCCTGGGGTATACTGTGCCTGTAGCTTGTTTAAGCGTTCCTCTCGCCGCCTTCCCTGGCGGCTCTTTTTTATGCCTTGGGGATCTCGATTCGGACGGCCATGAGGTCCGCCCAGCGCTGGGACGGGCTGTCCTTCACATCATAGTTGTCCAAGATGATTACGTTTCCTTCGAGGTGCCAATCCATTTTATCCTCCTATTGCGTTATTGAGTGATTCATGATATTATGCAGATGGGGAAGTCGTGATTCTCATTATTCCCTCCTTCTTTCCTCTTTGCCTGATCTGTTGTGGCGACAGATCAGGCTATTTTCGTGTCCCACGGTTGATTTTCTTGTTCTTTTGAGTGATGTACTCAAAATATGCATAGTCCTCGCGGCGCATCTGGCGCTTTGTCATCGGCTTAGTCTCATACGATGTGCCGGGATCCTCTTTCCACAGCCTGTTCTCTCCGTAGCTCCTAGGCAGCGGCCCGCCATGCTTCTTGGTCTTCGCGCTCATCCTCTCTCAGCCTCGAAACGCAGGTCGTAGATCTCAGCCTTTAGGCGCTGGATCTCCATGCGTGCTGCATCGTAGTCGCTCCTGTCTTGCTTAAGTTCATCCACCTCGTTCGTGAGCTTGCAATTTTCTTCCAGGAGCTTCGCCAGGCCTTCAGACTGGATGTCGAGCATCAGGTTGTAAGCACGTTCAGGGCTGTCCATGTGGGAGACCATGCAGATGATGCGCTTGTTTTCCAGGCTGGCCGCAACCTTGATGGTCGCTTCCGGGATCTTGTGCCACCAGGTGAAGAAATCAAAGAAATCTTCCTGCGTGTAGGCCGTGATCGGATCCATGCTCTTCACCAGTGCTGCCAGGTCGCTGGCGCAGATCTTCTTGGGGTCGTACTTGCTCCACGGTGCCATGTTTTTCCCTCCTAGTCGATGTGGTAGATCTTGGTATTCAGGCCCTTGCGCCTCTTGGGGCGCTGTGCCCACTCCATAACCTCGGCAACCTTTACGCCTGCCATGTACGAATTCAGCTCGCCCTCTCGGATAGCGTTGCAGATGCGGGCCGGGGATACCCATACCAGTCTTGCCGATCCGGACTGGCTGATATACTCGCCGATGTCGGGCTTGTAACTGTCTGCGATCTTCTGCGCAGCCTGGGCAAAAGCAACCGCGCTTGCGGCAAACTCTTGCCACATGTTTACCTGGTCTTGAAGCTCCTTCTTGGCCATCCGCTTTACACTCACCCGTGAAACCTCCTCTCTATGGATGTGCAGGGCGGAGGGTTACTCCGCCCGGTCGGTCGTCGCGTTCTGCTTGATCCCGTAGGCCATGCCAGCGGCAAAGCCCATAAACCAGGACTTTCGATCATCGTTCAGCCGTTCGATCTCTGCCAGCATTTCCATAACGGGCTTGCAATCGTCGATCTTGATCTTTGTGGTATTCATGGTGTCACCTCCTATCAACTACATTCATATTATAGCAAGGTTGCTTTACTTTGTCAAGCGTTTTACGAAAAGAAAATTTACTGTTTTCGTTGACTTCCTTTGCGTTTTGATGTATAGTATAGAGGTAAAGGAGGTGCGAAAGTGGAAATAGGAGATCGCATCAGAGAGATCAGAGCAGCGCTCGGATTATCTCAAAGAAAGTTTGCGGCCGGGATCAGCATCACGGGGCAGGCTATCGCACAGTTTGAGAACGGAAAGCTGAAACCGGGAGAACGGACTATCCAAGATTTTTGCAGAGAGTACCACGTGAATGAATCCTGGCTGAAAACAGGCGAGGGGGAGATGTTCAGGCCAGCGTCGAAACAAGAAAAGCTTGCCCAGCTCATAAACGATGCGCTTTCAGATGAGAGCGACAAGTTTAAGATCCAACTGCTTTCCATTTTGAGCCAGCTTTCCCCAGAGCAATGGGCTGTTCTTAGGGACATTGCCAGAACGCTGAGAGAAGAGCAGGATCGGGAAAACTCCTGATCCTGCTCCTTCTTTACCTCGCCCATTTCCCGGAAATGAACGTCCGGATGATTACCCGACCAGGCACAGGAACTCTAGGTCCCCTCTCCGAAACCCAGTGAGATCAATCGGCTTTTTGGGCATCACCCAAGCCTCTTTTCTTCCGCCAGTTGCGGTACTTCCCGGAAGTGATGCGGCGGTCGACTGGCTCATCCTCCTCATCGAGGAGCCAGTCCCGGCCTATCTTTAACGCCGTGGCATAGCAGCCGCGGCGGGCACGTTGCTGGGCGGTGGAGAGTGGGATACCGCGCTGCCTGGCGTACTCCGCCAAAGAGATCGTTTTGCCCATGTAATTGCCTCCTTCGTGATGTGGATATGGGGCCGGATGTCCGGCCCCGGAAGTATCCCTTGCCTTAGTTGAAATATACGTCCTTGAATCCGAGCTTGTCGGCAGCAGCCCGGCACAGATCGTCGTAGCTTTCGGGATCATCGCAATCCTCGGGATCCATGCCGGCGCGCTTGATCAGCTCTTGGGTGTACTCTACGGGGCGATACTCCCACATGTGGCGGAACAAGAACCCAAGCTGCGGGATGCTGAACTCCTCGACCGGGAAGTCGTAGCAGCTGCAGCCGCTGCCGGACTCCTCGACCTCAACGTACCACCTCCAGGTGGTCCCGGGGTAAGGGAGGCGCAGGCTCTCGCCCGCGTTGGCGTGCTTGGCCTCGTTCCTCAGAGACGAAATAAAGTTGTCGAACCACTTCTGGGTGGTGATGATGGAACCCTCGATGCGAGAGGGGAACAGGTCACTGCCGGAGGTGGCGATGAAGCCATCAAGGGCGGACGCCCCAGCGCAGGAGAGCATGAGGTCGGGGGTGGCGTCGAAAGCGTTGCCCCCGCGGGCAAGAGAAACGTAGTACTCGCGATTGGTGTCGATGCAGTAGAATCTTGTCATTGCGGTAGCTCCTTTCTATCTTTGGCGGGGGATTTCGCCCCCGCCTCTCTTAGTGGTCACTCGCAGGCCAGCTCCATCTCCTCCAGCTTCTTCAGCTCGGCGCAGATGATGTCGGCATAATCTTCGTCGTCGTCTCCATCGAACTCCATCAACTTCTCACGGTCAGCAGCTCTCCAGCCGCCGCCGTACAGGAAAGAAGCGGTGAACTTGATATCGGCGTAGACGTCATGGTCCTTGACATCGAGCACCCAGGTCATGCCATCATCCCGCGAGGCAATCTCTCCGTATTCGTCCTCATAGTCCTTGGTGGTGTTGGCGCGCTCAATCCTGGATCTCAGGGATGCTATGCGGGAGTCAAACTGCGCCTGGGTGGTGATGACGAAGCCGTCACAGTCGGCAAGATCGTTGCAGATGCACTCAAGAAGTTGATCGGGATCGGAGATGCGGCGGCAGCCATCAGAATTGATAAGGTAGAGGGCCACGTCGTATCCGTGCGTGGTGTCAGAGCAGTAGAACGTTGTCATTATGGTAGCTCCTTTCGGTGTCTGTGTGTGTCGGGATCGGCTCCAGCGACCCCCTGCCGGGGGTTTCGGCCCTTGCCAGGGGCCATCATCAGGCGGGATTACTCGTCGTCCTCGGAGGAAGCATTTGCCTCCTCTTCCATGTCCTTCAGGGCCTCACAGATCGCCTCGGCATCCTCAAGAGTGAGATCATACTCGGTGATGAGCTGATCGCGGTCCTCGGCTCTCCAACCCCCATCATACAGGGCGGCGGCGGAAGTGGTGATGTCGGAAATGCGATTCTCAGTCATGATGATTTCTCCTTTCAGCTCTTAGCTGTATCTCTCTTAACTTGTCTATATTATACACCTCTAAGCGTAAATTGTCAATAGTTATTTTCAAATTTTGTATTTCTTTTTCAGAACAAAGCCCCTCGCTTTTGGGGCGAGAGGCTTTGTTTCACAGGTTTTCGAGCTGTCCCATGATCCGAGAATAAACGCGAGGATATGCTACGCACAAAGTGTCCATTAGCTCGTCTAGCACGCCCATAACGCGATGCAGATCTTTGCCAGAGACTACACGTAAGAACTCGCTAGAGTCATCGCTTGGAATCGTGGGGGAAGTTGGAGCGGCTTTGATTTCTCGCCGCTCCTGCTTTTCATCATCTTTGCGGTTGTGATCCCGGATCACATACAGCATCGCAAGTTTCGCATAGCTTTCATAGCTAGATTCTGCATATTCGAGCCGTGCAATTTCGATGTCGAGCTCTTTGGGATCAACCATGCGCACCTCCAGGCTTAAGCCTTTTCGATCTGCTCCATGCAGCGGCGCAGGGCCTCGCGCTCACGCTCAGACGATGCGCTGTCCATGAGCTCTTCAAGCTGCTGCATCATGTGAGACTTGGCATCGTCGCGGCTATATCGAGGATAGCCATCACGAGCATACCTGCCACGGGAGTCCCTACGGCGGGCATAGCTCGCGCCACCGTTATATGTGCCGTTAGCATCCCAATCGCCATCGCGACTATAGCCGGATTCTTCGAGCATCTCGATCTTGTCGATGTTTTTCACCGTGTCGGTAAGTTTGTACAGGTACTCGAGATCCCCGGCGCTAAGAGTGTCGTTTTTTTCGATTTTCCGGCCGGCCTCTTCCAGCTCTCGGCAAAGAGCATCTTTGATTTTATGAAGATCCATTATGTTCTCCTTTCTAGCATACGCGCTCAACGATCAAGTTCGCGTTTTGCACCTCGATCGCTTGCGCGGGGACAGACACATTCTGCACGGCTACGGTTACACAGCATCCGCGCGGCACTTCAACAAATGCAGCAGAGAAAACGTTGAATTCATCGCCTACAGCAGCAGGGGTTACGGTGGCGATAGAACTGCCAAGCCTCTCACCATCTACAGTGATAGCGATCGAAATCGGTCCAACTGTTCCGCCGGTAGGAATCGCAATATTGGCCCCAAAGGTGATCTTATACCTTGCCCGGCACTGACTGCACGCACCGCGAAGAGTGACATTTCCAGCACCCTCACGATGAAGAATGTTGCATCCGCCCGATACTGGCGTTTCGGAAAAGACCGCGTTTTGACCAGCGGCCACCTGCTGTACAAATACGTTCGTAAATTCAGCCATTTTATCAATCCTTTCGCGCAAAACGGCAGGTTACCCTGCCGCTATGCTATAAATATCGGCTACGGGCCGAACAATTTCCTTCAGGAAATAGATTCTTGTTTTTTTAAGCGTTGCAGCCACAGGAGTTGCAGAAATTGGGGAAGGTAACCGGCTGCGGAGGCTGCACCACATACGCCGGAGTCGGGCAATCGTGGCCGGTACGGCGCAGAAGCTCAGCGGTATTAGCATCCATTGCCGCTTTAAGCACGGCGTTCTGGTTTGCCTGCGACGCGGCCAGCTTCAGGGACTGATTCTCGCTTTCCAGCGTGCGGATGTAGTTCTGATTCAGTGCATCGAGAATCGCTTTTGCGTTAGAGTTTGCGTTCTCAATCACGTCCCGCGTGGTGTTCTGGATGGTGTTCTGGGTCGCGGCCGCAGAAGTGGCGATGTCATACCGCACGCCCTGGATCGCGCTCTGGGTCTCGCAGCAGCAGGATGCAAGCTGAGACGAGAGAGAGTTAAAGCCCTGCTGAGTGTTGTAGCCAAGCTGGCACACAGCAGTGTCGACGCCATGGAACCCGTTACTCACCGCATCGCGAATGGACGCCTGGCCGTTCTGAAGACCGTTGAGCGCGAAGCCATCGTTGATGTCCGAGCGGGTCGCATAGCCCTGAGCACCGGGCGCATTAAAGCAGCCGCCATTACCGCCCCATCCGCCACCAAAGCCATAGCCGTTGCCCCATCCGCCGAAAAGGCCGAAGAGAAGGAAGAGAATGATCCAGGAACCAAAGTCGCCGCCCCAGCCGAAACCGCCAGAGTCGCCACCGTACACGGGCTGCACCTGCATAGTAGTGTCAGTAGTCAAAGACATAAAAATCCTCCTTTTATTTTTTCAAACCGTGGCCACGGTTGAATACAAAAAGTGGCCAAACGCTTTGCGTTTGACCACGCTTAGTCCTTCTTGCCCACCGCTCAGAGCAAGGAAATCGATTAGGACTTGAACATTTTTTCAGCATCGGCAAACATGTGCCGCATTTGCTGCGCTTGCCTTTGTGCCATATCAAGTTGCTGCTGAGAAACTTTTCCGCTTGAGATAAGATCGTTTAAAATTTTGGTCGGATCTTGGCCTTGGAACTGCCGCATGAACCTCTGAAAGTTCTGTATCATACCCTGCGGACCCTGCTGTGGCCTGCCACCATTAAGGGCTTGGAAAATTGGATTACTCATCGGGCGCATCCTCCTTTGTCGCGATCTTGCGTGTTGCCGTCTTGGATGCCGCCAGAGCGTCTAGGCGGGCTGACAGAGCTTCGAATTCCTGGCGGGTGACATATTCCGCACCTTGTGCCTGCTGTGGCTGTACAGGGCGATTGGAGCGTTCTACGAGATCATAGATTTTGATAGTGGGTTTGCCACTTGCGTCCGCTTGCTTGAGGTATACCACAGGCGCAAGACTATCCCACAGCGCCACAGCGCTATTGGGCGCTACCATATATGCCATCGCCTCCTGCTCACCCTGCACCCACACGATGGATGGCCCGGGTTGTTGCTGCTGCATCGGCTGCACGGGCTGCATGGGCTGCTGGTATGCTTGGGGCATGTACTGCTGTTGTCTGAGTTGTCCGAGCTGATCCATCATGGGTGGCTGATAGTATGGATTTGTGTACGGGTTATATGCCATCAGCGCACCTCCTCGTAAGATAGATAGTATATAGGAATCTCGTTTCCAGAGTCCCAGGTGTCGTACCAATCTCCATCAACGATTGCGACAACATGATTCGAAACGGCGAGCACGTATGTTCCACGTGGATGATCTTCCGCGAAATCGCGTACAGTGTATCCGTCTGGGAGATCGTCCGGGATGATGTATCGTTTGAATCCGTGCTGTTTAAGATATGCACCCCACACGTGGTTGGCTTCCATCATGTCGTTGAGCATGTAGCCCTGCACGGATAGCCCGGCATACGTAGTTTCCCAATCTTGTCCGAGCGCTTTTGAAACAGCACGGACTGCGCAGTCAACCGTATTCCGTTTTGCAGGGTTCGGGTTGTACTCACGAAATCCCACGTTTCTCCCTCCTTTCCCATTGTCGCACATGGGATCTGTTCTCGATTATCAGAAAATCGTCCAGTTTTACTCTCTGCATTTTACTTTTGATGTTTGAAATTCTTCTCGATACGGTAGCCGTTGACATGTTGGTTGCAAGAGAGATTTCTATGATGCTTTTTCCAGCGCACCGCATTTCAAAGATCACAAGCTCACCATTTTCGGGATTGAAGCGACAGTGCTCTACAAAAAAGTCATGTTCGTCTTTCGTGAAATCGAATCGCATAAGCCCTCCTAAATGCGAAATGCCCCCTGGGAAACCCAGAGGGCATTTAATCACTTCACCATATTGTTCACTTCCAGCACGGCGGCTTCGATGTCAGCGTCCACAGCCTCAGCGTCGACTCCACGCGCTTCCAGGTACTCCACGACGTAGGCTTTCTTCTGCGCGCCATTGCCAGCCCCGAAGAGCTGTTCAGCGGCTTGCACGGCCTTCCAGATGAGGTCCTCGAGCTGCTGCGCGCGTTCGGCACCGAGCTTCTCTTTCAGCCACGGCACGAGGAAGATCGCGACCGCGATAGTGGCCACAGTGATGATGAATTCCAGCACGAGATTCCAGTCCATTTCTACTCCTCCGTTTCTACGCCCAGCATGCGCAGGGCAGTAATTTGATCAGGCGTGGTGTCTACGCCCAGGGTGGTAAGCGCAGCGTTTACCTGCGCCTGCTGTTCTGCTGCCGCCTCCAGCGCGGCGATGCGCGCGGTGAGGGCCTGCACAAGCGCATCTGTGCCCGCAGGCTTAGTTTCTGGCGTATAGTCCACATACGCTTCGGGATTTGCTTCGATCTTGGTTAGCAGCTCGGATTCACTGTTCTCCAGCACGATCTCGTTGTAGTCGTACTCCCACACAGCTTCCGTGTGCTCTGCGCCGTCTTCCCCGGGCACGCTCTCTGTCGTCTGCACACCGTTCACGCAGATGTAGCACCACACGCGCCCATCAAGCCGTCGCACGTCCAGCGGCGGCTGCTGCCGTAGAAATCTTGCTTTCATGAGAAATCACCCCTTTGCATACTCGCATGATCAGTGGCGCGCGCCACCTTTTTCGCAGTTGATAGCTGTTAGTGTTTTTTTAGTAGGCCGTAGTAGGATGCGCACCGGCGCGCAAGAGTTCCACCTCGCGTTCCCCAGCCTGTTCCTGAGGTTCAAGTAAGACGAACCCGCATTCGACCCGTTCCTGAGGTTCCCGCCTGCGCACCGCAAGCCCCAAAGTTTTTTCACGAAAGTAAAGGGGAGGTCCCCTCTCCGGGGGCGAAGCCCCCGGATTCACCCCCAAGACCGACTTTTAATCGCCGGCGGCGAAGTACCACCTCGCGCCCCCCAGCCAGCTCCCGAGGTACAAGCAGGACGAACCCGCATCCGACCCGCCCCCGAGGGACCCGCCCTGCAGATACTCTCGCTGCGTGAGCGTAGCATCACCCCCGGCATAGTATCGATCGGCAAAGCCTTGCGCTGAGGATGAGCCCTCCGACGATGGGTTCCACGCGCCGAGCGTGGCATCCACGTTGATGTCGCCGATATAGTAGTCTGTTGCCGTGCCATCGCTATACGCCGGGATGTTGCCCACCAGCATGTACGTGCTCTGTATGGTCGCCCATGTCGGCGAGTGCGGTACCCCGCGCGGGGCTACGTAAACGTCGCGGCTGTTGTCTTCGAGAAGATATGCAACCGTGTCGGCTGCGACTGTATACGCGCCGATCGCATACTCTCTCCCCTGCACACGATATGGATACTTGCCGTCCGTGTTGCTGGTCGCCGAGCCGTCGTGATGGCCGCGCACAGCATCTGTAGTCCCGGAGCTCCATGGCATCGTCGATAGATACGCGCCTGCTGGTACGTCGAAAGCGTCATAATCTAGGAACACATTCGCGCCTTCGATCTTTGAGATACGCGCCAAAGACACGATGTCGCGCATATAGGCCTGTCCGCGATCAAGATTCGCTCCCTCTGCTTCTTCGGGGCCGGTTCCTATGCATACACAGCTCCCCACGACAAAATTTGCCGCTTGCTGCTCCGTGAGTGTGACGTATGTTTGCCCGGTTGTGGCCGCTGCGACAACGTACTGGTAGTTGTAGTTTGCGCAGCCATAGAAGAGCGACTGCGAGTTTTTTGTCGCGCCTTTGATCGCGATCCACAAGATCTGCCAGAGATTGCGCACAGCCCCTGCGCCCCAGTAGCCAGGGCCCTTGAGCTGGTAGTTTGTGATCATGCCATTGTGCGACTGAAATAGCGCGGGCAGTAGCCCGGGCTGAGAACGCAGCAAGCCGTCCGACGCGGTGCCAGAGATGTATTTCGAGCCGATGCACCAAGGCAGCACAGTGCCGTCGGCCTTGACGCACTCGGGCCATGGGACAAGCCCAAGCTCCGGATGCGGCGTGTCGGACACGGTCACGAGCACGTGGTCTTCCGGAGTCGCGTCCCAGTTCCACCAGAAGCTCATCTGCATTGCGCCCACATCAACCGCGCCAGACGTTTTATAGTTGTCCATGCCCTCGACCGCGATAGGCCGCGCCGCTCCATCGTCGTCGCGGACGTAGTTGCAGTTAACCCACTGAAAAAGCGGGATGTCCGCATAGTCGTCCTGTCCTTCTGCGGTGTCCGTGGAGGGCTCAAAGACGAGCCCCGCGTTGTCGAGTAGTTTTTCTCCGGTAGACGTCGGGTTTGCTGCGTATTTCCACAGCTTTGTTTGGTACACTTTGCCGGTGCGCCGCAGCGCGTAGTACGTCTCGATTGCGCGTTCAAGGCTCTCCTGCGGGAGCTTGGACAGCTCGCTCGCGACCTTTGCCCCGCTCCACGGGTGATCTGGACTCGCCTGCGCGTCATCGATCTGTGGTGCGTCCTCTCCTGGGTCGCCTTTAGGGCCCTGAGGCCCAGGATTGCCTTGTGGGCCCTGTGGTCCAGCTTCACCCCGGGGGCCGGTTTCACCCGTGTCCCCCTTAGGCCCCTGCGGCCCTTCTGGTCCTTGGGGGCCGATCTCCCCAGTTTCGCCTTTCTCGCCCTGCGGACCAGGAGCGCCGGTATCGCCCTTCAAGCCTTGGGGGCCCTGCGGCCCCTCCGCGTTCGTCTCCGTATCCACATACGCACCCGAAGTGGAGTCCCATACCTGCCATTTGCCCGTTTGCGCATTGATTTGCGGTGAGTGCGCGTTGGCAGTGTCGATCTCCTGGATCTTCTCATCTCCGGCCTGCTGCACCGCCTGCACCTGTGCAGCCCCGGCCTGCTGCACCTGCTGTACAGCACCCGACGCGGCTTGTCCGATCGCCTGCACAGCCTCTGTGCCCTCCGTGGACACGGCCTCGGATGCCGCCTGCCCTGCCTCCCGCACGGCCTGCACAGCCTCAGTCTTTGCGGCCTCCACAGCCGCCGCGGCATCTTTCGCATCCTCTACGGCCTGCTCCGCCTTCTGCGCAGAGTCTGCTGCGCTGACTGCGCTCTGCTTGGCCTCGGACGCCGCTTGCAGCACGTCGCCGATCCAGTCCTCCTCCGGATCGGGAGGCGTGCTGCCAGCGCCGGAGAGGCTCACATCCACCTGCGTGGGCGCAGTGACGCTCTTGGCCAGCACATCGCCCAGCATAGCGCGCACCTCGATCTTGCCGCGGCCAGCGTTTGCCGTCACCGCAGCGGAGATCGGCCAGGAGAGCACGGTCCCGCCGAGAGTTGTGGCGCCGATGTACAGCTCCGTTTCCCCTGCGCGCTGGAACACAAGCCCGATCGATGCGCCGGGGTATGCTTCCAGCATGGCCCCGACGTCGATCTCCACCGTCCGCGCCAGGTTCTCGCCCTGCCGCCCCAGATAGATCAGCGGCAGGCACTTGATGTCATAGATCATGTCCGTTCACCTCCTTGTCATTCCGAGAGAAGATTTTTTCGACAATGCGTTTGAGCAGGAGTCCTCCGCACTCCAAGCCCACGACTGTGAACACAGACTCGATGAGCTGCGACTGCTCCTCGCCGCCGGTGACGACGAAGCTCCACACCATCACCGCCACGAAGAGCACCAGAAAAACGGCGATGGCGATGAGCACTTTCGTTGCGAACCGCGCGGCTTTCCACGCGGACTTCATATCGCTCACCGCTGATACCCCGCCTGCTTTTCCAGCCGCATCACACGGCCTTCTAGCTCGTCATGCTGCCGCCGCATACCCTCGCTGTCGCTTTCCAGCCGCGCCAGGCGCACGGAGATGCCGCTGTAGTCTTCCTGCATCCGATCGATCTTGCGGCTCATCTCATCCAACTTCGCGTTGCAGGAGTCCAGCCCGCTCTGCATCGTGGCCAGCTTGGTGCTCATGCTCGTGGCGTCGCGCCGGCGGGAGGCATAGAAGCCTGCCCAGCCGAGCACCACGCCGGAGATGCTGGCGACGATCGCCACCGCACTTTCCCACTCCATCAGCCCACCCCATACTTATCTGCGGCCTTTTCGGTCGCGGTCCCGAAGATGCCGTCCGCCTCGATGTCAGCACCCTGGGCGATCAGCTCCTCCTGCAAAGCCTTCACGCGCGGGCCGCGCATGCCCTTGCGCAGGGGCGCAGAGGGGTCAAAGCGGAGCACGGCGCATACCTTCCCAGCGTAGAGATCTATGTCGTCGGTCCGCACGCCGTACTTGGTCGAGCGCGCATGCACGATGGTGTCACGGTCCGCCACCATCGTCACGTGGGTGATTCGGTTGCTGCGGCTGGTGTCGGAGTCCGTGCAAAGGAACTGCAGGTCGCCCTCCTGCCGGGCCTTGTTGATCTCCGTCTTGCCGCCCAGCTTTTTGCCGATGTCGGCATACTCCTCCGGCCACAGGAGGAGGAAGTTGTCGGAGTATACTTCCTGCGAGGAGTTGGGCAAAACGCCGTTGCCGATGCCCTCCCAGGAGATGCCCTGCGCTGCGTAGGCGCGCGCCACCAGGGACGAGCAATCGAAGATGTCGTCCTCGTCCCGCTGCGCCTGGCTGTACTTGCAGCCCACCTTGTCTAAGGCCCACTCAGCGGCCTTCTTTGCCGTCTTGGGGAAGTCCTTGGGATCCAGCATAGATTCATCCTCCCTTTCGTTTTCGTCGCTCGTAGAGCCGTACCACAGGCCGTTTACGCGCATCATGGATTCCACGTCCTTGATGCGGTCGACGCTCGTGTCCAACTCCTTTGCCCGCTTGCTGTTCTGCCCGTATCGGTGCGCCAGCAGCGCGTAGCGCCAGCCGTCCGCGCCGGTGTAGCCGTAGCGCTTGCGGCACAGCTCCGCATAGTAGGCGTAGACCGCCGCCATGCCGGTGATGCTCTCCCAGCCCTCGAGATCAAACTTGAACCCTGCATAGCGGTAGTAGTCCTCCGCGTATCCGGGCAAGAACTGGCAGGGGCCGACAGCCCCGGCAGAGGACACAAGCCCCAGCCGGAAGTCCGTCTCGCACTCCACCGTGCCCAGCAGGATACCGACCGGGACGCCGTGCTCTTTCGCCGCTTTCTCGGCGATGCTGACGGCGATGTTTGGCGCGTAGCCACCATCACGCAGTTTCCATTTCATAAGATCGCTCCTTTCGCTCTACGAAACAAGCTCCCACTGCCACAGCCCGGCAGTCCCAGGCTCCCACACACACGGGATCATGTCTGCTTTGCACAGGTACACAAGCTCGTTGTGAGAGTAGTACAGACCCGTGTGGCAGTCCATGCCGTACACCCAGGGGATCGGGTTCTCCAGCGTGCCGGCGTGCGCCTCGCTGATAGGCCGGTACACCGCAAGCATGCCCTTCGCATCGGGCGGCTGGTTTTCCAGGGCGTCCACGCCACCCGGCTGTGCGACGCGGTAGAGCTGCCCGTTGTGGGTGAGAGGCTGGTTGTAGTCGTAGTGCTCGCCGGGCGCCCACACGTCGAACACTGCCTGTGCGGTGCTCAAAAGCACATCGTCCGGCGCGCTCGTAGCAAGAGCGCGCATTCCGGCGCGAATCGCCTGCGCCTGTTCTACAAGATCAGTTCTCATCGTGTTTCAACCCCCAGTTCATTTAGTGCTTGCTCCATCTGCACGGGGTCCGGGGCGTCGCCGGACTCCGACGTGGGAGCGGGTTCCAGTGTAAGGCCGGTCAGGGCCTCCCAGCCCGGGATTTGTGCCGGCTCGATCTCCACCAGGTTCACCTGCTCGCCCTCTGCGTTGCGCGCGATATACGTTGCCATGCTTTTCCCTCCTAGATCTTGATGCGAATGACGAGTGCGCCGGAGCCACCATAAGAACCAGAGGTATCATCGCTGTAACCGCCAGCGCCAATACCATGCACTTCTGTGATTCGTCCGGGGCAAGCAAAATCAAGCCATCCGCCCAGCTCGTAAACGTCCCCGTCGTAGTCCTCGAAGGGCGCATACGCTGCCTCGTTCCTCGTCGCGTCGCCGAAGCGGTTGTAGGCGTCGTAATCGTGTTTCGACTCCAGGTCCGCATACTGCCCGCCCTGCGCTGTCAAATAACTGCCAAAGAAGGTATTGCCACCTTTTGCGGCTCCGTATTTGCGTCCGTCATGTGCATCTGCTCCTGCTCCAATGGTCACAGCCACGCTCCCCGCCGGAACTGTGCATCCCAACGCCATGGCTGGCATACCAGCGCCTGCAAGAGAACCGTCACTGCGGTAGTTTGCTCCGCCGCCGCCCAGGCACCAGGCATCGATAGTGTAGCCCTGAGAAAGCGTCAGTGTACCAGAGGAAAAAAACCACGCTTCCCAGTACGGCTCCCCGTCGTAGAACTCCACGAACGGCTTGACCCACTTTCCGTCAAAATCGATTTGAGGGCGCGAATTATAGTCTATTGAAGCACCCCCCCCCCGCACAACACGGGAACATAGAGATTAAAGGCATTGCGTTGGCTCCTTTCTATTCGAGGTAGTAGGCTTTCCAAGTGTACTGTGAATACCCCGATCCGAATGTACCTTGGGATGTAATACTGAATCCTCCCTCGTGTAAATCAACGGCCGTAAGAGGCTGTGATTTGTTAGTGCTCCCATAGGAAACAGAATATCCGCCTTGCGCATCTGCATATGCAAAACTGACAGTGCCATGATAGTTTGTTGAAATGACATACACCACTACAACAAGCGGCGTAAAATCAAGGCCAGAAACGCTGAACGTGTTGGACTCCGTGGGCCTGAACGGACCGCCAGTAGCAGATTTCAGTTCAGCAGTATCCCCCAGGCTACAGGAAAAATGGCTTATCAACGGCATGATTTTTCACCTCCTACAGAATCGTGATCTGGATGGGGATGTCTACGGTGGGCGGGCCGATGGGGGGCGCACTAGTGCTGCTGTACGACGCCCCTATACGCACCGTGATTGTTCCATCGCCCTGCTCTACTGCGATGAGTTGCAGCGGCACAGCGGCCTGGAATTGCGCCGCAGTTGCAAGGGGCGACAAGGATACAATGGCAGTGCTGTTTTCAGTAATTCCCGCGACGCTCACAGTCTGCTGATATGCACCCGTCGTTCCAGGCTCCGGAACAACGCGCGTTGCCGCACCAGTGTCATTTATTCTATCAAACGTCCACCCCGTCGTCAGCAGCGTCGCATATACCGTGTTCGACGGCTTTGCATAGTCCGTCCCCGCGACCGCCTGCTGTACCGTTGTGCCGTTGCCTTTGAGGAGGCCGGTGACAGTAATGGGGGCCTGATAATCCTCCCCAGCGGTTGCAGCGCTCACAGACCCATTCCCGGTGCCTTTGAGAAGTCCAGTAGCACTGATAGGAGCTTGATAGTCTGTACCAGCCTCAGCACCAGTAACGCCGCTCCCAGTCCCCTTCAGGATGCCCTGCTGAGTAATGGGCGCTTGGTAGTCAGTGCCAGCCTGCGCAGCGGATACAGCGCCATTTCCGGTGCCTTTCAGCAATCCGGTTACAGCGATCGCTTCTTGATAGTCGCTCCCAGCTACGGCTTGTGAAACTCCTCCGGCTCCATCGCCCTTCAGGACACCCCTTGTTGTGATCTCCGCCTGAGCGCCGATGCTTTCAGGAGTGATCGCATCACTGCCTTCTGCCGCATGTGTGTTTGCGTGAGCTGTAGGAGGCATGTTCTGCGGACGATTGGTCAGATCATTATAGCTTCCGCTCCAAGCAACGTTCTTGAGATCGGCGTACCATTTTGCGATCTTGCCCACAATGATAGCCAGGGTTTCGCCAGTGGCGACATTCGCTCTGGTAGCCGCAGCAGTGAACGCGACGGTAGCACTAGATGCCGCCCCATTGCTATCAATCTTTTCAGAAAAAAGCGTGTCGATGTTTACGCATAAACGCCGATAGTCTTCCAGCGTAAAAGCTCTGTACACAACGGTATCAGTTGGCCAAATTTTGGCCGTAGTCCCGCCAAAGCCACGCACGCAGCCGGTCAGTTCGTTCCCGGAAATGGCGGTATACTGCACCACTTCCGCATCATCTCCGGTGCCAAGCGTTGCCAGATTTGGCCCGGCAGGAAACACGGCGGTGCTGCTCACGGGTATGGATTGGGCGGAGGCCGTGATCTCCGCCGTTGTGACTGTTTGCGGGCTGTTATTGATGCCCGCATACATGTCGATCTTAGGCATTAGTGTGTGCTACCTCCTCTCGACTGCACAAAGCCTTGCAGGTATAGGTCGATGGTTACATATGCAAGATCGTCAGGCACTACGGTAACGCTGTGCCAGGTGCCACGCGGGATTTTGCCGTCATCGTTGAGCAGATATGCGGTAATGTCTGCCTCGTAGTCCTCACCCATGCTCGCGTGTTGCGTGTCGTTCACAAGAATCTGCGCGCTGGATGCTCCGCCAAACTCGAAGATCCCCTGTTCGATGCCGTGCGTGTGATCAGGGAGCGAAAACTCATGGGTATGCGAAGGGACCGAGAAATCGTGTGTGTGGGATGGGATGTTTACGCTGTGCGTGTGCGATGGGAGTTCCACGGAGTGCCGATGCGATGGGAAAGACACGCGGTGCGTGTGATCCATGCCATGCACATGCGAAAACTCACCGGCAGAAATCGTGTGCCTGTGGGAAACGCCATCTTCTGCAACTACAGATGAGGTCGTTCTGCTTAGGCTGGATGGGGAATTCGTCGTGCTTCTGCTGCTGCTTCCGCTTGTATCAGATCCGCCACCCCCACTTGCAGATGTAGTGGATCCGCCTCCGCCACTCTGGCTTGTGGTTGTAGTGCCTCCGCCGCTATCGGTTGATCTGCTCGTACCTCCGCCGCTAGAGCTGGTAGTGGATGTGCCACCTCCGCCTGACGTTGAGCGAGAGTAGCTGCGGAATGGAGAGAGCGTAATTTTGGCCAGAACCTTGTTTACGATCCGCATTTCTTCCGGGATCCAGAAGTTCAGCACTGCCCCGATGGTGGGCGTGGCGTTCGCCTGCACGCTCTGCGCATATAGCTGCGTTGCGCCCTGTGAGTACACCTGCTCGATGCGCTGACGGTCCGCAAGATCTGCAATCGTCTGCGCAACGTCTACGGGCTGCGTGGATAGCGTTACAGTCATGCTGCCGGGCGTGTCCCACTGGTGCGTGATCCCGGTGATATACGTCTTGATGTTATCCTCCACGAGCATCGTAATGCGCCCGATCTCGGCCTTGTCGTAGTCAGCCTGTGTGATGGGGTACAGATCCGCAACAGAAACATCGACGCTGTACTGCGGCTCCTGTAGGCCAGCAAGCATGGCCTCTCCCTGCGCCTTCAGGCTCTCTGCATCCTCAAAGCGCCGATCCACCCAGATGCGGGAGATCAGGCCGTATTTTCCAATGATCTCGGGAGGGCTTTGCAGGTACGGTAAGCCGCTGTTCACGTCCGAGATCGTGAGCTGATTGACTCCCTCACCATAGCCCAGGCAATACAGACGTGTGCAGATGTCTTGCGATGCGCGGGTGAAATCCCGGCTGATGAGATTCTTTTTGCCTCGGATGTAGTAGGCAGGCTTTGCATCTGTATCGATCTTCACTAGGTTCACGGTCCATGGATACACGCTCGTATCGTATGTCCACATGTATGCGTCCACAAACCGGTTGGGGATGGAAAAGAGCGCCGCAAGCAGGTTTTCATTTTCCCAGCCGTACTCAAACTGCCGAGAAAAATCGCATGTGCCGAGCTTCCAGCGTTTGACGGTCTGTGCGTCCAGCACGTAGTTGATACAGTCAACCGTGTATGTGCCCAGGTTGCCGATCACATGCGACCCGAAGAGCACATCATCAATCAGCGTCGCAATCACATGCTCGCACTCATACGTCATTTCCCCACTTCCGCTCAGCGTGCCGCCCGGCGTAATGATCCTGTATAGCTGTCCGCCGTTATAGCGCACATAGTGGTAAGGCTGGCAAAACTCGTTTTTGTCGTCGCCCTCCGGAAGCGAGAAGGAAAGCTCGGCAACGGCGTTAATCTCCTCTTTTTCTGTCACGTTATACGCATTTTCGAGGATCGCTTGTTTTTTCAGGTTTAGGTCAAAAACTTCAAGCATCACAAATACCTCTCGGTGTACAGGATAGAGGTTTCAAGCGTTGCAGGTGTTCCGCTTTCCACGAGCAGCGTTCGCGTATTCCTCGAAAGCTCCACCCAGTCCCCGCTGTGTTTGTCCAGGATGTTTTCCCCATTATGCAGCACAGTGTAATGATCGCTGTCGATGACCAGCGTGTCGCCAGGCGCAAGAGTAACATCGATTTCTATCGAGAAAACGTCTGTAGCTTCTGCCTCCGCAATCGCGGTTATGATCTCGTATGCAGTGTTGCCGAGATACACATCCGCACCCACGGAGATGTCTGACAGGATGCTTTCGGCGGCATCTGTGTGCCCATGCACATTGGCTCCTAGCCTGAGTTGAGCTTCGATTTTTTCGGCTGCATCAGCAGAGCCATAGATCAAAGCGCCCACGCGTACAGATGCGCCGAACCCCTCTGCCGCATCCGCTTTCATGAGGAATACGCCAATCAGCCGGGCTTCTGCGTCGATGGATTCCTGCGCGTTTGTCCGCAGCAGGAATCCCTGTGTGGCCGACGCGGACATATCCCACGTTTCAACGGCACTCGTGGAGAGATACAGGTTTTGCGCAACCGCAAACAGCCCGATGATCTGCTCGTATGCGTCCGTCGTTAGGCTCACTGTTTGCAGTGTCGTTTGCGGCAAATTGTACCGGGCCAGGTTATAGCGCGAGAGGTTAAACACCTAAATCACCTCCGACGCTTAGTTGATAGAGAATTTCAGCGCTCCGACCTCGTAGATGATCGCCTTGTCCTTGTTCATGAGCGTAGATGGGTTTGCCGTATCGATCAGATACGGAGATCCGGAGTTTTCGGCATCATAGATCGCAATATGCGTGAGATTTCCCCAAGTGCCGGTTGCTACCGGAGAGCTGATTGCTGCGCTGTTGCTCATCATCATAGCGCCGCCCGCCTGGCTGGCGGGGGACCCAAACGTCACCTGCATACGCTCATACGCATTGCCGACAAACTCCGAGCCGCCAGACTCTGGGGAGCCGTTACAAAGCGCAAGATACGGCGTAAATCCGGGGCAGTTTGTACCGCGCAGGATGTTAAGAACTTTTGTTTTGTAGGCGTTACTCATCTTTCCGGAAGAAATCCATTTTACGGCGTTCGCACGCACGACAGGCGAAACGTTCGCCTGGATGTTGAGAACCTCAGAGAGCGGGCCGTAAACGTACATGTTACCGCCGGTGAGAGAGTCCAGCACACCTACATGCGTCGCGTTGCCCACATCCACCTGCGCCTCTGCAAAAGTGATAGCCTCCGTGTTCTGGATCGCCATGCCGCCGCCAGATGCAGCAGGGGCCGAGAACGTGATGGGCTGCCGGGCATATCCAGAGTAAGAAACCTCAGTGCCGCCTCCAGTATCCGATGGATCATTGAGATACAGCGCGAGATACATGGTTTGCGGCGCGGTCGCAGAAATGCCGCGCGCCAAGTTTAGAATCATTGTCTCAAAATAGTCCGTTGCGTACATTAGTAGGTGTCTCTCCTTTCAGCGAGCGTTAGCTTTATGCCTACCGCATCAGTATCGCCAGCGTTGACGATTTGGATTCTCGTAGGTGTGCGGGCCGTTCCGCTATACGCAGCTTCCCAGAGCGATGCATCCGGTTCTACGTTTTTGGTTTCCCCATAAGCAAAAGGCTCGCAGATGAATGTCAACGTAAACTTGTACACGACCTGCCCGAGATCTTCCAGCTCGGACGGATCATACAGCCTGCCGACATAGTATTTATCAGGTTCCTGCCAGATGCGGATTTCGTGCTTTTTGCTGAGCACATATGCGATTTCACGCATCTCCGCACGAGTTTTCCCGGATCTGGTATCGCACTCCAAACGCAGCGTGCGTTCGTCGTACTCATCCGAACCATAGTCGTATGCGCCGGATCTGCCGGGCACGGTGATTTTGTGAGATCTAAGCGGCGGGAAGAATGTATCGTACGCCGTACACCATACCCCGTATTTTTCGCGCATGTCTACGCCACCGAAAGTGAAGCTATATTTAAGCATACGATACACCCCCTTTGTACCTGATCTGTCTTGCGGCCTTCTCACCGATGATCCGGCCCACGGCCTCTGCCTCGCTTTGGTTGTTTACGGAGCTTGTGAGCGTTACATACACGTTCACAGCGCCAATTCCGCTAGAACCATACCCGGCCACGCTGCTGCGCCCGTTGAGGCTCACTGTTCCAGGCGCAAAGTTTAAGCCGTTCTCGATGTCCTTCTTGATGCCATCGTATTCTTTATCCCAGCCCTCGCCCAGGCCCAGAGCCATGTTTTTGCCCATGTCGGCGAAAACTTTAGAAGGCGAGTTGATGCCTAGTAAGCCCTTTACGCTGTCTACGATGCCGCTAAAGAATCCCGTAACTTTATCCCTCAGCCAACGGGCCATGTTCTGGATGCCTTGCCATACGCCCTTTAAAAGATCCTCGCCAATGGCTACAATTTTGCTGCCCAGGCTCTTAAAGGCATTGACAATTCCCTCAACGATCTGAGGCACCGCCTTTACAATGGCAATGATGATTTGTGGCAGGTTTTCGATCAGCGCCACAAAAAGGTCAAAACCGGCCTCGATGAGCTGCGGGATCGCGTTTGTCAGCGCCTCGATAACGCTTTCGATAATCTGCGGAATCGCTTCGACAATGGTTACGATGATCTCGGGCAGCGCCTCGATAAGCGCCACAAAGAGATCAATACCCGCCTGGATCAGTAGCGGAATGCTTTCGATGATTGCGTTGATAACGCCGTCGATGATCTGGGGGATGGCCTCGACAATCGCAGTGATGATCTCGGGCAGCGCCCCTACCAAGGCCACGAACAGCTGTATACCGGCTTCGATAAGCTGCGGGATTGAGCTAAGAACGAACTCGATGATCGAGGTAATGAGCTGCGGCAGCATCTCTATCAGCTGCGGGATTGCCTGTATCATTCCCTGTGCGATGCCCAGCAGCAGTTGCAGCCCCGCTTCCAGCAGCATCGGCAGGTTGCTTACGATTGCCTGTATGATCTGCGGGATAAGCTCCGTGATTGTCTGGATGATCGTGGGCATATTCTGGCTGATGCCCTGTATGAGCGCCGTGATGATCTGCAGGCCCGCTTCGACCAGAGACGGCAGCACTGTGCCAATCTGCGATACAAGCTGCGTGATCAGCGTGGGCAGCATCGTCGCAACCTGCGACAAGGATTGCGTGAGCGCCGTTACGATCTGCGGCGCGTTGGAGAGGATGCCCGACGCAAGCGAGGTGAGAATTGTCCCCCCAAGCGTCATAAACTCCGGGAGCACATCAGCGACGCTCGATACAAGCCCGCCAACAGCCTGCGAAAGCTGCTGTTCTGCTCCGGCTGTGCCGGATAGAATCCCGTTAAAAGCCGTTGCAATCCCGGAGATAGAGGGGATCAGCTCGGATAGAACAGAGTTTTTAACGTTTGTTACCGTAGTGCCAAGAGATGCAAGCGCCGCGTCAAGTTGTGCCTGATTGTTCCTCGACTCTACAAGAGCTTCGTTGTTACGATAAAACGCCGCGCTTGCCTCGTCATACTGCGCGGCAAGCGTCTGCATGATGAGCTGGTTGCGCTGGCTTTCGTCAGAGCACGCAGCAAGTTTCTCGTTGAACTCATCCTCCGAGATGCCAACCCAGTTTAAAGCGTCTGCCAGTGTGCCTGTAACCTGGCCAACTTTAGCCGTCTCGTTTGTCGCCTCGATCAGGCTTTCGATAGGGAGGGAGTCGCCAAACGTACCGGATACGCCTGCGGCAATCTGCGTCCAGGTCGCCACATCCTCCTCAGACTCCGCTAGCTGCGCTAGGAGCTGCGATGCCTCTGTGGCAGTATCGGTGTCGCCAAGGATAGCGTAAAATCCGTTATACGCCTCCTGCGCGGTCTCCGCGCTATATCCTGCAGCCTCGAACGCGGTGTTCAGTCTTCCCTGTGCAATACGGTATTCCTCTGTGCTGTCAGCAAGCGCAAGCAGGCCGGCAACAGAAGCGGTTGCGGCACCAGCGATGGCTGTAATCCCGGTTGCGGCAACTTTTCCAGCAGTTGCAAGGCCGCTCTTTAGCTTGGACGCAAGGCTTTCTCCGCTCTTAGATACCTGCTTTACGCCCTTATCGTATTCATCAGTATCCAGAGAGACCTTTGCGTAAAGATCGAAAAGATTTATGGTGCCACCTCCTTTCTATCGGCACCTCTCAGCCCCTCTCCGGCTCCTCTTTGCCGGAGGTTATCAGTGTAAGCCCAGCGTTTTTGATGACATCTGCAACGATCTCTTCACCGGTGCGGTTATCTGTCGGTCTGGGATTGATAATGTCTGCCCATTTTGCTTGGACGTAACTGCCTGCGCCCATTTTGGCCGTGTTTTCAGTCATAAGCCGTAGACATTCACCAGCATACGCTCTCCAAGCATTTTCAACGTCTATTTCCTTGATGGCAATCGGGAGTGCGATTATATACGCTCGCACTCCCAGTTTGGGCATAGACAGCAGCGCGCCGACTACTCGCTCTTTTCCGGCTGCTGCAACGATTTGAAAAAACTCAAAAGCTCCTTATCCGCAAGCACATCGCGCGCCTGCTTGATCGTGGTGAGAACGGACTGCTTGGATACCGCTTCTGGAGTCGTGTCGTTCAGCACGGCAAGAATGCTGAAAATGTCCTCTTTGTGGTCTTTGAGCACGACAGGCAGGATTTTTGCAAGCTTCTGGGCCGCGAAAACGTACAGCTCCGCAGTGCTCTTCCCCTTCATATCGAACTTTTTTGCAAGCTCATCGAGAAGCTTTTTATCTCCGGTGATGTTTGCAATGTACGGAGTCAGTTCGCACAGCACGTCTGCCGCCTGGTCGGTGTTAAGCTGCGAAAATCTCATGCGCCTTCAGCCTCGCCTTTCTTGATGTATACTTCAAAGGGAACAATAGTCTGATCCTCGATCGAGTAGTGCCCGGTGAACTCAAACGCAAACTGCCCCTTCGCACGGTTGCTAGTCTGGATCTGGAAACCGCCGGTGGAGAGAGCGTTGAGCATGTGAATCGCGACGTATCCGCCCTTTGTGTCTCCGGTCTTGTCCGAGTAGTCTGCGACAAGCCAAATATCTTTGAAATCCTCGTCTGCAAGATCGCTTCTAGGCGTTACCTTAGTGGCGCCCGGAGTGCCAATATCGGCCGCGCCGATGAGCTGCTTCGCAAGATTAGGATCCACAGTAACGAAAGTGCCAGACATGAGAACCTCCCAGCTATCAAGCTTTTTCAGCTCTTTTACGTTTACGGGAGCGTTATCAATGTCCTCTCCGAAATCGGAGTAAGTGGGCGTTGCAGTGAAGTTTACGCCTCCGGTCGTGGCTCCTAGGATGGCAGCGTCTTCTACGGCCCCGGTTCCAGGCGTGAAATCAGAAAGCAAAACGCCTGCGTTTAACTGCAGCTTTTGAAATGCGTCTTCAGCAATTCTAGTGTATCTCACATTTTTCTCCTTTCATCAGCCCCTTTCAGCTCTTCACCTCCAACGCTTAGGAGGCGGTTAGTAGATCGTGTTGTAACTCGCAGTGATGTTCAGGTATCGTCTTTTGATCTGTTCGTCGTTGGCATCCGTTAGGCTTTGGCACCAGGGAGATCCACGCGCAAGCCAGATGGAGCCCTCGTCGCACGGGATTTGTACGCCGCCTAGCCCGATCGCCTTGGAGATCTCGCGCGCCTTTGCGTTTGGTTCAGACTCGCTCGTCGTGTAGTACCATAGGTTCACAGTCATGCCCACATTGCCCTCGTCCCACGCGCTTGTGAGGAGTTCGTAGGTGAGATAGGGCATTTCTACATCGCCCGGCACAGCCGAAGCCGCATAGGAGGGAAGAAACCGTTCAAAAAATGCTTGCAGCGCTGCTTCTTTTGTCATGAAGGAAGCGCCCGCTTTTCTGCTGTAAAATATTTGAGATCAAAAGTCGACGATTTCGGCGCGGTCTTCTCCTCTGGGTTGGACGTTACGCGGTACGTTTCACCCGTGGCCTCGTCCCGAAAATAGTCATTGAACTCGATCGGGACACTCTTTTTCACAAGCGCTGAGTATACAGAGGTTACCCCCTCTTTTTCTGCGCGGCGCGCCTCCATGGACGTGTCGAGCGTGAGATAGTTCATAAACTCCGCACCCTCTGTCCACTCAACCGTGTAGCCGCCCTCGCCATCAGGCTTACGCGTCTTTTCCAGCAGCACACACGCATGTGCAAAGTCGTCAAGCAGGCTCATCGAATCCCCCCAATCCTGCGCCACGGGTTCAGCCGTGTTCTGAACGCGTCCTGCCACGTTACAGCAGCGCCTGTCGCGCTGCTTGTCCCCCTCGTGTAGCTGTACCCCCCAAAGCTCTCGCTTGTGTACGGGCCAGGGTTTCCGTTTTTCTCTTGCCATGAGGAAATATCTTCGGCGAGGGATACAATCGATTTTGGTACGGCCAGCGCCCAGACAGCGCCGTCAAACGTTTCATCGATCATATCTGTTGCCGGATATTGATGCAGGCCATCGTTGAACACGGATCCAACCACGCGGAAATACTGTCCGCTTTGCAGAAAAGGCAGCGTGATGCCGCCGCCCTCAATGGTGTAGGTGTCTGTATGCACCCCATCTGGCACCAGAAACCAGTTGTTCAGATGCCTAAGGACTTCTTCAAGCATCACGCCGCCCTCCTTTTATGCATCTGCCGAAGTGACTGTAATTGGTGCGGTGCTGTCGTCGCTGAACGTCACAGTGCCACCCGTGACCGCTCCCGCCGTCGTGGTCAGCGCAATGGCCTTAACGGACTTTCCATCCGCTCCGGCGG
>ERZ1090866.78-NODE-78-length-44308-cov-8.604321_pt1 | contig 44308 bp, 55 predicted proteins | sample MGYA00478477_ERZ1090866 | MGnify/ENA primary metagenome ERZ1090866 (study PRJEB33644, sample SAMEA5815737) | chicken gut metagenome | biome: Chicken; feature: Gastrointestinal Tract; material: Caecum | place: Ireland | collected 2019-01-01 | study: A study of the... | reverse complement strand
AGATGAGCGCTAGTCTCGTGGGCTCGGAGATGTGTATAAGAGACAGCTTTTATGCAGTCAGTGCCTAGTATCCGCGGATCGTCCGCAAATCGACTCCTGCTGACCGCAAAAGATCCGCAAAAGTTTTGAAAAAGTGCGGGCCATTTCTGACCCGCACTTCTATCGCTTATGCGTACTTTTCACGCAACTTCTCAAGCAATGCCTTTTCTGCAAGTTCTTCGCGGTGCTCTTGGAACTTTTGCTCCATCTGCAGAGTTTCCGCGGTCTTTTCCGGATAGATGCAGCGGCGACTTTGCAGCGATTTTACGGCTTTTATGGTCGTTTCAAGGTCGAGATCCGCGATTTCTTCGTCCGTGAAAGTCATGTAGCTTTTCCGCGTAGTTGCGAACTTTTCCGACTTGAACTGCGCAAGTTCCGCGTAAGCATTTGCGGCGCTTTTACGATTCTCCTCGGTCTTTGCGCGGCATTTCCGCGAAGCGAGCCTTTTAAGTTCGCGGTTGATCTCCGTGAGAGTTGCGGTGGTCATGTCGAAGCTTTTCTGATTTTGTGCGGACATTTTGCAGAACCTTTCTACTGGTTTTTTGTGGGCTTTTCGCGAACTTTTCACCACCTCCAGATCCGCGAAATTTCGGTCTTTCCTTTGCACACATATATAATACCATACTTTTTGGTTAGCCTAGGTTAACAATTGGCCTTTGCGCAAATCAACCACATATCTGACAAAATCACAGATCTGGCGAAAAGTAAATAGCTTTCGCTGAATATTAGCCAAAAATCCGCAATTGCACTCCTGCCATAAGTTGGCTTGAAAGTAAACAGGTTTCGCCAGATCTGCGCCAAAAATCTGCAATTGACTCCTGCCGGAGTTTGGCTAGAAAGTAAATAGCGGATCAGCAATTGCGCAAGAAACCCGCAATTGCACGCCTGCCGGCGGCCGGGCCACATGGGCCTCGGTCTGGCCGCCATTAAGGTCAGAGGAAAGCCACCGACCCGAAGACCGGTGGCTCCCTGAGTAGTGGCTATGCCTGGTACTTCGCCAGGAGTTTCTCCAGCTGAGCCTTCTCCAGGAGCTCAGCCTTGTGGGCCTGGTACTTCGCCTCAACCTCCATGGTCTCAGCCGCCAGGTTAGGGTACAGGCAGCGGCGGCTCTGGAGCGACTTGATCGCCTTGACTGTAGTTTCCAGGTCCAGGGAGGCGATGGCCTCATCGGAGTAGGTGGCATAAGACTGCCGGGTTGTCTGGAATTTCTTCGCCTTGAAAGCGGCCAAAGCTTCGTACTCTTTGGCAGCCTGGGCGGCGGCCTCGGGGGTCTTCGCCCGGCATTTCCTGGAGGCCAGGCGCTTCAGCTCCCTGTTGACCTCAGTCAGAGTCGCCTTGGAACGGTTGAATTTCGAAGTGGTGGTGGTCATAGTCAATGTCCTTTCTACTCTTGAGGAGTTTCTGTATCTCCTCTTGACATTTAATATATTACCAGGTCTTAAGACCTTTCTGGTCCTCAATAGGGAGATCCGCTATTTGTCCATATCTGGGCGGCGGCCTATTATTATAAGTTAGCCGAGGCCAAATCGCGCCGGATAAGCAGCGCGGGTGACGCAGCGACCCAGTAGAGACCAATTTAATACATTCAGGGAGCCGCGGCCCAGTAAAGACCGCCTAATACACCCAGGGTGACGCAGCGGCCCAGGTAGCGGCCCCCAGGTAGCAGCATCACAGCTCGTAGGAGTACGGATCAAGGTATCGCGGCAAAGGCGGCATAATACGACAGCCCTGTAGATCTGCACCGCGCAGGCACAGCATTCCCGAGGTAGGGTGTATGGGAGAGTTCGTAGGTTCAGGAAAGCCTATTTTCTGCTTGTGAGACTTTGTGTAAGGAGGCTTAAACAAAATACTAAGAAAAGTATCCACTTAGGATCACACACTTGTTACAAGCGATATATTCACTGGTCGAAAAACTATCTACGGTCGCCAAAGGGTAAGAGCTCTATTATTTCGTATAATATAATAGAGCAGGCGAATGGAGGTGCAGTAGCTCGTATGAGTGAGTCGAATGAGGGCAGTGCCACAGTGATCCCTGTTGACGCTGAGGTACTAAAGGCGGAGGCGATCGTAGATACGTGCCATGACTGTGGTCGCGCCTTTGATGGGAAGCAGGTGCGCAGATCCCCATCATCTCCGGACTATTGTATGGCATGTGCGCCGCACCACCGCGCCCTAAGCCGCCAGAAGAAAGAGGACAATAGTCGGTGGATACAGGTGGCGGAGGAAGGCGGCATCCCCTTGTGGGAGCAGCAGCCCAATGAGACCGCCACTGAGTACGATATGTGGGTGTGCTACAGAGACCTTTGGCCTGCTGTCCGTCCTACCGTGACAAAGGTCGCAAGCACCATGGGCGTCAGCACGACGGACGTACAAAAGGCGTTCCGTAGATGGACCTGGGCCGCGCGGCTGCAAGCCTGGATTAGAGAGGTCAATGCGGACCGCGTCGCTGAGTTGCGGCAGTCACGCAGGAAGATGGTCGAGGACCATATCACCATTGGTGAAAAGCTGCGTGCCAAGGCTCTCAAGGCCGTTGACAACCTTGATGAGTACGACGTGACACCCAGTGAGCTCGTGCAGCTGCTGAAGCTGACGCAGCAGTTCGAGGAGACTGCCCGAGATGCGATGGACGCTGTGGAGCAGGCTACAGCGCAGGACATCGACAATATGCCAGCTGGTCTGTTCGAGTCTGGTGATAAAGACGAGAAGCAGCTTGGTAATGCACGAGGCATTAGTCAAGACGATGCGGCTGAGGTGGTCAAGATTTTGGCGGCGGCTGGTGTGTTGAATGTAGGCAGTACTAAAATAGGTGTGCGACAGACCACCACAACGGAGGTGGCGGTAGGTAATGAGTTGTAGGTATATCGAGGACCATGCGTGGCTGACATGCCTTGCGTACTTTAATGGTGAGTGTGCATACTGTGGAAAAAGCAATGAACCCTTGACTGCAGACCACTTAGTGTCTAAATCGCAAGGTGGTCCAGACGCACCGGAGAATATCGTGCCTGCATGCCAGCATTGTAACGAGCAAAAGGCTGACAAAGACTGGCGAGACTTCATTATGGGGCTGAGTAACTTCAGTCAGGCACGTATGAATAGGATCTTTGACTGGCGTAGGATCTGTCGACAGGCTAAGGTTGGCACGAAGCATCATGGCAACCACTGATAAGCCTGGCGTAATAACTCTACGTTATGACACAGAGAAAGCGTTGTTTAAGAACTGCGAGGTCTATCCTCTAGGTGACAATGGTAAAGTCAAGTATTATTTATGCGTGCGCGAGTGCGTACAAAGGAAAGGAAAGAGGACACATCATGGCCGACGAGATTAAGATTGTTCCGGTAGTTGACGGTGAAGAGAAGACTGATGCAGCGACTACGCTTACTGTTAGTGAGACTGCAAACGTTGATATTCATACCTACGTAGATGGTGAGCTGATGGAGGCTTCTTATCTGTTGCCTGATAAGGTGTATAACATCCTTAAGTGGGCTGCAATGCTTGGTATTCCGGCGTTTAGTACGCTGGTGCAGGCCATTGGTTCTATTTGGGGCCTTGATATTGCAGAGCCTATTGCACTGACTATTACGGCAGTCGGTACGTTTCTTGGTGCCATTATTGGTGTTAGTGCCGCCAAGAACTACCTCCATTAAGCATTAGGAGACGGCAAATGCCTGCGGTAGCCATTCAGACGCCATACGGTGCAGATGTGCTTCGCACATTTGCCGTGTATGGCATGGAGTGCAACCCTGAGAAAGACGTTGCACTGTTTGTTATTCGTGATCGATCTGAGGCCGTGCTTTATTGGGGCAAGCTTACACCTGAGTATAGCGAAGACTTGCAGGCTTGGGCGTTTAATCTTCATATTACTCATGAGGATGCAGGGCGTATTCCTAAGGGTTCTTATAAGTATGGCCTAACATTCTATAAGAATGCTGAGTACGATGATGAGGGCCGGCGGCCTATTGACGGTTCTGTAGTTGTTCCTATTGCACGCCAAGCGTTCACTGTTAAGGAATCTGTGGCCAGGGAGGAGGGTATACTATGAATGTCGACGTACTTGATGCCTCCCAGGCCATTGAGACTGAAATCTTAGAGCCAGAAGTAATTACTATTGAGGTACTGCTTAGTGGTGGAACTTCTCAGATTATTGCTTTACCATCTAAGTATCGTTTTACTACCACTTCAGCGCGTGATGCGTACTTTGCAGCATACCCTAGTGAACTAGTTTCTCAGCTATTCATCCTTGTAGGCGATGCGCTATATCAGTACTTGAATAACCAATGGGTCAGTATGGTGTCAGTAGTTACGGGCCCTGCTGGTGCGTCATTTAGGGTCGCCGGAGAACTTTCATCCGAGGCAAGTCTTCCTGATCCTTCTTACGCACCGTCTAATGAAGCATACTTGGTTAATGGCTTTGAAGATGGCAGTCACTTATTCATCCTTGTAGATGGTGCGTGGTCTGATCAAGGTGCGTTAAGTGGTGTGCAGGGCCCTAAGGGAGACACTGGTTTACAGGGACCTAAGGGTGATCCAGGTGAGACACCTCGTTTTCGTATTGATGAGAACGGTCATTTGATAGCAGTGTATCAGTCTGATATCTCGGAGGTTACTAATGTCAACTGAGATTGATCTTGGTTTAGTTATAGGTCCTACTGGACCGACAGGTCCTCGGGGAGACACAGGTCCTAAGGGCGATACTGGTGAACGCGGTGAAACTGGTCCTAAAGGAGAGCAGGGCGTAGCGGGTCCTACCGGCTCTCCTGGTGCGACTGGCGCTACTGGTCAGCAGGGCATTCAAGGTCCTGTTGGACCTACTGGTCCGCAGGGTCCTACAGGCGATCAAGGCCCGCAAGGTGTCGAAGGACCTAAGGGTGACACTGGCGATACAGGTCCTAAGGGTGATACTGGCGATACAGGTCCTCAGGGTGATACTGGCCCTCGAGGTGCTGATGGTACCGGCGTGACTATTCTCGGTAGCTATGATTCTTACGGTAGTCTAATTGAGAGTCATCCTACTGGTGCCATTGGAGATGGCTACATTGTAGCTGGCGACCTTTATGTTTGGTCCGGTACTCAATGGCAGAACGTTGGTAAGATTGAGGGGCCTACTGGTCCTACTGGTCCTACTGGACCGACGGGTCCTGCTGGTCCTAAAGGTGATACTGGAGAGCAGGGTCCACAGGGTCAACCTGGTGTCCAGGGACCAATAGGTCCACAAGGGCCGACTGGTCCGCAAGGTCCCGCTGGCGAGCAGGGTCCAACCGGTAAACAAGGGCCGGCTGGGCAACCTGGTGAAAAAGGCGATACTGGCGAGAAAGGCGATACTGGCGCAACTGGTGCTAAGGGAGATACTGGCGATACTGGCCCTAAGGGCGACACTGGTGATCGGGGACCAAAAGGCGATACCGGTGCACAGGGTATTCAAGGTATACCAGGAGCTATTGGACCGACTGGACCTACCGGAGCAGTGCCTACTTTATCCATTGATGAACGAGGGCATTTAATCGCAACTTACGCGTAAGGAGGCGGTATAGATGTATGGACAGTATATGGGATATGGTCAGATGCCTATAATGCCTGGGTATCAGTATCCTATGCAGCCTATGCAGCCTATGCAATCGGCACAGCAGCCTGATGAGATTCAGGGAATTCGTTTCGTAGACGGCCTTGAAGATGCGCAGCGTTGTGTTACTCCGTTTGGTTCTAAAGTTTTGTTAATGGATAAAAACAACGATAAGTTTTATATCAAGGAAACTGATACTACTGGCGTAGCTACTATTTCAGAGTTTGAGTTTCGTAAAGTGACGCATGATCAACAGCATTCTGATTATGTAACTCGTGAGGAACTTGAGGCGCGTATTTCTCAACTTATGGGAGGTGGCGGAACTAATGAATCAGCTATGGGGCAAACAGGGACAGCTAACAACTGGTAATAGTACTGGCCACAATAATTTTGGGCAGCTCTTAAGTCTTCTTAAAGGGACTTCTCCAGAGCGGGCAAAGGCGCAAGTAGAACAGCTAGTAAAAGAACGGGGGGTGACACCACAGGAGCTGAGTATGTATCAGCGAAAGGCGGAGGACCTTGCAAAGGTTCTAGGTATTAAGTAGTCGAAGTATGCCTAATCTATTAGAAAGGTAACGACTATGGAAAACGCCTATTCTTTATCTGACATCCGTGCAGCTGTTGATGGCGATTACGATCACGGCTGGGGCGGCGGAAGCGGTCTCTGGGTTATCTTGTTCTTCCTGCTTATGCTTGGTAACAATGGTAACTTCTTAGGTAACCGCGGCGCTCCTGGCGTTCTGAACACGGACTTCTCGGTTCTTGAGCGTAAGCTCGACGGTTTGGCTAATGGTATTTGCTCGGCGCAGTACGAGAATGCACGTTTGGCTAATCAGACTGATATGGCCATGCTTAATGGGTTTAATCAGACTCAGATGGCTATGCAGCAGGGCTTCGCTCAGCAGCAGCAATGTTGTTGTGAGACTCAGCGTGCAATTGACGGCGTGAATTATAATGTCCAGCAGGCTAAGTGTGACATTGCTACCGCCATTCATGCTGAGGGCGAGAAGACTCGCTCCATGATCCAGCAGGATAAGATTGAGTGCCTGCAGCAGCAGGTTCAGCAGCTCCAGCTTCAGTCTGCTATGTGTGGCGTTGTGCGCTATCCGCAGACTATTTCTTACAATGCTGGCTGGTCTCCGTTCTTTGGTAATAATTGCTGCTGCAATAATGGTTGCCCGACTACGTTCTAAGTGCCGTCTATCTTCGGTAGTGCTGGGCGCTCATACTTGGGCGCCCAGTGCGTGAAAGGAAGTTATTATGGGATGCAAGACTGTTGGACGTTTCGTTTTTGATAGTCCTACTACGGCAGTAGTTAATGCCAATGGCAATATCCCCGTTCCTAATTCTACCATCACCAATGATTGTATTGAGTGTGACGGTACTAATATCACAATTAACCGTTGTGGCTTATATTTAGTACTAGTTAATTTAACTCACACAGCCACTGCAGCAGACCCTGTAGAAACCCAGTTATTCCGTAATGGAATGGCAATTCCTGGGGCGCATGCTATTGACACCGCTGCAGCAGCAGGCGATAATGTCTCTCAGGCATATGATGCACTTATTACTGTGCCTCGTGGCGGTAGTACTGTAATTAACGTTCGAGCAATTACTGCTACGTCAATTCGTATTGCTAACGTGCTTGTAGTTAAGGTTGCATAATGCGTGCGATCTTACAAATACTTGAGCAGTTAGACGAAGAAGAGCATGGCGTAAAAGAGTACGTGCATTGCTACTCTTGCTATAAAATGCAGGATAAAGAGTTAGCAGATTTGTATTTAAATCTTGCACGTGCAGAACTTGATCACTATGCTAAGCTTCATGCTCAAGCAGAACGCTTAATTATTGCCAAACGGTCTAAATATCTTGAAGTAATGGATGAAATGTACCAATGGCAGCATGAGCGTGGCATTGCTAAATTGGCAGAGCTTAAGCAGTTAATTGACTCTTGTAAGTAAGGAGTCTTTAGTGGAGTTTTGTACAGAGCATTCCGCGCATGCTCAATTACTTAAGCGTCAAGATGATCGGTTAAATGCCCACGGTAAAGAGCTAGATTCATTAAATGTTTGCATCGCCAAACTAACAGTTATTCAAGAGGAATTGACCGAATGGCGACATGAGACCGATGATCGGCTTACCGTTTTAGAAAGAGAGCCTGCTGCTAAATGGAATCTTGTAGTTACTACAGTCATTACTTCACTTGTTACGGCTCTTATAAGCAGCGCAATTACTGTTTTTAGCATTGTCAATTTTTAGTTGCACTGGTGTGGCTCCTTATGTGGGCCACACCATTTTAGGAGGATGCTATGCCCTTAGATTTAGGCCTTGTTATTGGGGACACCGGTCCAACTGGCCCTGCACCCGTAAAGGGTGTGGATTATTGGACTGAGGCTGATCAGGATATGGTGGTCAGCGAAGCCGCACAACTTTTAAATGGCAATATTCCTACCTCCACGGTAGATGGATTTGTTATAACTGCTGATGATGTGTACAAACAATCTCCATTAGGTGTGACTGTCTATGGCAATACTCGTCAGAACCTGTGGGCGAACCCGAGTGGGACGAACAACGGCGTGACCTGCACGGCGAATGAGGACGGTAGTGTGACGCTAGAGGGAACAGCGTCAACAAGTAGTAATGTACATTCTAAAGAGCTTTACTCGCTTCGCCCCGGTGGAACGTACTACCTGTCATGTGATAAAGAGCCGTCTGGCTTCCGTTTAGGCGTGGTCGAATACAACTCTGAAGGCAGATTTATCACGACGAGGTGGATGTCCGGCACAGGCTCGGCAATCACCATAGGCGAGGATGCGGCTTCGTTCACGTGCGTCGTGTCAGCCGTCGTTAACGCCACCGCATCCGGCACCTACCACGTCATGCTCAACGAGGGCGACGCCGCAGATCCATGGTGCCCGCCCGGTATCAACGGAGTGGACGAGCTGAGTGTGGTGACGGCGGGGAAGAATCTGTTGGCAAGGATGGGGCCAAAGCTTCCGTACACGACCGCAGGGATCACGTTCTCGGACAACGGGGACGGCGGTATCCGAGTCAGTGGCACCGCCACGGCAAGCGCATACTACAACTTTTTCAGCCTTAGCACGCAGCAAGCGCCTTTCATAACAGCTGGAACGTATACCGCGAGCTTGATTGGAGGAGGCAGTGGTCTTAACTTAAGCGTTGGGTACTTCAATGACGAAATAGGCATGGACTACACACCTTGGCTGGCAACGAACGTTACAGGCGTGTCAAACACCGGCAGCATCGACCGACCCGTGTATGTTCGCGCCTTTCTGTCTGTCGCAAGCGGAAAGGCTGTCGATACCGTCGTCTACCCCCAACTCGAACTCGGCTCCACCGCCACAGCCTACGAACCGCCGAACATCACCACAACCCCCATCGACCTCGACGGCCACGCCCTCAACTCCCTGCCCGACGGCGCGCGCGACGAACTGCGCATCGACGGAACGGGAGCGGTGACGCTGGTGCAGAGGGTAGGTGTTGCAGAGTATACAGATACCTCCACCATAGAAAATGACATCGATTACAGAGTGAACATACGTTGTGAGAATGACGGTGCATCTGACGGTGACTACGACAACTCATGGTGCGATAAAACACCGGTTGGCTTACCGCCTGTGGGCAAGCTCTCATCTTTGATGAGTATCGACACGGACATAGGTATATCTGTTTTCTGCACGACAATGGTTGTAGAAGACAAGCTGAAGTTCGTGAGGGGTCTAGCTCCGATGAGGATTCTCTACCCCCTCGCCACCCCGAAGGAGATAGACTTAGGTAACATATCTTTGCCAGCTTTGCCGGGGCCCAATATTACATTTTATGCCACATCATCAGTACCTGCAGAGGTTGAGCTCAGTTATGTCCGTGATCTAAATGTAGTTTTGGGTATGGCTATTGGCACTACAGGTCCTCAAGGTCCTACTGGCCCTAAAGGTCCTACTGGTCCTCAGGGTTCTACTGGCCCTAAAGGTCCTACTGGCCCTAAAGGTCCTACTGGCCCTAAAGGTCCTACTGGTCCTCAAGGTCCTACTGGTCCAACTGGCCCGGCTGGTACGTCATTTACAATTATGGGCACCTATGATACTCTATATGACCTGCAGCAAGCGCACCCTACTGGTCAGTTAGGTGATGCATATATGGTTGGTGATGATGTTTATATCTGGTCTGAAAAGGGTGCATGGGAGTCCATTGGTCAACTGCAAGGCCCTCCAGGTCCTACGCCATCCTTTAAGATCAATGAAGCAGGGCATTTATTGGTGACAATTTAGTCGAAGGAGTTAAGATGAAAGTATTAGTCGCAGTCCCTACATTTGAAAATATTTTACCAGAGACTTTTAAAAGCATCTATGGTCTTACTATTCCCGACGGCGTTCATGTTATGTTTGACTTTTGCAAAGGATATGACTGCGCAAAAGCGCGTAATGAGATTGCAAAAGAGGCTGTCAAGTATGGTTTTGATTACATTTTAATGGTGGACAGCGATATAATACTTCCGTCAAATACCTTACAATGCCTGCTTGAGAACCCTGTAGATATTTGTCTTGGCGTATATCCTCGTAAGAATACAACTACTGGTCAGACTGAGATATTTAAGCTTGGGTACAAGAACTTTACGGATGAGAATAACTTAAATATTTCTGAGATCGTAGATCCTGGGCGCATGGATATTAAAGGTGGTGGATTGGGATGCGCCTTAATTAAGGTTAGTTTATTTAAGGTGCTCCCTAAACCATGGTTTTATTATATGATATATCCTAATGGGGATGTTCTTAGCGAGGACAACTACTTTTGCGACAGAGCTTCTAGTAAAGGCTTCAAGATTCAGGTAGATACTCGAGTTCGTTGCGGTCATTTAGTACGCACTTTTGCATTTAAATGAGGTGTTAAAGTATGCCACAAACGTATGACTTAGGTTATATTATTGGTCCCACTGGGCCTAAAGGTGATACTGGTGCACGTGGTGCTACTGGTGCCAAGGGTGCTACTGGTGCACGTGGTGCTACTGGTGCTAAGGGTGATACTGGTCCTAAAGGTCCTACTGGGCCCAAGGGGGATACTGGTCCGCAAGGACCCGCTGGGTCTAAGGGTGCCACAGGAGCGCGTGGTGCAACTGGCGCTAAAGGAGATACGGGAGCACGTGGTGCAACCGGTCCACGTGGCGAAGTTGGGCCTACGGGCCCCCAAGGTCCCCAGGGGCCTAAAGGTCCTACTGGTCCTAAAGGCCCTACTGGTCCTAAAGGTCCAACAGGTCCTGCTGGGGCTAACGGTGCAGATGCGGGTACTGATTGGAATCTAGTTAAGACTTCACTATCTGCTGGAAAAGCCTACACAATTCCACTGAATGTCTTTAATACTTACCAGTTCTTAGGCATGTATATAGGTACGTCCTCTACTAATGTATTTTTAGTTTTTCCTGTTAATACTGATCAAATTGGGCGCACTTATATTACATCATTAGGTAGCGTAACTGTTACAGTAACTGGCACTGCCGTTACTTTCACACCTTCTAGTAATGCTAGTATTGTTATGGTACTTTACTTATTGTAGGAGGACCTATGCCTACATATGACTGCGGTTTAGTGCGCGGGCCTTCGGGTCCGACAGGCTTAATCGGCGATACTGGTGCACCTGGTGCTACTGGCCCTATAGGAGATACTGGACCTGTCGGATATACAGGTGCTACAGGTGATGTAGGACTGCGTGGTAACACCGGGCCTAGCGGTTCAATCGGACCTGCAGGACCTGCAGGTCTAATTGGTGACACAGGCCCTGCTGGTCTAAAGGGGCCTACTGGTGATACAGGCCTTACTGGATTACGCGGTGCAACTGGTTTAATTGGGCCAACTGGAGCACAAGGTCTTATAGGTAATACAGGGCCAACTGGCCCCGTAGGCCCTACGGGCGCTACTGGCCCCACTGGAACATCAGGTACCGTAGGTGATTTCCCATATTTTAGGGGTTATACGCTTGTAAACCTCAGTAGCCCGGCTCGCTCTTACGGCATACCTATTCAAATTGCTGCTACGCTGACTGCTGTTGAATTTTTTCTCGGCAGTGCTACCGATGGTACTATTTATGGTAACGTCTTTATTCCGATAGGCAGCCCCGATAGTATAGTGGTAGCTCCTGGAGATACTTTTGGCGCTGTACCAATACCTGGCGCTACTTATGGACAGCTAAGTGTTAAAGTTGTAAGTATTGGTCAAGTTGTTGGTTTTAAAGTACAAGGTGGGTTTACTGCGCAACATATGATTCTTGCAGTTGCACAGTATACTTCCAGCAGTCGTGCATAGTATGGTGTTAGTCATGGATACAGTATCAGAGATTCTTACACCTAAATTAACAAAGTATATTCCATATAAGCCTACACCTAAGCAGGCAGCCTTTTTGCTTGTGAATAACATTAAAGAAGTGCTATATGGCGGAGCTGCTTCTGGCGGTAAGTCCGTAGGTCAGCTTATGGCGGCATTACAGTTCGTAGATGTGCCTGGCTACTCAGCTATTCTTTTTCGTCGCACTTATTCAGACCTTGCGCTTCCTGGTGCTTTGATGGATATGGCTAGACGTTGGCTTATGCCGTATCTGCAGACTAAGGAAGTGCATTGGTCTGAAAAGAATAAGATGTACACGTTTCCTTCAGGCGCAACTCTTTCATTTGGTTACCTTGAAAATGAAGGAGATTGCGAGCGTTATCAGGGCGCAGAGTTTAATTATATTGGCATTGACGAATGTACGCATATTTTACCTAGTAATTATACGTATATGTTCAGTCGTCTTCGTAAGACTACAGACTTAAACGTACCTTCGCGATTCCGGGCTACCTGTAATCCTGGTGGCCGTTTTGGAGACTGGTACTATGACAGATTCTTCCTTAATCGCGGTGAACGTATCTTTATTCCAGCGGGTATTTATGACAATCCTCATGTAGATACTGAAGACTATATTGAGTCCCTTAACGAGCTTGATCCAGTTACTCGAGAGCAGCTGCTTAATGGTAATTGGCAAATTCGTGAAGCAGGCGAGATGTTCTCGCGAGAGTGGATTACAGAAGTAGATGACCGAGACTTACCTGACCATATGCGAATTGTTCGATGCTGGGACACTGCTTCTTCGGATTCGACTAAGGGAGTTAAAGGGCGCCGGCGTAGTTTAGATCCAGATTATACTGCTAGCGTTAAGATGGGATATAAAGCAGGTATTTATTATATCTTAGATATTACTCGTGATCGCTGTAAGCCTATGGAGACCGAGCAGTTGATTCGAGCGTGCGCTGAGGCAGACGGTCGTCGTTGCGATATTCGCATGGAACAGGAACCCGGTTCTTCTGGCGAAATGGTCACAGATCACTATAAGCGTAATGTATTACCTGAGTATAACTTTGATGGTATTAAGCTTACAGGTAGCAAGTCAGATCGAGCTTCACTTGTTTCTGCAGCTTGTCAGGCAGGTAAGGTTTGCATTTTAAGGCGCTGTAGAAATAAGGGAGCTTTCTTTGATGAGATTGATTCGTTCCCGTATGGCTCGCATGATGATATGGTGGATGCTTTTAGCGACGCTTATAACTTCTTCGCTAAGTCTGGCACGCGACGTTCACCGATAGGCATTAGCAAGCGTGGAGGTTCCTATTGGAATAGAGATAACTACGGTAGAGGAGGTTTCTAATGGCGGATGAAGTTAGCAAGAAGTCCACTCATCCACCTGTCCGCACCAAGTCAATAGGCATTGTAGGTCTTCGCCAAAGTGCTGGTTATGTATTTGAAGAGTTCTTACCAGAGCTTCGTTGGCCTAATGCCGGCAAGGTGTACCAACAGATGGCAGATAATGATCCAGTAGTAGGTGCTATCTTATACCTTGCTGAGATGCTTATTCGTGGTGCAGAGTGGCACGTAGATCCTGCGTCATCTTCTCCTGAGGATACTGAAGCGTCAGAGTTCCTGCAGGGTTGCATGGATGATATGGAAGAGTCTTGGGCAGCAACTATTACTGAGATTCTGTCTATGCTTACCTACGGGTGGTCTTTCCATGAGATTCTCTATAAGGTTCGTCGTGGCCCTAGAGAGTCTAATCCTAAGTTCTATAGTAAGTTTTCTGATGGTAAGTTTGGCTGGCGAGGCTTCCCTATCAGGTCCCAGGCATCTTGGGAAAAGTGGATCTTTGATGATGAAACAGGCGAGCTTGTAGCTTTTCAGCAACGCCCTGAGCCTACTTATAAGCTCTATACTATTCCAATGACCAAGGGTCTTTTATTCCGTACTCGTGTGAGTCGAAGTAACCCAGAAGGTCGTTCTTTATTACGCAACGCTTATCGTCCTTACTACTTTAAGCAGCGTTTTGAGGAAATTGAGGGTATTGGTATTGAGCGTGACTTAGCAGGTTTGCCTGTCCTTAAGACGCCTGAGGACCTTGACCTTTGGGACGAAGAAGACCCTGAGATGATTAAGTTACGTAACCAGGCAGAAACTTTAGTATCCTCAATTCGTCGAGATTCTCAGGAAGGTATTATTCTTCCTGCTGGCTGGGAATTGTCTCTTCTTTCTTCTGGTTCTACCCGTACCATTAACATTGGTGATGTTATTGAGCGTTATGATACGCGCATTGCTATTACGATGCTTTCTGACATTGTTCTAATTGGTAATGGGTCTAAGGCTGGCTCATTTGCAATGGCTGATGTTAAGCAGAGTATGCTGTCGAATGCTCTGCAGGCACAGTTGCAAAACATTGCAGATGTATTTAATCAGAAGGCGGTTCCTCAATTATTCCAGCTTAATAACTGGGACCTTGACGAGTATCCGGCTATTGTTCCTGGTCAGATCAATACGCCTTCACTTAAAGAAGTTGCTGTTATGCTTCGTGCCATGGGTCTTGACCTTACTAGGGACCTTGAGCTTAACAACTTCGTTCGTGGGCTTATGTCTATGCCTCAGATTACTCAGGAAGAGTTTGATGAAATCTATAGTGAACCCGCGATTGATTTTGGTTCAGACAATGACGTAACTCCATTGAACCTTGATGAAACTGATGACCCTGCTCAGAAAACGTTTGAGCAGAATGATGTGACGCGTAGTACTGGTGAGGAGGCGTATCTGTAATGGCATACACAGATTATAAAGAGGTTTATCGCGTTATCGATGATGATTATGCAACCACTATTGAGAATAAGGTTGAGACCACTACCGGCGAACGTGTAGAGGTTGAAGACCCTGCCACTGGCGAGGTAAAAGAAGGGTACCTGTCAACTGAACAAGAGTTTAAAGTTACCCTTGATATTTTCAAGGCCAAGGAGGATGGCGACCAGCATCTTGTTAGTGGCTGGGCTAATATCGCAGTAAATGCTGACGGATCGCTGCCTCTTGATTGGCAAGGGGACATTATTGCTCCTGATGAGCTTGAGAAAGCTGCCATCGAGTTCATGCTTGACTACCGAGATAGTGGCGCGTGCCATCAGGGAGACTCAAAGGGTATCGTAGTTGAGTCTGTAGTTCTTACTAAAGATAAGCAAGCTGCTATGGGTATTCCAGAGGGAATTGTGCCTGAGGGCTGGTTTATTACTGTTAAAGTTACAGACGATGATACTTTCCAAAAGGTTAAGTCTGGTGAGTACAAAATGTTTTCTATCCAGGGTACAGCAGAACGTATTGCTGTATAACTAGAGACAAAGAGCTCTACTTTACCGTATAATACTTATGAAGGGCTAAAGAGGGCTCTTTATGTCGTCTAGGCTTTGTGAAGGGAGTTGTGAGTTAGTGCCCACAGAGTTGAAGAGACTAAAAATTGATCGAGTCGATTTGGTTCCAGAAGGTGCTAATTCGGCGGCATTTGTCACTTTGTATAAAGGAAAGGAGATGAAGTCAATGGACGCCACTGAGATTCTGAGCAAGCTTAAGCCTGAGCACGCTGCGGTTATTCAGGCTGAGCTTGATAGCCTGAAGAAGGCCAAGGAAGAGGCTGAGCAAGCTTGTGAAGAGGCTAAGAAGGCATGCGATGCGGCTGCCGCACAGACACCGTCTGGTAATTCCGATGATGAGGATACCAAGAAGGCTAATGGCAAGCAGTCTCAGGCTAAGCCTGATAGTACCTTGTCTGCCAAGGCCGCTGAAGGTACTACGTCCTTTGACGAGGATGAGACCCTCACCAAGGGCCTTGATCCTCAGGTTGTCGCCTTTATCGATCAGCTGAAGAAGCAGAAGGCTGCTGCTGAAGAGGTCGCCAAGGAGGCAATCGCAAAGGAGCGCCATGCCAACGCTGTGACTAAGGCTGCTGAGCTTAAGGCCTTGCCGATTGAGGAAAGCCAGCTTGTAGCTTTTATCGAGAAGTCCAATGATGAGACTGTTGACCTTCTCTCTGCTATCGCTAAGGGCATTGAGAGCACGGTTCTTTCTGAGGAAGGCTCGAATACTTCTCAGACTTTCACCAAGTCCAGCTCCGCTGCTTGGGAGAAGATTGAGAAGGAAGCGCAGCGTCTTGCTTCTGAGCGTGGTGTGACGGTTGCTAAGGCTACGGGTATGGTTATTTCTGAGCAGCCCGAGCTTTACAAGGAGTACCTGGAGGGTGGTGCTAACTAGTGAACGCTTTTGAGATTCCTGGCCATTCTCGATTTTCTCTTGACGCGGCGTCTGCCATTGAGCTCCGTCGCTTTGTCAAGGTGAATGCAAATGGCAAGGCTGAGTACGCTACGGCGGCTACGGATCCCATTGTTGGTGTTTCGTATACATCCGTCGAGGCTGCTGATCAGCCTGTCGCTATTGTTGGCGACGGTCTTGTTATGGTTGAGGCTTCTGCGGCCATCACGGCAGGCGCCTTTGTTGGACCTACCGCGAATGGTAAGGCCGTAACCGGCGGTCCGTTCGTAGCTCTTACGACTGCTAAGGCGGATGGTGACCTTATTACTGTTGATCTTAATGCAACTGGTGCTGCTGGTTCTACTGGGTTGACCGGCACTACTGGTGGAACCAGTGCTTAATTAAAGAAAGGAGGTATAGCTAATGCCTAAGATGCAGGATGCGCATATTGATCGCGCAATGACTAACATCTCTGTAGCTTACCTGCAGGATGAGTCTAAGTTTATCGCTGATAAGGTCTTCCCGATTGTTCCTGTGCGTCGTCAGTCCGATCTGTACTACAAGTACAACAAGGGCGATTTCATGCGTGACGAGGCACGTCAGCGTGCTGCTTTCACTGAGAGCGCTGGTGGCGATTACGGTGTTGAGGCTTCTGAGCCGTACTTCTGCCGTAAGCACGCCTTCCATAAGGATGTTGCCCCTGAGGAGCGCCTGAACTACGATGAGCCGCTTGATGCTGATCGCGACGCTACGCTCTTTGTTACCCAGAAGATGCTTATTCGTCGTGAGATGGCATGGGCTTCTAAGTACTTCAAGGCCGGTGTCTGGGGCTCCGACCTTACTGGTGTTGCTGGCTCTGCTTCTACGAACCAGTTCGTGCAGTGGGATAAGGAGGGCTCGGACCCGATTGGTGACATTACTAAGGCTGGTGTCGCCATGGCTGCTGAGACGTCTTATCGTCCCAATACGCTTGTCCTTTCTCCGTACGTCTTCAATGCTCTCAAGAACCACTATGACATTCTTGACCGCATTAAGTACACTGAGAAGGGCATTGTCACCACTGACCTTCTGGCCACCCTCTTTGAGGTTGACCGCGTGCTTGTGGCGTGGGCTGTCGTGAACTCCGCAGATAAGGGTGCCGAGGACGACATCGACTTTATCTACGGTAAGAACGCGCTCCTTTGCTACAGTGCGCCTACTCCAGGTCTCCGTCAGCCTTCTGCTGGTTACATCTTTGCTTGGACTGGCATGGAGGGCTCCGGCGCCTTTGGTAACCGCATTGTCCGCCTGCCGATGGATATGCTCGGCCTTGGCACTGAGCGTATTGAGGGTGAGATGGCATTTGACTGCCAGCAGATCAGCGCCGACCTCGGTACGTTCTTCTCTGGCGCAGTTGCGTAACTGAATGTACGTAGTCACACGTACGTTCCGAGACTCTAATGGCGTATTCTCGGTGGGTTCTATTATTGAGCCCACCGAGGTTAAAACTTTTAAGTCTCGGTTACAGCAAAAGCACATCGTAGATGTTAACGAGCAGAACATTGAGCGGTGGGCTACTTTCTTTAAGAATCGCTATGGCATTGACCTTCGTAATACATTTGCAGCATATATTGCCGATGCTATTAGCGAGGACGCTCCCGTAGATGAGCCTCAGGTTTCTACGGAGCCCGTGAAGCAAGATAGTGACTGGTAAAGAGTTTCACTGTACTAAGTGTGTGATACTTAGCCTATTACTTACTAAGGTAGGCGTTATACCTCTCATTACACAAGGTTTCACGAAGCCTATTTTATAGGTCGCATGATTAAAAAGATAGGAGGAGCTTAATGTCGTGGAATTACTCAGGCGATCCCTCTACCTCAGAGATCGATGAGCTACGGTTTATTCTGGCGGATACAGATCAAGTTTCTCCTATCTTTCAGGACGAAGAGTTGCAGTATCTTATTGATGAGTACGGCAACAATGATTATATGCTGAAGTACCAAGCATTTCGTGCTGCCGCATCTCAGTTTGCTCGTGCGATTAAGCGCTCTCTTGGTCCGCAGTCTGAGGATCCTTCCGGAAGGCTTTCTTACTACAATGCTCGTGCAGATGAGTATAAGAAAAAGCTTGCTGCTAAGGGCTTGTATGTACCTAAGTACCAATACCCGAAAGTTTTCCGGAAGGGTATGATGGATAACCCGCCGTCTCCATATCGAGGTGACTATGTATAAGTCAATTAAAGAATGGATGACGTGCCCAATTACTGTTTTACCCTTTGAAGGTTTGAATGCCGCTGGAGATAAGCAGTATGGCACACCGGTAGATATTCTGGGATACATTGTAGGTGGGGTTGAAGTAGTTAATGACATGTCTGGTGAGCAAGTGACCAGTACTACTCAAATCTACTTTGACCCTTCTGTTTATACAATTAACCCAGAAGATCGTATCCAAGTTGAAAACCAGGAAAAGGATATTATCTCAATTTCCACCTGGTACGACGGTAATACCGGTCAGGCAGATATTAAGCAGGTGTTTTTGTAATGGCTAGAGGCGGAGTGCGCGTCATTGTAGATAAACGTAGTGTCCGCTCTTTTTCTAAGAATTTGAATGCTTTAGCTAATGTAGTATCTGATGACATGGCTAATGCAGCCGTTGAGTTTGGGGAAGAAGTTTTAGCGGACAGTAATTCGCGTATTCCAGTTGATACTGGTACTGCCGCATCAAGTGCTGGTGTACGATTAGAGGGTGCCTACAAAGGTGCCCGTGCAAGGTTTGGTTATGCGGTAAGTTCAGACCCTACTAATCCACGAACAGGAGAGCCTGCTAGTTCATATTTAACTACATTACATGAAGATTTATCAGTGCCGCATGCAAATGGCCAAGCAAAGTTTTTTGAAACAGCATTGATTAAAAGAACTGAAATCTTTCATGGCAAGGGCCGAGATAGGTTGGCCGCAAGATTATCAGGTAGCACTGTAAATACAGGCGCTAGCACTCCTATTCGGCATACTGATTATTTATCCCCCGCGTTAAGTCGCGTTGCCAGTGGCTTTACTGCTACAAAGGCTAAAGGTCGATACCTTCCATTTCCCGCGCGAATATCATAGGTTGGATGACATATGAGCTTATTACTAGAAGACATCCTACAGTTCCTTGTAGATAAGAAGCTTTATCAGGGGCTCGGTGTTGATGCTTTCTGGGATAAGCTTCCTGATAAACCGGATACTTGTGTTGTTGTTTATGAGTATTCTGGATTTGCCGAGGTTCCATACGAAGAAGCAGTGCATCGTAGTGTACAAATCGTATGTCGTGAACCATCGGCTTCTTTAGCGAAAGCTAGCGCTACACGAGTACATAATCTCATTCGCTCTAGCCTAGACGAAACTGGTGTAATTTACTTCAACGGTAGATTTACACAAACCAGTATTCGCCAGACTCCCTTCAAAGTGAATGAGGACAGTAATTCTCGCGTGACGTACGGCTTTAATTTAGGTATCACTACTTCAGAAGATATGTTAGGAGGTTAGAATGGCTACTCGTATTGGTGTTAGTAACTTCCACTATGCTGTTATGACTACGGAAGATACTCTTACGACGCCGCCTACTTACGATGATGTCAAGTCTGCTCCGGGTATTATGTCTATTAACATTAACCCGAACGCATCTGTTGACACCCTCTTCGCTGATGACGGCCCGTTTGAGACTGCTACTACCATTGGTCAGGTCGAGGTCGAGGTCCAGAAGAACAACCTTTCCACTGAGAATAAGGCGGACCTTCTGGGTAAAACTATTGATGCTAAGGGCGGCTTGATTTCATCTTCTACGGACATTCCGCCCTGGGTCGCCATTTCGTTCCGTTCCCTTAAGTCTAATGGTAATTATCGTTACTGCTGGCTGTATAAGGGTAAGTTCCAGGACCCTGAGGATAATAACGAGACTAAGGGCGACTCGATCAATTGGCAGTCTGATACTATCACTGGTAACTTTGTGCGTCTTGTGTATGAGCAGGCGTACAAGGGTAAGACTATCGCCCCCTATAAGTATGAGATGGATGAGGACGATGAGACCGCTGATGCAACTACCATTGCTGGTTGGTTTGATGACGTTGTCATGCCTAATTATACTTCTGGCAGCACTGGTACCACCGGTGGGACTGGTGCGTAATCTTTAATTAGTCGTTATGGAGGTCAACATGTCCAACGTTTCTGCTGTTAAGAACACGAAGCGTACTGTAGATCTCGGTGACGGCGTTGAGCGAGAGGTAATTCTTTCGCTCAATGCTATGGCCGATCTTGAGGAAAAGTACGGCTCAATCGAAGCAGCTTTTGCTAAAGTGCAGGAAGGCAGCGTCGCTGCAATCCGTTATCTTCTGTGGTGCATTCTTGTTCCTGATGGTGACGAAGATTTGACTGAGAAGGAAGTTGGTAAGCTTATTCGCATTGATAATCTCAGTGAGATTATGGGCAATCTTATGGACGTCCTTGAAGAGCAGATGCCTGATGGCTCTACGGGCCCAAACCAGGCAACCCCAACCAACGTAATACAACTCCCGAACAGCAGTTGGTAAATAACGCTACAACTGACAGCTGGGATTGGCCATTCATTTTATACACTGGGATGAATTGGTTGGGGTATACTGAAGAGGAGGTTTGGCAGCTAACTCCTAGAAAGTGGAATGCTTTAGTTAGTGTCCACTTAGAGCTGCTCACTAAGAAGTACGGTGGAAATACGTCTGGTAAGACGCACAATAGTTCTAAATCTGTTGCGCCGACTGGATATATTGATCAACTGAATTGGTGATTCTTATGGCGAGTGCTGGTGTCATTTCTGCAGAAGTTACAGCCCGAATTGACAATTTTGTCAGTGGGTTGAATACTTGTACGCAGAGGGCCCGGTCATTCGCCAATTCTTTAGACGATCGTCTTGGCGGAAAAGATTATTTCGCTCCGCTGCGTGAGTCTGTTCAAGGTCTTGGCAAAGACTTTATGAACATTACTAGCGGCATTATCATTGCTCAGACTTTCTATCAAATCTTAAATGCTGCTCAGGCTGCCGCGGGTGCTATTTGGCAGTACACTGATTCACTTAATGCCGCGCAGGTTTCCTTCGGCAACTTGTTTGGTAACTATGATTTGGCGTCTGAATTTGTTTCGGTGCTGCAGGAGTACGCTACTCGTTCGCCGTTTAATTTTTCCGATGTTGAGGCAGCTGCAAGGTCCTTAAGTGCCTATGGCATTGAAGCCGAGAACATGATGTTCGTTATTAAGGGCATTGGCAACCTTGCAGCTGTCACTGGTAACTACAGTGAAACCTTCAACCGTGTTGCACGAGCTATTGGTCAGATCAATACTCGTGGCAAGCTTATGGGTGAAGAGATGCGCCAGCTTGCCGAGGCGGGTCTTGACGTTGACGCTGTGTACCAGCGCCTCGGCATCTCTGCAGGCGAAGTGGCGAAAGCAAATATCGGCTCTGCAGAGGCAATCAATGCTATTGTAGATGTTCTTAATGAAAGTTACGGCGACGCTGTTACAGCTGCTAATGCTACTATGCAGGGTATTCTTGCTAATATGCGAGACCTTGCTTTATCTATTATTTCCAGTATGATTCAGCCTATCTATGATGCCGTTCATAGTATGCTGTACACTATATCTTTAGCCGTAAATCAATTCCAGGCATTATTTAATAAGGGCGGTTTAGGTAATGCTATTGCCCAAATGTTTGGGCCTGATGTCTTAGCTATTTTACAGAACTTCTTAGCTGTTATTGTTCAGCTTGGTCAGTCTATATTACAGGTGCTTTACCCTGCTTTACGTATTGCAGGGCAGGCTGTGCTTGCTTTAATTATAGCTTTTACGCCGGTTATTGCTGTTGTAAGTCAAGTTCTTTCAGTAATTGGTAACTTGGCAAACTTTTTACTCAATAACGCTGTTGCAATGCGCATTCTTCAAGGCGTGCTTATGGCGTTAGCTACAGCATTTGTAGCGACCCGCGTTGCGGCAGCTGGTATGATGATAATTCAGGTTATTTCTAAAGTAATTGGCTTCTTTAGTACTATTGCTGCTGCAGCATCTCAGGCCTTAGCAGTAATGTCTATGTATCTGCAGCTCGGCGCATCCGCCGCAGTCGCCGCGGGTAAGGGTTGGGTTGCCTTCGCTAGTGCTTTAAATGTCAACCCTCTTATTCTTGCAATTTCTGTTATTGCTGCGTTAGTTGCAGCCTTAGTTGGCCTACGCTCTTTATTAGGCGGGGTCTCTAATGTTGCAGCGAATATGGGTAGTTTTGATCCTAATAACTTCTTAGGATCAATTCCAGCTGCCTCTGGTGACATTAACAAGTTTAATAACCGCCTCAGCGATACTAACAGCCAATTAAATGATATGGCGGACGGTTTAAATAATGCCGGTAAGGCGGCGGAAAAGGCTGTAGAAGGTCTGCTGTCATTTGATGAGGTATTCTCTCTGCCAGATCAAAATGATCCCACTCTTGGCGGCGGTGGTCTTGGTGATATTGGCGATGTTGGTGATGTCGACATTCCAGATTTTGGAGATATTGGTGCCGGCATTCCCGATGTTCCTATCTTTGACTGGGATGATCTGCTCGGTTATGGCGAGCTTAATAGTGTCTGGGAAAAGATTAAGAAATGGTTCCAAGACCTTAAGTGGTCTGATATTGCAGGCTTTATTTCCTCTGGCTTAACTGCCGCATTAGCCACTATTGGCTTTGATAATATAGCAAACTTTTTCGTAGGCCTTTTTACTGGGGCCATTACCAAAGAGAGTATCTGGAATGCCGTAACTAATCCAGCTACATGGAAGACTGCCCTCCAGAGCTTACGTAGCGGCATTATTGCAGCGCTGATGTCAATAGGCTTTGACTTTGTCTTTGACACTATCGCTGATATGCTACGTGATGCCGGCGCTGATATGGCGGGAGAAATTGTAGATGCAATTAGTGGACCGCTTGCTAATGGCTTGGCAGTTGGTTTGGTTACTCGTAACCCCTTCTTAGCCATTGGTGCAGCCCTTACATCTGCCCTCTTCCAAGCATTTGAAGGTGGGTTAAGTGATGGAGACTGGGGCAGCTTCGCTTCCACCCTGTTGGCTACAATTGGTACATACCTTACTAAAGCACTTGGCGGCGGCTTAAAAGGTGGCTTATTAGGTATCGGCTCTATAATCGTAGATCTACTGTTTGGCGCTATTTCAGATAGCTTGGATCAGACGGGTAATACTAAGGGTGCAGAGGTCGCAGATAAGGTTGGTACAATCTTATCTACTACTCTTGGTGGTGCTTCTATTGGCCTGGCGTTTGGACCAATTGGCGCCGCTGTTGGCGCCGCAGTTGGTGCCATACTTGGCACTATTATGGCTTTCTGGAATGAAATTGTGGCTTGGTGGCAAGGCACTGCCTGGCCTGCGATTTCTAATCTTGGTGCGTCTATCGGTTCTGTTTTCACAAACATTACTACAACTATTCAGACTTGGTGGGGCCAGATTACAGGCTGGTTTAATGAAACTTGGGGGCCTTACTGGCAAAACTTGTCTGATTTATTTGGCACTATTTTTGGCAGCATTCCTACTATTTTTCAAGATATTTGGAATGTAATTTCTACATTCTTCGGCGGATCCGCTGAGGAGTTTAGGACAGCGTGGGAAACTCTTTGGAGTGACTTACGTACCATTGGTGAAAATATCTGGCAAGGAATTTCAGATACCTTCTGGAGCTTTATAGATGGTCTTGGTGGTACTATTGAAAGTGCTCTGGACATTGCGGGTCAGATTAAGGATAATATTACTAATTTCTTCTCTAATGCTTGGGAATGGATTAAGGAGAATGGTTCAGATTTAATTGAAGGCTTCTGGGAAGGGGTCACTTCAGCTTGGGATAACTTCTGGGCGTGGGTTATCACAGTACCTGAGAAAATTGGCAGCATTTTTTATGGAGCGGGGCAGTGGCTCTTAAATGCAGGCTCTGAGATTATACGAGGTCTATGGAATGGCCTTACTAATATGTGGAACAATTTCTGGAGCTGGCTTGATACGCTGCCTAGCAAGATTCAGACTATCTTCTCTGGCGCAGGCAATTGGTTATGGAATGCAGGTTCTAATGCTGTTACCGGTTTATGGAATGGCGCGGTAAAGCAGTTTAATAGCTTTTTAAGTGAGATGGGTCGCTGGCCGTCTTTAATCATGAACGGTTTTTCTGAAGCAGGTAACTGGCTTTGGAATGCTGGCTGGAACACAATCACAGGTTTCTGGAATGGTGCTGTAGAACAGTTTAATAACTTCTTGCGTGAGATTTCTGGATGGGGCCGTATCATTGCTAGTTGGAAGGGCCCTGAGGCATACGACCGTAAGCTGCTTGTGCCTAACGGTGAATGGATTATGAGTGGCTTGCAGAAGAGTATGGAGGGGCGCTTCCCTGATATTCTTGATGCAATGCATGGCTTAGGACCTATGATGGCTGAGGCTTTTTCTGAGCCTAGGATTACTGCAGATGACTTAAGTATCCAGCAATCTGCGCCTGATAACCGTGTTAATAATCAGACCACCGTAGCTAACCCGTTCTACAGCGGCCCGGCGGACCAGCAGCAGATGCCTACTATGTATGTTCATACCTTAATAGCAAATAAGCAAGCGCTGCGTGAACTTCAAAAGCAGCTTAATATCGTATCAGCGGAAGGGAATAGGTGGTCTTAATGGCGTCACGAGTTCAAATTACCATTGACGGTGTACGCATTAAGCCACCTGTTCAGGACGATTTTAAAATTTCTACGTATCTTGTAACAGATATGAAGCGTAACGCTTCTGGTACAATGAATGGCCAGATACTTGCTAGGAAGACTAAACTCTTTTTCAAGTATCCGGCCATTACTGGTGCAGAGCTTAGGCGTATCTACACAGTACTACAGAGTGACAATCTCTTTCATACTGTGACATATGTTGACGATGGTGTTAAATATACTAAGTCTATGTATGTAGGTGAGATGCCTAAAACACTTGCAAGGACTGGAGCAGGTTCTGGCAACATGTCCACTTGGATTTGGAAAGATGTTGAGTTTAATTTGATTGAACGATAGCTTATATAAGTATACTTTATAGAAAGTGTGTGATACGTACCTTAATACTTAGTAAGGTATACCTATAAGAGCCTATTACACAAAGGCTCACAAACTATAATTTACTTAGGCGAAGAAATATTTGGAGGAAGTATGGCTATTCCTACGATAGACTGGGAATATTGGAGTCAACCCACTATTGAGCCTGCTATGCGCGTCGTCGTGCACTTCCCCTCTGGTACTAAAACTTATGATGATGATCGTTTGTTCAGTGTAGATTTTAGCGGTACAGCTTTTGATTCTACTTGTACTTTATTTGGTAAGCCGTCTCCTACTACAGGGTCTATTTCTTTTATTGACTATGAACAAGAGCTTAATCCAACATTAAACTCTGAGTTAACTGAGGGTATCCAGATTGATCTGCTATTGGGCTTAAATGGCTACTATGGTGAAGGGCAGCTTGGTCCTAACCTTGTACGTGAGGTTGAGCCAAATGAATATGTCCGCTATGATGGAGATAATACTTGGGCGATTCCTTTTTGGACTACAGAAATTCTTGATGAGAATGCTGTATACCGTCTCTATTTTGACTATGAAACAGCCAATGGAGACGTAGGGTATATGGAACGCACTGGAACTGTAAGTGAATTATTCCAGCGCCCTGCTTCATGGCCTGATTATAATCATTTTGCTGTCTTATACCCAGAAGAGCTAAACGTAAGTAATTTTGCAGTGCAAACGGTTGCTTCTTTATGGCAGCCGTACGGTACCTTTTATGCGCAAGAATGGACTTATGATTCTTCCGGCTACACCGCCAGTGTTGATATTGTAGACGGCATGAATGAGCTCTTACTTTTAGATAATAGGCCTGATGCAACAATGCCGGGTGAAAACGTTAACTTACCACAGTTCTTAGATGACCTAATTAGTTTAAATGTGTCTGGACTTTTTGGAAATGTTGATACACTTCGTGTACCATACGCTTTTTATGAAGATAGCCAAGCCTCTACAATAAATAAAATTGTAGAAGCATTAGGCGCTATGCTATTCTTTATGCCTGATGGTAGCATTGCTTTAAGTCAGCATACTGGCTTATACGATACAAATATAACTTTTACTGATGGTGACTTAGATTCGTACAGTATGCAGCAAACTTCGGCTATTACTATGGACTCTGCTGTTGTATACGCAATGCTGCCTGAAAATGTGGAGTCTTCAGAGATTGCGAATTTCTCCAATATAGTATTAGATAGTGGGGATCAGGTACCATTTAGTCGTGGTAGAGTAATGTCGGTAGATTATATTGCCGGTATAAGCACGGATCATATAGCACCTACATATTCATGGGATGTAGCAAAGCTTATATTTGATCCTTTTGGCGATAACTCTATTACATATAGCACTTTTAAAGTGTATGGTCATGCAATTGATGGGTCTGCTTTACCTGTGGCTAATGTTGCTGGCACGCTGCCTTATGAGGTGAAAGATAACTACTATATCCAGACTAGAGAACAGGCTCAGCACCTTGTAGATATTCTAGACATGTTTATTGACAAAAAATACCGTATTCTTAAAGTGTCGCTGCGAGGCTGCTACGGCCTATGGTTTGGAGCAAGAGTAAACGTACAAAGTGCTATGTATAGCATTGACGCTACATACGTAATTATAGGTATTGACTTTTCTTATAGTGGCGCTGTTTCTACTACGTTAACTATGCAAAGAATCTAAGGAGGCGTATATGCCAGTATATAATAACAATATATTACCTGGGTACTCTTCCTGGTCTTTTACAAATGCCTCTGTAGATAGTGCTGGAAATTTAACTATTGCTGCAAGTGGTGGCAAGGCGGTATATACGTTTAATACCACTGATTATACTGCACAAGATTATATGCTCATTTCTTGTGCAGGTTGTACTGGAACAGTTTTCTTTCACATTGCGTACCAAGATATAGAGTCTAAAAATTGGTATATGGAGACTCTTGCTATTCCAGAAGATGGCTTAAATTTGCCCATTATTTTACAAGAGGCAACTACTAATCAAGTTATATTTACGGTAACTAGTCATTCCAGTGCCACGGTGCAGCCCATGTCTGCCCAGTTAATTGAGCAAGCCATTCGAAGCGTAGATATTCAATATGCGTCAGGCACTAGCCGAGTAACCCCACCTACTGATGGGTGGCAATCTACTCCGCCTGCATGGCAGACAGATCGTTTTATTTGGCAACGTACAGCTACTACCTTTGTAGATGGCCACACTGAGTACTCTGATCCTGTTTGTCTGCAGGATACTGCATCAGTAGGCATCTATGAAATTGTAGAAGAGTACTATCTTTCTACTAGTGAAACCTCAGTTACTGGAGGCAGCTGGTCCACTACGCAGCCTACTTGGCAGTCTGGCAAATACATTTGGACTCGCTCTAGTATTACGTGGACTGATCAGACTACTACCACAACTGATCCGGTACTTGCACAGGCGCTTAATCAGGCTAACGAGCGTGCAGATGAGGCAATGGACGCAGTAGATCACCTTGATAAGACGCTAGATCAAGAAGGCATATTTAACCGATTAACAAATAACGGTGAGTCCCAGGGCTTATATATTGATAATGGCGATGTATATGTCAATGCTACGTATATTCGTTCCGGTAGATTAGAAGTCTTAGATTCAGAGGGAAGTCTTGTTTTTCGCGCTGATATGACTTCTAAGTCGGTTTATTTAGCGGGCTTTATCGCAACTAATAATAGTCTTTACTATGCACGTCCGGCACTTATTACTAATGCATCCGGTCTTTATTTCGGTAACGATGGTATCTCTACCGGCGGCAGTGTAAACCTACCTAACACAGCCCCTGGTAATTTGTTTATAGCGATGTCTAGTGGCATGATATACGGCGGCCTCATGTCTACGGGTACCCAAACAGGCTCGCTTGCTTTTGATGAACTGGGAGCCATTTTACAGGGATCTACATACATCTCCATTACTTCTGGAGGTAGAATCACTATTGGGCTATCTGAAACGTACTCCACTAGGACGCAGTTGCATATGTCTATGAGCTCTATTCGCATGGGTGTTTATCAGGTTACTGGTCAAGGAAGTGAGTTTTTTGGCGTTGAGGTAAGCACCTCCGAGTACATATATCTTAATTGTAATACTATACGAGTAAAAGATCCTGCCCGTGATGGGTACCACTATACTGGTCAAACTGTATCTATTAGGTATATCTATGATTTGGTAACTACAACAACAACATACAGCAATGTCACATGTAACCTGCAAGCTAACAGTGGAGGCGGTTTTACGTGGCAGTACTATCCTACTCTTAAAGCCGTTGATAATATGACTTGGCAGAATGCTACACGTAATTTTGTTAGCGGTATTTTTGTTTCTTCTGGAAACTAAGGAGACGTACTATGTATAGTATAGAATTAGACAACAACCAAGTTATGTCAGTAGACGCAGAGCAAGCAATGACATTTCTTAATGCAGGCATGACTGTATATAAAACAACAGTAGTGCCCGTAACAAAAGATGAGCTTGAACAAGCTATTGCAGCAAAAAATGCTAAGACCGTAGAGATAATGGCTCAGCCCGAAAGCATGCAATCAATGCTTATTACACCTGCTAACTAGTTTAAGGAGAGTAGTATGGAAACAACTACCGTTAAAAAGACTTTTACTAATGGTCAAATGCATCAGTATTTAATTTCACTTAATGAAATGCTGTCTTATAAGGGTATCTTAGGGTACGCTATAGCCCGTAATGTGCGGGCATTACAGAGTGGCTGTCAAGAGTACATAGACATTTTTTCTAAGTGCATCTCTAAGTATGGTGTACAGGAAAAAGATGAAGATGGTAACTTGACAGGGCGCATTAAAATTGAAGAGTCCAGTGGCAATGTTGCTAAATTAAATAAAGAGCTGGCTCCATACGCAGAAATTAAGCATAGTGTAGAATTATTTATGATTCCATTTTCAGAAGCTTATGAGCAACTTTCGGCGGCTGAGTTATTACAGATTGACTTTATGTTGTTTGATGATGACAAATGCCCTGAGCAATCAGAGCTTTCACAGAATAGTAATACCGGTGGTCGTACAGTAACTGAGTATAAAGATCGCACTGTAGTAGATGAGTCTTTAGGAGTAGATGCAAATGGAGTGGAAAAACGTCAAGTTACTGTTACGCCAAAATAAATTGATTGCTTGTGTAGTAGCGCTGTGTATATGCCTAGTATTAGAAATTGGTATATTTACATATCTACTGTGTCGTACTACACCGGTTGCTTTGCAGGATTCTACAGTACCAATAATATACGATACGCCGCGGCCAATAGTATACGAGTTTCCACCTTACTACTATCAATTCGATAATCGCTGGGCATCACAAGAGTACGCAGGAGCTACAATAGAAAAGTCTGGCTGTGGCCTATGTGCCGCTGCTTCTGCTTTGTCGTTTTATACTCAGCGGGCTATTACTCCAATGGACTTATATAATCAGGTAGGATCGTCTTGTACTGTAAATGGCGTAAATGACATGCGCTTATTCTTAGAGCATTTTAGCAAGCAGTATAACATAAAGCATAGCGATATTTACTGGCTAAAGGATGAAGCTTATGAGGCGTTAAATAGTGGGCTACTGGTTTTTGCAGGGGTCAATGGCCAAATAGGTCCGGAGTATTATACAGGTCATATTGTACTGATGTGGAAGCAGTATGGCCATATCAATGTTATGGATTCAGCATCAGATACATTCGGAGGAATGACTGATGAAGAATTTTTTGAGTCGGACTTTGTTTACTTTTATTCTATGAATGGCCCAGTCGATGTACAGTTCTACAACTAGAAAGGAAGCATTATGGCAGCAGGTTTAAAGGGTATTGACGTTTCTAACTGGCAAAATGGAATTAACCTATCTGTAGTTCCTTATGATTTTGTTATTGCTAAAGCTACTGAGGGAACTTCTTATGTTTCCCCTGATTGTGCTCGCCAGATTGAACAAGTTCGTTCTATGGGCAAGTTGTTCGGCGTCTATCACTATATCAATGGTTCAGGCGCCGCGGCAGAGATGCAGCACTTTGTAGATAGCATCAAGAACTGGATTGGCAAAGGCATCCTTGCATTAGACTGGGAGCAGGGTGGTAATAAAGCTTGGGGTAACCTTAATTATCTTCGCCAGTGCGTTAAGAAAGTTATTGAACTTACTGGAGTTACACCTATTATTTATGCTTCTGCGGCAGTATTCCCGTGGGATCTTGCTAAGGAGCTCAACTGCGGTGCTTGGGTAGCACAGTATGCTAATAACAATACCACTGGGTATCAGGACACTCCGTGGAATGAGGGTGCCTACGCTTGCGCTATTCGTCAGTACTCTAGCCATGGCCGCCTTAACGGTTATGGTGGCAATCTTGACCTCAACAAGGCATACATGGACCGTGAGGCATGGATGAAATATGCGGCACCTGCTGGCAGCGCCCCGGAGACCCCGAGCACTCCTCAGCAGCCCGATAACTCTATTGCTAATATGGATATTAGCGACCTTGTAGTTTTAGTTCTTGAAGATAAGTATGGTTCTGGTGATGCTCGTAAGAAGGCCATTGGCTCTCGCTATAACGAGGTTCAGGAGTATATCAACCATATTGCATACAGCAATGCAAAGACTCTTGCTGATGAAGTTTGGGCAGGTAAGTATGGCAATGGTGATAAACGTAAGCGCTTACTTGGTGCTCGATATGATGAGGTTATGAAGGTAGTCAATGGCGGCGGGTCTGGCACTATTTATACTGTTAAGAGTGGTGATACGCTGTCTGCAATTGCCAAAAAGTACAATACTACGGCTAATGCTATTGCCAAGAAGAACGGTATTTCTAATCCAAACCTAATTTACCCTGGTCAGCGGTTAACTATTTAAAATTATACGTATAACCACTTTAAAGAGCACCGCAGTAATGTGGTGCTCTTTAATTTATCTTGGCTATATCCAGGCATAGGATAAAGGGGAATCTCTTTATTTATGATATGTACAACGGTGCACTCATACGCTATAATATATTATAAATAGTTTAAGGAGGTTTCATGGCCAAGACATTCATGGTAGAAGTTGAAGTGCCTCATGGATTGAAAGCAGGCGATCGTTTTGCTGTCTCAGTAGAGGTGCCAGCTGCTCCACGTGTACGCAAAACTAAGTTAGCTGATATACCGTTATCCCAGCTGACATTAGATCAGTTACGAACGGAGCGAACTAATGCACGTTCTGTTCTCTATAAAGCTACGAGGCGCGGGGATGATAAAGCAATTTTAGAAGCTACAAAGAGGGTTAACCGTGTAGCTGCAGAGATTGCTAAACGCACTGGTAAGACGTTGTACGAAGAGATCAATGCACCAGCGGGGTTATTTGAAGATGAAGATGCATCTGCTTAAGGAATGTGTCAAAGTAGAGCTTGAGGGTACACCGTTGCCTTCAGATGTTATGCTGCTTGAGCCTTTCCATTTTAATCGCAAGCGCACTATCTATTACTTTTCTAGGCATAAATTGCCTGAAGTTCTACAGGTATTTAACAAGCCAGTAGATAAGCTTCCACCACAGGTTAAGGCTGTGTATGATGATGAGCTTAATAAACGTGAGCTTATTAAGGCACTCAAGACCTATGGTCCAAAACAGAATCCTGTAGTTAATGAGCACCTTACTTTGCGACCCCATCAACAGCTTGCTAGAGAAGTTGCACAGATCTATGATCGGTTTGCATTCTACTATGATACTCGTACAGGCAAGACTCCTTTGTCTATTGCTATCATGTATGATGATATTAAGAAGCATCCAGATCATAAGTGGTTAGTCGTTGCACCACTAGTTCTCCTCGAGCTTGCTTGGGAAGAGGACATCAAGAAGTTCATTCCTGATATTCCTACAGTCGTATGTCATGCTAAGACCAAAGCGAAGCGTCTTGAGCTTATCAAACAAGAAGCAAATATCTATATTCTTAACACTGAGTCGTTTGTTAATTATATAGAGTACTTTGATGGAGTTACTCGTCTTATTCTTGATGAGTCGTCGTCTATGAAGAATAAGAGCAGTAAGTTCTCAAAGGCCATTGTAGAGTTCTCTCGTACCTGTGACCGTTTGTATCTTCTTTCTGGTACTCCTGCACCGAATGGTGCATGGGAATACTACAGGCAGATTCAGGCAATTGACTATTATGGTATTCAGCAGTCTTTTGCCCAGTTTAAGAACAAGTACTTCTTGAACTTGGCACGTGATGTGCGATTTGAAGATTTGATTTTGCGCCCAGACATGGCAGATGAGTTACGAGAGCTTGTAGGTCAGTACGCGATTTATGTAGACAAAGAGGATGTGCTTGAGACGCCGGGGCGCAGGTTTATTGAGCACAAGCTTACATTGCCTGATGACTTAAAAGAGCAATACAAGCGCATGAAGAAGGATCTGTATGCAACCGTAGGTGTAGACACAGACATCTTGGCTCCCAGTGCCGCCGCAAAGCTTAACAAGCTTAATCAAATTACGTCAGGCTTCTTGATTGACACGGCTGCTAAGCAAGAGAATGACTTAGCAAAGAAACGCGGCGACGCAGCGCCCGCTAAGCAAGAGGTTTATTTGCTTAATGACTACAGGTTTAAAGCCTTGCTTGAGCTTCTTAGTACACTGCATAATGAGCAGGTAATTATCTGGGCGAACTATCATGAAGAGTTTAAACAGATCAGTAGATTGCTTGGTGAAGATTGTGTAACTGTCTATGGTAAGACCCCCGCATATCAGAAGATTCGTAACATTCAAGCATTTAAGCAAGGAGAGGTCAAGTACCTTGTAGCTAATCCGGCATCTGCTGACAAGGGCCTTACACTTACGAATTGTCATATCTGCATTTACTTCAGCCTAAACTGGAGCTACGAAGAGTTTAGACAGTCGATGGAGCGCATTTATGGCGATAAGTCGATTCAGCCTTATGAGTGTATTTATTACATTTTTGAGGCTAAGGGTACAGTAGATGAGGTTATCTACAATGATGTACTCGTTAATAAGCAAGAGATTAGCTATGCTATCCTCAATCATTTGAAGGCGGATGACTATGAGTAACTTATTTGAGCCTGAGCCTTTGTTCGTGCAAGAGCTTAAGTTGACCTTCAAGGACAAGCTTAAGCAATATGATGCTGAGGCAGACTTCTTAGATGCCGCACAAAAATGGTGTCTACAAGAAGGCTACTTGCCTATTCGCATTAACGACAGCATGCATCGAGGGTATTCAGATTTGTTCATTATTGTACAAGGTCGATTGGTTTGTGCAGAGCTCAAGGATAAAACTGGTAAGCCTTCCAAGCATCAGTTAGAGTTTATCAAGAAGGTTGAGTCCTATGGAGCTATAGGCGGTGTCTGTAGATCAATAGCTGACATAGAGGACCTTTGCGATGAAGCAAGACAGTACTGATGATTTAATTCGGCAACATGAGGGCTTAGTTTTCTACACTTTAAACATGCTTAACTGCACGTACTCTGATGATGCTCGAGGTGTTGCCTACGAAGCTCTCTGGCGTGCTCTACGTTCATTTGATGATGATCGCGGAGTTTCGTTTAGTACGTACGCCATTACATGTATAAAGAATGCACTATACGATTTATTTAGGAAGGCCAAGGAGGTGCAAGCAAATGAAGTATCGATAGAAGAGCTCTATGAGCTTGGAGAGTACGACAAGAGCTTTGAGGATGAGGAGCCTCAGCAAGATTACACGGCGCTGCATAAAGCAGTAGATGAAGCACTAAATAGACTGTCTGGCAAAAAGCGTATTATTGCAGAGCTTTGGTTAGAGAGTAGTATGAGTGTCACAGCTTTAGCTGCAGAAGTCCCATGTAGTCAGTCGTATGCTTCACAGACTATTGCAGAATTTAAGGCGATTCTTAGAAGGGACTTAACTGATGCAGGCTACTGCAGAGACGATGCTGTCAATCAAAAGGACGTCAAGCAACCTTGATAAACAGCGTATTCTTGGTAAGCATATTGCTGACCGTCGTCTTAAGGCGATTCTGAAGTTTATCTACAACCCATATTTCAAGACTGGCATTTCTGATGCCAAGCTTGATACAGCCCCGTATTACTCGGGGTATCCTGTTCCTGAGTCTCCCGAAGAGATGATGCAGTACCTTGTAGATCATCCTACGGGTGACAAAGAGACTTGTGGCATTGCGAATACTTGGATGCGCAACCAACCTACGGCAGAGTGCCGCTGGTTGGCTCGTGGCATCATTACCCAAGATATGCAGATTGGTGTCACTGCTACAACATTAAATAAGGTGTACGGTTCGGACTTTATCCCGAAGCTTAGCTGTATGCTTGGTACGCCGTTAGACAAGATCCCTGTGGCGCGGCAGCGTTGGCCCTATGTCGTCACAGAGAAACTTGATGGCGTGCGCCGCATTATGGTTAAGCAAGGCGGTAAAGTCCGTATTTTTTCCCGCAGTGGGCATGAAGACACAGGCCTTGTAGATATTGTAGCTGAGGCTAAGTACCTACCGGATAACTACGCTTATGATGGTGAGCTCCTGGCAGTAGGCGCTTTTAAAGATAGTATTGCTCAGCGTCAAGCTACGAACTCTCTTGCTAATAAGAAGGGTGAGAAGCACGGCCTTACGTTTAACATCTTTGACATGGTGCCTGCTCAAGAGTTTTTGTCTGGGCGTTGTACCGAGAGTACCTTGACGCGTAAGACCCGCCTCGCCGCAATCCTCGATGATCCTACGGGTGCTTTTACCTGTCCTGACACCGTAGATTACTTTATGTACCGTGCTGCTATGGCTGATGGGTTTGAGCATAAGCTTATTAAACCGGTACCTATTCTTGGCATCGCACATTGCATGGAGGATGTTGAGCCTATTGTAAATGCACTCTGGGCTAAGGGTAAAGAAGGTGTTATGCTCAACGACTCTAAAGCTATCTATGAGTCGAAGCGCACCAAATCTTTGGTCAAGATGAAGCAGACTCATACGTACGTTCTTCGTATTGAGGCATTTGCTGAGGGCACAGGCAAGTATGAAGATATGCTCGGTGCTTTGGTAACTGAGTATAAGGATTGTTACTTACAAGTTGGTTCAGGCTTTACTGATTATGAGCGCTACGAAATCTGGGCAAACCAGGATAAATATATTGGCGCCTTATTTGAGGTTGAGGCCTTTGGAGAGTCTACGAATAAGCAGGGACTTGTTTCTCTTAACTGTCCAATCTTTAAACGTATTGTAGCTTTACCAGACGATGAAGCCTTCAAAACCTTAGGTGCTAAGTAGAAAGTGTGTGATACGGGGGATAATAAGTAATAAGGTACCTATTATAAACCTCCATACACAAAGTTTCACGAGTGCCTAAAATGAGCCCTTCAGATAAAAGTTGTAGGTGTTTACTTATGCTACAGAAAACCATTGCAATAGACGGTGCGTGCCGTAGAAACGGTGATCCTACCTGCATTTCCGCAGGTGCATGCTTTATTCTTACGTTGGACACTGAGACCGGTGTAGAGCAGGGCCTTACTCAGTCCTTTCATGAGGAAGGGTCTACCTCTCAACGTGGTGAGCTTAATGGACTTCTACAGGCTGTTGAGCATGTGCATCAGCACCCAGCGGATACAGTCATTGTTACTGACTCTGAGTACCTATTCAATACTATGACCAAGCGTTGGGTAGATAGGTGGATCCACAATAATTGGATGACTGCTCAAGGCGAGCAAGTAAAGAACATGGACCTCTGGAAGTTGATCTGGAAGCTCTACGTAGATTGTGAAGAGCTTATTACGTTCTTCCACATCAAAGGTCACTTGCTCTCAGTAGGCGCCAAGAAGGGCCGAGATCTACTGTACCACGATGTGTCTGGCTACGAGCTTTACTCTTGGGCAGTTAATAACCGCACTATTAAGCCTGACCGTCTACAGCATGCAACTCAGCTCTCTGAAACTAATAACGGTTTCGCTTTAAGTGAAGAGCAACTCACCAAGTATGCAGCTATGAATCTTGTAGCTGACGCAGTAGCGAACCTGAATCTAGAGGTAGTAGAGTCCGCGCAGTGGCAGGCAATACTTAGTAACAGTTCCCCTACTGTATAATACTTGGTATAATTATTTTTGCGATATAGCACATAGGGTGCTTTATCAGTGATAGAAAGGATGTAACAATGGCTGACGAGATCATGAAGCAGGAGGGTACCTTGGCAACGCCAATGGATACCAATACGCCTCTTGGTTTTGAGGATGATTCTGCTGACGACCTTATTATTCCTCGTATTAAGGTCATGCAGGCTCTGAGCCCCGAGGTGCAGGACCAGAAGGCTACGATTGGCACCATTATCAATTCTCTGACTCTGGAGAACATTACTGATAAAGTGTTCGTGCCTGTTTGCAAGTTCAACAACAATGTGCTTTGGCGCGACCGCAACGATGGTGGTGGAATTATTTGCCGTGCCGCCGATGGTAAGACCGGCATCATGGAAGACGGTACGCAGCGTTACTGCGCCCAGTGCCGTAAGTGTGAATTCGACAACACGAAGAAGGGTCGCGAGGCTATTCCGACTTGCACTAAGTACATCAACTTCCTTGGTTTCTTCGAGGACGACCCGACCCCGATTATCCTGTCGTTCTCTAAGACGAATATGGCTGAGGGTAAGCAGATGTATAGCATGGCCAAGGTTGCGCGCCAGAATATCTGGAACTTTGGTTATAAGCTTACCGTGACCAAGAAGTCGAACAATGCCAACTCTTGGTTCATCATTAAGCCCATTGCTAATGGTGCTACCTCTGATGAGATTCGTGCACTTGGTATGGACCTGTATCGTCAGTTTGCTGGTACTATGACTACCGTTAACTACGATATGGCAGAGTACGCTACTTCTACAGAGACCACCCACGAGGTCGTTTCTGATGAGGATATGCCGTTCTAGTTGTTCTTGCTTTGCTGCGCCCCGGCAACCCTGGGGCGCAGCCTCCCAGTAGATAGGCGCGATAGAATACTAGGTGAGTAATGAAGTGGGCTGAATATCGAGATAAAATACTCGACACCGTAGATATTGAGTCGTTCTACCTCAGTGAGTTACCTGATGGAACTCGCCACGGAGACGCAGAATATAAGACTAGGTGTCCGTTTCCTGAGCTACACGAAGGTGGCACAGATAGCAACCCTAGCTTCACTGTAAATTTGGAAACTGGCGTGTACTATTGCAATACCTGTCATTCTAAGGGCAATATTCACACGTACTATAAAACAAAATATAACAAGTCGTCCAAGGAAGCGTGGTTTTTCTTTGGTGATGCGTTGGGTATTCCCAGGCCCGATGGTGAGGAGCTATTCTCAGATACCATCGACCCTGAGATTGCACTTCGTTACCATCATGACTTGTTGGCTCTTGGCGGCTCTACTGTAGATTTTCTACTGAATGAGCGCTGCCTTACCATGGAAGCCATTAAGCAATTCCAAATAGGTTGGAATGGTGAGCGGTATACTATTCCTATCTATGATGAGAAGTGCAATCTAGTTAATATCCGTCTTTATACGCGTATGCCAGTAGATGGGCGTCAGAAGGTTATTAACTATCGAGACGAGAACGGGAATACATATGGCAGGGTTCGGCTCTATGGTATCGAAAATATCACCCAAGAGATTCCTTATGTGGTTGTGGCAGAAGGTGAGCTCGATCGTATCTGCTGTGAGGCTCATGGTATTCCTGCTGTCACTTCTACGGCAGGCGCGGGCACGTGGGACAGGTCATGGACGCCATTATTCAAGAATGTAGGCAAGGTTTATTCTTGCTATGATAATGACACCGCAGGTGTGAACGCAGGTGCTAAACTCCTTCGTAGATTGAGTAGCCTTACTGAAGTTGCAATTCTACAGTGGCCTGAAGGCTTTAAGCAAAAGGGCGACCTTACAAATTACTTTGCTGAAGGCCACACACATGATGACTTTATTAAGTTTCTAAAAGACAATGCGAGCACTGCAACTTTACTAGCAGATGAAGACGATGAGATCGACGACTCTAATGCTATTGAGACCACTTTGGTGCATTCTATTGATGCAGATTATATCAATAAACGCATAAAAATGGCCGTAATGATTAGCGGCAAAGGGACCTCGTCTTCTATCTTCCCGTATAAAGTTGTAGCTCAGTGCACGTCTCAGAATCAAGACGGTAAGATGTGTGCTTATTGTCCGCTTAGTGAGGGCCCAACTACAAGGACATTTAAGGCAGATGAGAACACACCTCTTGCTCTGATTGATTGCTCAGACGATGCTCAGCAAGCTCTTATCAGAAAAGAGATTGGAGTTCCTGGTAAGTGCATGCAATATCAAACTGAGGTTGCTAAGTATGGTAACCTTGAAGAAGTTCGCATGGTACCTATAGCTGATACTACATTTTCTTTTGATAAAGAGCAAGAGCACGTGGTTCGTCTCGGCTACTATATGGGCAGGAACCTGAAGTCTAACATGCGTTATACTTTAACTGGTTTCATGCACAATAACCCTAAGAACCAGCATGCTACTTTTATCTTCGATAAGGCGTACCCCGAACATGATGCCATTACTGAGTTCAAGGTTACTGATGAGGTCAAGGAGTATTTGAATGTACTCAAACCAAAACCAGGTCAAAGCATTAGAAGCAAGTTTGACGAAATTCATCGAGACCTGGAATACAATGTTACTCGAGTCTGGAATCGTAGAAATGTCGCAATGGCTGTGGACCTGGTTTACCACACTCCTTTGCATTTCTATTTTCAGGGTCAGTTTATCAAACGAGGATGGGGTGAGTGCTTACTTATCGGCGATTCTGGTCAGGCAAAGTCTACAATCGTTGAACAGATTATGCACCACTACAGACTCGGTGAGCTGCTCTCTGGTGAGTCCTCTAAGCGAACCGGCCTCACTTACAATATGCAACAGACAGGCAATACATGGTTCCTTATATGGGGAGCGTTCCCTCTTAATGATGGCGGTCTGATTGCTGTTGATGAGTTTTCTGGCATGTCTGAGGAAGACATTGCATCACTATCTGAGATTCGTTCCTCAGGCGTCTGTAGAGTAAAGGCGGTTGTAAATGACGAAACATCTGCGCGAACGCGAGCAATATATATCTCTAACCCTCGATCCGGGCGTCCCCTCGCGTCTGAAACTTATGGGGTACAAGCAATTCTTAAGTTGTTTGGTACGACCGAAGACGTTCGTCGTCTCGACATTGCGGTCGGCGTGGCGTCGGGCGAAGTTGATGCATCGCTTATCAACTCGGAATACTCTAAGATGGAGGCAGTAGACCACGTATATACTACTGATGTTTGTAATGCAGGTGTGATGTGGGCTTGGTCAAGAGCACCTGAGCAAATTATTATTGATGATGAGGCTACTAGGGTTATTCTTGACCAGGCTATTGTGCTTAGTAATAAGTACTCTTCTGCTATTCCTCTTGCTGAGCCAGCAGATATGCGTCTTAAGTTGGCAAGGCTTTCCATCGCAACTGCAGCCCGAACAGCCTCTACGGATGAGACCTATGAAAATATTATTGTACACCCAGAGCATGTTAAGTTTGTAGTTAACTTCCTCCAAGAGGTCTACGACGCGCCTGCTCTACAGTATGATAAGATGTCTAACAAGGAGTTTGCTATGGTTGATACTTCTGAGGACCGTATGGCATCTCTTCGTCGTGAGTTCCTTCGAGTTCCTCTTGTTGACCACAATGTTGCAGTTGAAGGCATTCTTCGAGCTGATTGGTTTCATGAGCGTGAACTTTGTGTCCAGACCAATACGGATAACTACACTGTTACTCAGCTCCTACACTTCTTGGTTGCGAATAACCTCGCAGTTGATAAGGGTAGGTATGGGTATAAACTTACTGCCACGGGAGCCACCTTCTTTAAGCAGACGCTTGAGAAGCCCTACACGGCAGATGAACTCGATAGAGCAAAGGAGGGAATGTAAACAGTGGCGCCGCGTAACTGAGTCAAAGTAGAAAGGACAAAACGTGTTAACAGAAAAACAGTTAGAACAGCTCAAATCATATTGTGTAGTTTCCTCTAACGCAAAGCAGGAGGAAGATGAGCAAGCTTGGCTGGCAGCGCGTACTCATGGTATTGGCGGGTCTGACGTAGGGGCTATCTGTGGAGTAAATAACTGGTCTAGTGCTAGGCAGATTTACTTCCGTAAAGTTGGTATGTTTCAAGATGAGTCTTCGCCCTCTGCCGCAGCACTTGAGCGCATGCACTTTGGTCATGTGTTAGAGCCCGTAGTTGCCGAAGAGTTTGTTAAGCGACAGAATGCTGATGGTGCCACCATTGAGTGCGTAGAGGCAGACTGTTCATTTAGTAGTGTTAAGTATCCATATCTACTGGCCAATGTGGACAGGTTTGTTGTAGATTCTAACACTGGAGAGCTCGTTGGCATTCTTGAGTGCAAGACTGCTAATGAGAACATGAACTCTGAGTGGGCAGACGGTCAGATTCCTCAGAGCTATTATCTACAGGTCCAGCATTACTTGTTTGTCACTGGCCTTCAGCATGCCTGGATCTCGTGCCTTGTTGGTGGAAACAAGTTCTATACATATGACATATTCTATGATGCGTCAATGTATGAGAGCTTTGTGCTTCCTAAGTTGGATCACTTCTGGAATGTTAACGTTAAGACTTTTACTGAGCCAGCCCCCATGCCGGCAGACTGTGATTTCTACGATAACCTGTTTACTGCTAGCAGCGTGACTGGTGACACTGTAGAACTTAACGACGTCAAATTTGACACTCTTGGTGATGAGATCATGGAGCTTAAGGCCCAGATTAAAGAGCTTGAAGCCCAGGTCAAAGAAAAGCAGGCGGCCATTAAGAATGCCATTGGTGATAACCTTCGAGGAGTATCTTATCGCTACGAGTATACTTGGGCGCCGCGCTCCCGCACTAGTGTAGACTCTAATAAACTTCGGCAACAGTACCCTGATGTATATGATGACTGCATCAAGGTTACTGAATATAGGCAACTTGGTATTAAGAAGGTAGTGGAGGATGATTAAGTTGCATAATTACCTGATCTTCGACAAGGACCACAAGCTTATTAAACAGGTGTCTTCCGATCTTACTCCATATAAGTGGATGGCTTGTCATACTGATGATTGCCCCGAGGCAGCATTATTTGTAGATATTTCTAACGGTGACGTGCTTAACAATCTCCTCACTCTGCAGTTTAACTTCCAGGCTCGCCTTGGTCAACTCCCTCTTAAGCCCGGTGAGCAGACTCAGTATGTCATGAACAACATGCTGTACACTGAGGCTGAGGGCCATGAGTTCCTTCGTGAGATTGAGGGCTTCAAGTCTTGGAAGACCTACGGCTGGTCTCAGGATGAGAAGGACGAGCACTACAAGGCAGCCCTTGAGGAGTTCGTAGATATGCTCCACTTTGTCCTTAATATCGCTCTTGCTATGGGCTTTAATGGAGATGACATCTACGAGGCCTATGTTGCCAAGAACATTGTTAATCACAAGCGTCAAGATAGTGGGTACTAAGCCAATAAGGTTTATCCTGTAATAAGTGTGTGATACGAGGCCCTATAGATACTAAGGAGCCTATCTATAGGGCCCATACACAAGAGCTCACAAACCCCTATTTTGACCTCTTAAACAGAAAGTTGGAATTCATGCCTGAAACTAAGGTACATGTAGAGGTTGATGGAAAAATAGATACTTTAGAGGACTTTGTTCTTGTTTTTCCACAGGGTACAGACACAACTATTAGTGTTAACTCTGACATCTATTTGTTAGGCAAGGCCACTGTGCTTGTATATTCTGCATTCCTTAATGAGTGCGCTCGCTACTCTGATCAGGACTTGTATGAAGTGTGTAAAGCAATTGACCTTGACTATAATGTAATAGAGCCATTAGTTAGGAAGGTGCGAAGCAATGGATAAGATTCAGGTTAAACTTCTTGAGTGTACAGAGAACCCTAAGCAGATTATGGGGTTCCTCGCACGCATGACCCAGCGTGGTCATGAAATCAAGGACATGAATGATCTCGTCAACCTCTACAACAAAGGCTGCTCAGATAAACTCGTTAAGAACTTGGCGGACCTTCCACATGGTACAATTAAACGATTCCCAACCTACACGATCGCTATCGTTGGCGCAAGCCGTCGTTTCCTCGCCCAAATTCGTACGCATCAAATGGCGGACTTCGTCAGCGGCTCGCTGCAGTACAGTGACTGGAGTAACACTAAGCATCCGGAAGAGATGTTTGTTACGCCGTATGAAATGCTTGATAATCCTACTTTACGTAGCTATTACCTTGATAATTGCGTGCGCAATTTTTTACAGTATCGTACTATTGCTTCAGCTGTTGGTAATGATGCTGCAGGGTTTGTTCTTCCTAATAGTACTCGCAATGTTCTTGTAATTCATGCTGGTGTCCAGGAGTGGCAATACATTATCGGGTTAAGGACGTGCCGCCGCAACTCCTTAGAGACTCGCTATGTGTGCTATCGTATTTGGGAAGAGCTCTACAAGACTGAGTATGGTGAGCTGCTCTTTAACTCTCGCAACACTGGTGCGGGGTGCCAGACTGCTATGTGCCATGAGGGGCATATGAGTTGCAAGGATCCGCTGCCTAAGGAGGCAACGCCTACGGAGCTCATCAAGATGGAGTTCCCGCTTTTATGCAAGGAGCAGTCATGATCATCATCGTAGAAGGACCAGATGGCAGTGGTAAGTCTACGCTCTGTGCACAGCTTATAGACATACTTGGAACAGCCTGTTGGTACGAGCATTTCTCATATCCTAAAGATAAGCAAGAAGCCGATAACCTGTTTTATACCTACAGTATGTATCTACAGGATTCCCTGACTGAGGGCGGTAATCTTGTTATTGATAGGATGTGGCCCAGCACAATGGTCTATGGCGAGGTGCTTCGCGGGAATCCTGAGATAACCTACGAACAAGCGTTAGAGTTAGAGGCGTACCTTTGTGGGCATGCTATCATGATCTACTGCACTGGCAATCCTGAGGACATGTGGCATAGGTGCGTTGAGCGTGGTGAGGACTACGTTACAGGGTTCAAGGACTTCTACTCTATCTGTAAAAAGTACGATGAAGTCATGCTTGAGCAAAAGCATCTGATTCCAGTATTTACCTACACGATTCCTAAGGAGGGATGATGGCTAAGAAGTTCAAAGATTTGCTGCAAGCTAAGATGTTTGCCAAGTCATTCATCCAGTGGATGTACACAGCAGTTGTACAGTCTCCAAAAGGCGACAAAGCCAATAAGACGCTAGCAAAGAACATCCGTGACCTTGATGCTGCCATCGGTTATATTATCAATGACTATGAGGGACAGATCAAAACACTGGGAGACCGTGTAAAAGAGCTTGAGGAGCAGTTAGCTCAGAAGTAGGCGAGATTATGTTATGCTGTAGTTATTGTGGACAGAACTATCCTGATAGCTATCAGACATGCACTTGCCGAGTTTGTGGTAGCCTGATAGAAGAGCATGAGCCTAACTATCGGGCCACCTACCTCTATCGCATAGATGAAGTGTGGTATGATTGGCGGGAAAAAATGCTTTCTGCGCCGCCGCAACCCATGCGAGAATCGGATTGGTATGAGATTTGCGCGCACTACAATGGTTGCGCCATATGCGGAGTAGGCAACATCGATGAAAAGCGCCTGCTTGTACCTGTTAACTTAGGCGGTAAGTACTACAACTACAACGTATTTCCTGTGTGCTCTAGTTGCAATGAAGAAATTACCCATTACTACCGGCAGGCAAACCCATTTAGACAGCTAATAAGAATGGAAGCAATGACCCTAGAAAAGCTGGATCACCTGCTTTCATATTTAGAGGTTAAGATGCTTGGGGCGGTATTTGAAGAGTTTGACTTTGAGCATGATAATGTAGAAATTATTTGTAAGGTTGTAGAAGACACATCAATAAAGCCGTTTGATGGTATATATGCTAAGCGCTTATTCGAATATCCAAATAAGATTCGTACCTATGATAACTTTCCGATAAAGGGCATCTCGGCAGAAGAGAACCTAGGAATAACCTGGAGGTTGTTAGATGATGACACAGATTGAGGGCACGCATGACATCCTG
>ERZ1090866.74-NODE-74-length-45485-cov-31.042615_pt1 | contig 45485 bp, 57 predicted proteins | sample MGYA00478477_ERZ1090866 | MGnify/ENA primary metagenome ERZ1090866 (study PRJEB33644, sample SAMEA5815737) | chicken gut metagenome | biome: Chicken; feature: Gastrointestinal Tract; material: Caecum | place: Ireland | collected 2019-01-01 | study: A study of the... | reverse complement strand
GCCGCAGTTTCACTGGCTTTGGCATTCGTTTCGCTGGTCTTCGCTGCCGTCTGGCTGGACTTTGCGTTAGTTTCACTCGTCTTCGCAGCTTTCTGGCTGTTAGCCGTAGCAGTTGCTGATCCAGCTGCTGAAGTCGCAGAACCGGCTGCCGCGCTCTCGCTTTGGGCTGCTGCAACCTGGCTGTTTTTTGCCGCAGTTTCACTGGCTTTGGCATTCGTTTCGCTGGTCTTCGCTGCCGTCTGGCTGGACTTTGCGTTGGTTTCGCTCGTCTTTGCGGCTGTCTCGCTATTTTTCGCGTTGGTTTCTGATTTTTTAGCTGCTGTTGCGGAGTTTGCCGATGCAGTCTGCGAGGCCGCTGCCGCCTGTGCGCTGTTAGCTGCATTCGTTTCTGAGGTTTTCGCCGCGTTCTTCGATGATGCCGCTGCAGTTTCGGATTTCTTTGCCGCCGCTGCGCTCTGAGAGGCGGCTTCAGCGTTGCGTGCCGCTTCTTCCACCATTGCCTCAAAACGACGCAATGCCTCCGGCATGACATCATCTTCCGTCATGGCACCGAGAAAATCATTCAGCGTACCTGGTCTGGAACCTTCATAGACGGTAATGGTCCCGGCATGTGAAGGCGGAAAACCTTCAACCAGCAGGGTGACGCTGTACTGACCGTACTCAACATCCATGCTGTAACGCCCGGCTTCATCCGGATTTTCAGAGGCCACCGTGTTCACCAGTACCGTGGTGCTGTTACGCTTTGCCTTCAGTTGAATAGTGCAGTTCTGTATTGGTTTTCCCGCACCATCTTTCAGCACACCTGAGATTTTTACTGCTGCCATATCCACTCCACAAAAAAGCCCGCCTGAACCGGCGGGCTGTCATAACACTGTGTTACCTGGCTAATCAGAACTTATAACCGACACCCACGATGAAACCGTCAGTGCGCCAGTCGCCACTGCCGGAGCCTTCATAAGCAATATCAATGGCCACGGATTCGGTCGGGTTAAACTGCACGCCAGCTCCCCACGCCAGAGACGTGTTGCTGTGGCGATCGTCATCACTTCCGGTCAGCACATCGTGCGTTTTCCCCTTGTTGTCAGTTACGCGGAGATAATCCCCGGAGAACGTCGAAACACGGCTGTAAGCCACACCTGCCATCGCATAAGCACTGAACCATTCATTCACGCGTACAGATGGCCCCGCCATCATGCTGAACCAGCGGTTACGCACTGAATCTTCATGCCAGCGGGTATCGCTGTAATGCGTTTTTTGCTCATCTTTGGCATTGGCATAACTGAATGACGTCACCAGCCCCAGCGTGTCCGTAAATTCATAACGGTATTTCACGTTAATGCCCTTCAGGTCATCACTGCCTGGCATATCAGTATGGGTTTGAAGATACCCGGCGCTTAGTGTGGACTGATGCTCTGCTGCGCTCGCTGGCGTACCAGCGGCAACCAGCCAGACTACTGCGGACAGAATAACAGCACATAATTTACGCATAATTACCTCTCGCTTTTCTGCAATAAAAAAGGCGTCATTTCTGACGCCCGTATTGGGGTTATAAAATTCAGCTGATACTGATGCCTGCGGTGGCTTTCTTCATCACCACAACCAGCAAATCACTGATACTTGCTGTGGGATACCAACCATTTACCCACCATGCTGATACAGAAAACTCCAGCGTCATGTGACCGCGACCAGCAGGCATATCAATAACACCACTGTAAACCAGCGTATTATCCAGCGCGGTACGGTTATAAATTTCAGCACCGTTTTTCTTCACTATCAGGCGGCATGACGAATAAGTATCGCTGTTCTCCCGCTCATGTCTGGCACCGCTGAAAGCCACCGCCGGAATAACAATCTGCCGGTCAAACGGCTGATCGTCATAAACCCTGACGGTAATGGTCCCTGATGGCCACCGCTCCGGTGCACGGGAGTCCCGGGGGAAAGCTTTGCCCACCGTTTTAACAATATCGCCTTCAATCTGGTTGGCTGACAGTTTTCCCAGAATCCGGCAGTTCTGATTAATCGTGACATTGTTGAGCGTCCCGGAGTTCGCATTCACGTTACCGCTGATATCTGCATTTTTCGCCGTCAGCCGCCCGTCCGGTGTCAGGGAAAATGCCGGAGGATTACCGCCGCTGGTAATGGTGGGAGCCGTCAGGTATTTCAGGAACACTTCGTTCATGAATATCTGATCGCCCTGACCAACAAACATCGGCTTTGTGTTGCCATTCGCAGGATTAATCATCGCAATCCTGTCCGCCGCCAGCAGCACCTGACTCTGCATACCGTCAGGGGTATTCTCAATACCGGCACCAATACCCGCGATATAAAGGCGTCCGTCCTGCATCTGCTGCAGCTTCACAGCCCACATGCTGTTCAGGTTATTATTTGTATCAACCTGAACCTTCTGTATCTGCTGGATTGCCGCACTCTGGTCTTCCAGTTTCTTATTGACGGTCTGCGTGATTTCATTACTGACATCCGTGATGGACGTTCTGATTTCCGCCAGGTCAGGCGCAAGCTGACCGTTATCAATCTGCGTCCACAACTCCTGAGCCAGATGGGTTTTCCCTATCTCTCCTTTGAAAAAATTCAGATAGCCGGATGCATCATCACTCGGCTGGCCAACAGCCTCCACGAATGCCGATTTGCCAACGGTGTTCACACTGCGGATGTAAAAATAATAATCATGGCCCGGTTTGATATTGATACTGGCGGCTATCCAGTACAGCGCCGTGCCAAGATAGCGTGCTGTGGTTTCAACCTGCCTGATATCCGCAATCCGCTTTTCCGAGAACCAGAACTCAAACTGTACCGTCGGGTCATAAACGGCAAGATGCGGCGTGGCGGTTATCTGAAAATACCCCGGTGTCAGCTCAATCCGCGACGGTGCTGCCGGTGCGGCAATCCGGAACGATACCGACGCCGGATCGCCCTGCTGCCCCCAGGCATTTGCCGCCCGGACTGTCAGCCTGTAGTTTCCCAACGCCAGTTGCGTGAAGCGGTATGTGGTTTCCGTCGTCCGGGCCGTGCTGACCAGCCGCTCACTGCCGTCATCCGCTGCCACGGTCAGGCGAAGCATAAAGCTCACGCCCTTCACCACCTTCGGCGTGTCCCAGCGCGCCAGTACCTGATATTCCCCGCTGTCTGCGGTGACTTCGGCAGTCAGGTGCTGCACCGCTGGCGGCGTGACACCATTCACCGTGCCACTCTGGTCGCCGTCAAAGTGCGCCCCGTTATCCACGATGGCCTCTTTCTCCGGCACATGCTGCACGGCGGTGATGGCATACGTGCCGTCGTCGTTCTCACGGATACTCACACAGCGGAACAGGCGCTGACGCAGCATCGGCAGCTTCAGCCCCCACACGCTGTATTCGGCAACGCCGTCAGGAACACGGCTCACTTTTACCTTCACGCCGTCGGTGACGGACTGGACCTCCACGCTCACCGGATTACCCTGCCCGTCAACCAGGCTTATCAGCGTGGTGCCGGAGGATGGCAGCGTGATTTCACGGTCGAGCGTCAGCGTCCGGGTCTGGCTGTTCACCGCCAGCACGCGCCCGCCAATGCTGATCCCCGCATAGTCATCATCGCAGATTTCAATAACATCACCCGGTACATGGCGCAGCCCTTCTGCACCCACGCTGAAGTCCACGGTCTGCGTTTCCAGCAGTTCCGTTTTAATCAGCCACAGCCCGGCGCGGTGCGCCTGCCCCCGGCTGGTACAGCCAAAGGCATCCATTTTCGTGACGTTACGACCGTAACGGGCAATGGCCTGCGTGTCCTCCACAAGCTCTGTTGCCGTTTCCCAGCCGTTATTCGGGTCAATCCAGTTCACCTCAACGGCATTATGGCGGTCCTTCAGGGAGCTGAAACTGTAGCGGAACGGCGCGCCATCATCCGGCATCACCACATTACTGCGGTTATAGGTCCACACCTTATCCGACGGCCGGTCCTGCACGAACGTCAGCGTCTGCCCGTTCCATACCGGCATACAGCGCATCGCCGAGCAGAAATCACTGAGCACATCCCACGCCTTACGCTGTGTGGTCAGGTACGCATTACAGGTGATGCGCGGCTCCGTGCCGCCAAAACCGTCCGGCACCGACTGCTCGCAATGCTGGCCGATGACATACAGCGCCCATTTGTCCACATCCGCCGCACCAAGACGTTTCCCCATGCCGTAGCGCGGATGGGTCAGCATATCCCACAGACACCAGGCCATGTTGTTGCTGTATGCTGGCTTAAACGTTCCGTCCCAGATACCGCTGTATTGCCGCGTCTGCGGGTTATAGTTCGACGGCACCTGCAGAATGCGTCCGCGAAGATGATAATTACGGCTCACCTGCTGGCTGCCGAACTGCTCCGAGTCCACCTGCACGCCGACCAGTGCCGTGTTCGGGTAGCACTGTTTCACATCGATGATTTCGGTGTATGACGACCAGAGCGTTTTGTTCTGCAGCTGGTCTGTGGTGCTGTCCGGCGTCATCCTGCGCATCCGGATATTAAACGGGCGCGGCGGCAGGTTACCCACCACCACCGAGGCCAGATACTGCGAGGTGGTTTTGCCCTTAATGGTGATGTCTTTTTCCGTCACCCAGCCACCGTTACGTTGTATCTGAACCAGCAGGCGGACTTCCGATGGATTCCGGTCCCCCTTTGAGGTGGTTTCCACCAGTGCCTGCACACCGAAGGTAAAGCGCAGACGGTCGATGTTTGCAGACGTGATGGTCCGGGTGATCGGCGTGTCGTATTTCACTTCCGTACCCAGCACCGTCTCGGATCCGGAGGATTCAAATCCCTCCGGCGGTGTCTGCTCCTGTTCACCTGCCCGGAACACCACCGTGACACCGGCGATGTTGGTATTCCCCTCACTGTCCAGCACCGGTGTACTGTTCAGCAGCACGCTTTTTAATCCATCCACCGGACCTTCAATCGGCCCTTCGCTGATGGCATCAATCACACTCAGTAACTGCGTGGATTTCAGGTTGTCCTTCGCTTCGCGCGGGGTATGCCCCTTACTGCTGCCTTTACCCATTCGTCATGCTCCATAAACGACAAAACCGCCCGCAGGCGGTTTCACATAAAATATTTTGCATCATCGACCAATCACCACAACCTGACCACCGTCCCCTTCATCTGCCGTGCTGATCTCCTGAGATACCACACGTGACCCCACGCGCATTTCACCATACAGAACAGGCATAACATTGCCCTGGGCAACCATGTTATCCAGTGAGGAGAAATAGGTGTTCTGCTTACCGTTATCCGTTGTCTGTGTGCGGGGAGTTCTGGCTTTCGGTGCCAGCATCTGAGCCACACCACCGAGCACCATACTGGCACCGAGAGAAAACAAAATGCCGGTCATACCACCGGCACCAATGGCTGCCCCCCATGCTGCAAGGGTGGCTCCGGCGGTAAAGAATGATCCGGCAATGGCGGCTGCTCCCAGGACAATCTGGAATACACCACCTGACTTGGCCCCGGCGACTCTGGGAACAATATGAATCACAGCGCCATCAGGCAGAGTCTCATGTAACTGCGCCGTTAATCCGGACGTGCTGACGTCCCGCCCGGCAATCCGTACCTGATACCAGCCGTCGCTCAGTTTCTGACGAAACGCCGGGAGCTGTGTGGCCAGTGCGCGGATGGCTTCAGCCCCCGTTTTCACACGAAGGTCGATGCGGCGGCCAAATCGTTGCAAATCCCCGTAAAGGCAGATGCGTGCCATTCCCGGTGACGCCAGAGGGAGTGTGTGCGTCGCTGCCATTTGTCGGTATACCTCTCTCGTTTACTCAGTTGTTCAGGAATATGGTGCAGCAGCTCGCCGTCGCCGCAGTAAATTGCGGCATGATTCGGCACCGATGAACCAAAGCAGCACAGCAGCACGTCGCCAGGCTGCGCCTCTGTCAGTGCGACACGGTAAAAACCAGTCGCCTCCATATTGTCAAGATAGAGATTCTGACCGTTACGCCACCAGTCATCCCCGCGATGAAAATCCGGCATCTCAATCCCCGCCAGATGATAAGCATCCCGGAACAGCGTGTAACAGTCCGTCACCCCGTGCTCAAAGCGACGCCCGGTGAGATGCGGCACACAGCGGAACTTGTGAATCGCCCCCCGGCAGACCAGCCACCACGGCAAATCACTCTGCACCTGCAGCCGCCGGTCAGCCTCACTCAGCCAGGGCAGACCACCGGGGTGGCTGTGGACCAGCGCCACAATCTCACCCTGCATTTCTGCCTGCAGCCAGTCCTCCGGAGCCATCCGGAAATAATCCTCCGGCTCACCGGAAATATTCACGCCGGGAAAATATCTTTCCCCCTCCGGCGTGCTTACCACGAAGCCGCACGACTCCGCTGGCGCACATCGCCGGGCGTGCGCCAGAATCGCTGATTCTGTCTGTGTCATGGGATTTACTGCGAAAGTTTGTTAATGGAAAGGAAGCCGCCAAAGTTGCCGACGTTATTGCGGAACTTACAACCGCTCAGGCATTTGCTGCATTTATCCTTCGTGATATCGGACGTTGGCTGGTCATATTCATCCGCGACTGCCGGACCGTGATAACCGCACTCATCACCGCGATAGGTCCAGGTGCAGGTGTTGGCCAGCATGATACGTCCCGGAAAAACAGCACCGTCCGTTTCCGTCGGCGTGGACAGTACAAAAGAGGCACTCACCGCGCTCAGTTCGCTGCACTGCTCAATGCGCCAGCGGCTGATCACCTCCTGCTCCGGATCGGCGCCACTGTTTCCGTTGACGAAGTTCACCGCATCCAGAAAACGGGCGTAAACCTTACGCCGGACCACCGTTCCACCGACCAGACTCTGCAGATCTTCCGCCATCCCGGTGACCATACCGTACAGGTTAGAAACCGTCAGTGTGGGGCGCGTACTGGTGCCTTTGCCATTCAGTTCAAAACCACTCCCCTGAATGGGATACGGCTGATACTGTCGCCCCTGCCAGGTGACCGGCTCACCTTTTTCGTTCAGCTCATTACAGAAAAAATAACGTTCTCCACCGACCTCTGTCAGGTCGATTTCCCAGAGCACCACGCTGGCCGACTGCTCCGCACGGGTGCATTCATTCAGTGTTTCCTGCCGGATATCCTGCATCAGTTCACCACCTGTTCAAACTCTGCGCTGAACTCAACACGCAGCATACTGACCCGCGACGACCATTTTGCGCAGGTCACCTTTATCTGCCGCCACTCATAAGGCGGCGTCCACAGAAAGGCTTTCCAGCCCCCGTGCTCTTCCAGAAACGACTCCAGTACCGTGGCCTCCTCACGGGGGACAGAAAGCGTCACGCTGTACGTTTTCAGGTTGGCATTCAGCCCGGCAGGCGCTCGCTGGGAATAGCCATCACCAAAGCGCACCTTTCTTACAGAAGGGGCCGAAGCCACATCCATACCGGGTTTCACTTTCCAGCGGAAGGTTTTCATCGTCCACCTCCGGAGAACAGGCCACCATCACGCATCTGTGTCTGAATTTCATCACGGGCACCCTTGCGGGCCATGTCATACACTGCCTTCATCATCTGTGGACCTGGCAGACCATTCGTACCGTCGTTCTGAATCACCACGTGATTGTTCTGATTAAAATTAATGCCTTCAGCCCGCCGCATCTGCGCCGGACTTCCGGCACCGCCCACATAACCACCTTCCGCATAGCCCCGCATCAGGCGGTACAGGTTGCCGACACCAATCCGGCTGGTTGCCTCCTTCGTGAAGACAAATTCACCACGGTGAACAATCCCCGCTGGCTCATATTTGCCGCCGGTTCCCGTAAATCCCCCGGTCGCAAAACGGAATTTCGCCGCAGCGGCCTGAATGGCTGTACCGCCTGACGCGGATGCTCCACCACTGGCAGCACCGCCAATGGCGCTGCCGATACTCCCGACAATCCCCACCATTGCCTGCTTAAGCAGAATTTCTGTCATCATGGACAGCACGGAACGGGTGAAGCTGCGCCAGTTCTGCTCACTGCCGGTCAGCATCGCCGCCATATTCTGTGCAATACCATCAAAGGTCTGCGTGGCTGCACTTTTAACCTGCGACATACTGTCCGTGGCGCTCTCTTCCCACTCACTCCAGCCGGACTTCAGGCCTGCCATCCAGCTCCCGCGAAGCTGGTCTTCAGCCGCCCAGGTCTTTTTCTGCTCTGACATGACGTTATTCAGCGCCAGCGGATTATCGCCATACTGTTCCTTCAGGCGCTGTTCCGTGGCTTCCCGTTCTGCCTGCCGGTCAGTCAGCCCCCGGCTTTTCGCATCAATGGCGGCCCGTTTTGCCCGTTGCTGCTGTGCGAATTTATCCGCCTGCTGCGCCAGCGCGTTCAGGCGCTCCTGATACGTAACCTTGTCGCCAAGTGCAGCCAGCTGGCGTTTGTACTCCAGCGTCTCATCTTTATGCGCCAGCAGGGATTTCTCCTGTGCAGACAGCTGGCGACGTTGCGCCGCCTCCTCCAGTACCGCGAACTGACTCTCCGCCTTCCACAAATCCCGGCGCTGCTGGCTGATTTTCTCATTCGCTCCGGCATGCTTCTCCAGCGTCCGGAGTTCTGCCTGAAGCGTCAGCAGGGCAGCATGAGCACTGTCTTCCTGACGATCGCCCGCAGACACCTTCACGCCGGACTGTTTCGGCTTTTTCAGCGTCGCTTCATAATCCTTTTTCGCCGCCGCCATCAGCGTGTTGTAATCCGCCTGCAGGATTTTCCCGTCTTTCAGTGCCTTGTTCAGTTCTTCCTGACGGGCGGTATATTTCTCCAGCGGCGTCTGCAGCCGTTCGTAAGCCTTCTGCGCCTCTTCGGTATATTTCAGCCGTGACGCTTCGGTATCGCTCTGCTGCTGCGCATTTTTGTCCTGTTGAGTCTGCTGCTCAGCCTTCTTTCGGGCGGCTTCAAGCGCAAGACGGGCCTTTTCACGATCATCCCAGTAACGCGCCCGCGCTTCATCGTTAACAAAATAATCATCCTTGCGCAGATTCCAGATGTCGTCTGCTTTCTTAAACGCAGCCTCTGCCTTAATCAGCATCTCCTGCGCGGTATCAGGACGACCAATATCCAGCACCGCATCCCACATGGATTTGAATGCCCGCGCTGTCCTGTCTGCCCAGGTCTCCAGCGTGCCCATGTTCTCTTTCAGGCGGCGGGTCTGGTCATCAAACCCTTTCGTTGCGGCTTCGTTCGCCGCCTGCAATGCCCCGGCTTCATCGCCGGAACGCTGCAACTGAGCAACATACGCAATCTGCTCCGCCGTCACGTTATGGAACTGGCGCGCCATCGCCGTCAGCCCCGACGTCGGGTCAGTGGTCAGCTTCCCGAAGGCTTCAGCGACCTTGTCCACCTCCACGCCGGATGCAGAGGAGAAACGCGCCACACTCTGGCTGATGGACGCAATCTGAGCCTCACCGCTTACCCCCGCCTTAACCAGTGCACTGAGTGACTCGCTGGTCTGGTTAAACGTCAGCCCTGCCGCCTGCCCGGCTCTGGACAGGACCAGCATACGATCTGCCGTCAGACCTGACTGATGACCGGAAAGGACCAGCGTTTTGTTGAAATCGGACAGGGTTGAGTTACCCTGATACCAGGCATACGCCAGCGCACCGGTCGCCACCGCCAGCGAGGTGGCCCCGACCATCGGCAGGGTGATCGCACCGGCAAGCCCCCGGAACATGGGGATCATCCCGCCGAAGGAGTCCTTAACCTGACCACCCTGTTGCAGCAGGATCAGCCACGGGCTTTGCCCGCCTGCAAGCTGCGTGGCCACGTCAGTGAACTGTGCAGGAAGCATACGCATGGCGGCTTTATACTGCCCGACGGAAATCCCCGCTTTCTGTGCAGCCAGCGCCTGCCGGTTCATTGACTGTTCAACGACTGCCGCTGTTTTTTTCGCATCACTTTCCGTACCGGAAAAATGACGCCTGACTCTGGCCATCTGCTCGTCAAATCTGGCTGCATCCAGACTTAAATCAACGACCAGATCGCCTACCGGTTCAGCCATACCGGACTCCTCCTGCGATCCCTTCTGATACTGTCATCAGCATTACGTCATCCTCCGTCATGCCCGCCACATCCGGGGAAGCGGGGATAACTTCATTCCCGTCCGGGTCAAAGCGGACGCCTCCGGCAAGCCCTGCCGCTTTCTGCATCAGCACATCATCTTCAGGCTCTTCGTCAGCCTCACACCGGTTCAGCAGACTGAAATCCAGCGGATGCATATCCGGATCGCTGAAAAACAGGCTGAGTACGGTGTACGTCAGCCCGGAAAAGTGCATATCCAGCAGAACATCATGAAAATAATGGGTACTGTAAAAGCGGTGCCAGTCGGCATACTCCGTGGATGACATCCCGGCAAGCATGGCGCGCCAGTCGGGTCGCCCCATCTCACGCGCCAGTTTCAGGGCAAAACTCAGCTCACCGTCGAACACTTTCCCGCAGAAACAGGCTCTGCAGGCCCGGCGTCATCTGCCTGTTCAGGGGCATTATTCACCACAAACTCAGACATTCCGGACAGACGTAACACCACGTTTTCAGCCTGAGCAATTGCCTCCGTGGGCCAGGTGGTAAGCACTTCCTGCTCAATCTGTTTAATGGCTTCATTCATGGACGGCAGCTTTGTCTTCTGCGGATGGTTATGCCACAGAGACATCGCCACCAGAAACGCCCCGCCTCTGATAAGATCCTCTACAGACACCTGCAGGTTGCCACTGGATTCAGCCTTTTTTTCCTGCTCTTTCAACCAGGCAAGATGCTCAATACGCTGCAGGGCTGACAGTTCAGAAAGCGTGACGGTCACGCCGTTATGTTCAAATGATTCGGTTTTCAGGAACATCGCTGACTCTCCGGATTAACTGGCGGTGACGGTGATTTCTGCAACCGCAGCAAACTCACCATTACCGGATACCACCGGAATGTTGACCTTACCTGCAGCAACGCCGTTCACGGTGATGGTCATACCACTGACCGACACGGTGGCTTTTGTTTTATCCGCAGACACCGCACGGAAGCTCTTGTCGGTTACGCCTTCCGGCTGGAATGCCACGGTCAGCGTGGTGCTCTGCCCTTTCACTACGGAAGCACTGGCTGGTGTTACCGTCATGCCGGTTGCCGCTGTTACTGTGCTGCGATCTTCTGCCATCGACGGGCGTCCCACATTGGTGACCTTCACCGTGCGGGTGATCACTTCCTTCGCCGTCACCGCCTTACCGATACTGCTGACCCAGCCACGGAACACATCGACCGTGCCGTTCGGAAAGCGGATTTTATAGGCACGGGTATCACCTTCATTAAACCACGCCAGCAGCGCCTGCTGCCCCTGCTCTCCGGGCATCCACGCCAGCGTGAAGCTGGTATCTCCGGCTGACTTCTGCCCCTGTCCGGTCGCGGTCCAGTCCGCATCTTCATCATCGAGATAACTGTCGTCATAGGACTCAGCGGTCAGTTCGCCGGGCGTCAGGTCTTTAACTTTAGCCAGACGCGACCAGTCAACGTCTGAAAGCGGGTTCGCATAAGGGTCACCGTTCCCCTTATAAACCCACAGAGTGGTTCCGGCACCTTTCACCGGCATTGTTGGATTTGGTACAGGCATAGCGTCCTCACATTTCATAGGTAATGACATAAGTCAGATCGGCTGAACTCCACAGGCCCGCATCATCGTCGCGCCGGTAGTCATAGCCACTGGCCACCATACTGGTGATCAAATCTGACAGTGCCGGGATATCGCTCATCACCGGATAAATCCGGGACTCCATCCACGAATCCAGCTCTGAATCCGGCACCTGAGCAGGCAGGAAAACTTCAATATGCAGCTCCGCCTGCCAGGTATCGCTGTCCAGCTCTTCGCCCGTGTATTCAGCGCCAGTGAGATAAACGGCAATTGCCGGAAAATCTTCCTCATCAAAAACAGCGGGGCGACCATCAAAAAGCGTCGCCCCGGTGTCATGCTTCTCCAGTGCATCCAGTACGGCTGCACGGAGTTCAGTATGTTTCATCGCTTTATTACCATTCTCAGTTGATGCTGCAGCGCATAGCCCAGCTCTTTCGGAAGACGTTCACGCCGTATCCGTTCAATATTCTGTTTAAACGCCGTGGTCAGCGGCACCGCCATCGGGATTTTCACCACATCAATGGGGTAACGGTTTTTCCCGGCCACACGCTGCATGACATGCCACCGCCCATTTTTCAGTTGCTGAATAAACGCGCCGGGAATACGACGGTTACCCACCACAAGCACGCTGCCGCCACCTTTCAGGGATGAACGCTGCCCCTTTTTACGACGCCTGCGTCGGGACAGGACAATCCGCGCATTACCCAGCTTGATTACGGGCAAATCCCCCCGGTTAACTTTGATTCTGGCCTGCGGATTTTTGACCGTGGCCCTTTTCAGCCTGGCCCTTTCCTTTACCAGTTTCCGGCGTACCTTTGTCTCACGGGCAACCTGTGACGCAGACTGCGATATCGCGGATGAAGCAACGCGGTTAATGGCCATTGCGGCGGCACCAGGCACCGCCGTTTTGCTGATACGGCTGAGGTTTTCAACGGCCTGCTCAAGACCTTTTATGGCCATACATCCCCCTTTCAGCGGCGACGGTTAACGGCAGGCGGCACGCCACGCCCAAGCCAGAGATGACAGCTTCCGCCATCATCCGGCGTAACCCGATCTACCCAGAAGTTTTCCTCACCGATGGTCAGCGTGTCTCCACGCCGCAGCTGCCGCACATCATCAGTCCGGACAAACAGGGACGGGCTGGAGCCTTCAACGCGCACGCCCTGTCCGGCATAGCTGATATTTTCAGGGTCATCAAAAACACCACGTATTACTGCGCCGGACTGCTCACCGGATGTAATGGTGGCTGACGTTCCCATGTACCCGCGTATCGTTTCATCGGCGCGGGCAATGGCAGCATCGAACAGGTTATCGAAATCAGCCACAGCGCCTCCCGTTATTGCATTCTGGCCAGGCTACGTTCTGTCATTTCGGCTGCCACACCGGCAGAGACACGAAACGCCGTTCCAGGCAGCACAAATGCCACAGGTTCATCCCGGATGGCGTGAAGTGCATCGGTGTGCAGCGTCACCAGTGCCACGACCGTGACCAGATCAGCCGCATCCTGAATCACGGTATCCGTCTGTGCTGATACCACCTCATTTTCATGCCCGGTCAGCACATTTTCCGGGCTGAGAGGGGTGTCCTGACCGGCAGTGTCATCCGTGTCATCAAGCTCTTCTTCCAGCTCTGCCACACGGAGCGCCAGTTCTTCTTTCGTCCCCGTCAGGCTGACATCACGGTTCAGTTGCTCACCCAGCGACCGGAGACGGGCAATCAGTTCATCTTTCGTCATGGACTCCTCCACAGAGAGAAAATGGCCCCGAAGGGCCACGATTACGCCAGTTGTACAGACACGAATTCATCAGGGTCAGCCAGCAGCATCAGCGGTGCTGACTGAATCATGGTGAACTCACGCGCCGGATCGCCGGTGGTCACCCAGTTTTTCGGGTAACGGGCAGAGGCGTTAATGCCTTCGCGCTGTGCGTCCGCATCCTGAATGCAGCCATAGGTGCGCAGACCGCGTGCCTGAGTGTTCCCCAGCACCATCGTGTTGTCCGGCAGGAAGTTCTTTTTGACGCCGTTTTCCACGTACTGTCCGGAATACACGACGATGGCCACATCGCCATACATTCCCTTATAAGACACCGCTTTGCCCAGGTCTTTTACCGCTGTCTCCAGCTCGGAATGAGAGCCGCGACGGGTATCCAGCTTCTCCTTGACGGCCTTGAAGGAACGGAACAGCGCCCAGCCTTTCGGATCAAACACGATGATATTCACCACGCCGCTGGCGTTCAGCGCGTAGGCTTCGATATCGTCGGTCGGGTCATACGTGGACTTGTCACGCTTGCTCCACTCCGTGCCGCCGGACTGCGTGATGTTATTCGCCGCACTGCGGCCCATATCCACCTCAACCGGATCGAAGGCTTCACCGGTCATGGTGTATTTGCCCTTAAGCACGGCAGAAACTGCCTGCATCTCTTCCACCTGGGCAATGGCCAGCTCTTCGTCACGCATGTTCTGCATGATGATGCGACGGCGACGGTAAGCCGGGTCCGCCAGATTCTGCGGATCTTCATCCGGCAGGCGACGCAGGGTCATCTGCGGATTCACTTCATGCTTGGGTTTGACATATCCCGGCGTAAATTCAGAGGTGGAGCCGCCACGGGAGCGGATAACCTCACCGGAAACAATCGGCGAAACGTACAGCGCCATGTTTACCAGTCCCGGAATTTGTGAGAGATAGACTTTCTCCGTGGTGAAGGGATAGCTTTCACGGAAAAAGAGACGCAGAAACAGCGGATCAAACTTAAATTTCTGCTCATTTGCCGCCAGCAGTTGGGCGGTTGTGTACATCGACATAAAAAAATCCCGTAAAAAAAGCCGCACAGGCGGCCTTTAGTGATGAAGGGTAAGGTTAAACGATGCTGATTGCCGTTCCGGCAAACGCGGTCCGTTTTTTCGTCTCGTCGCTGGCAGCCTCCGGCCAGAGCACATCCTCATAACGGAACGTGCCGGACTTGTAGAACGTCAGCGCGGTGCTGGTCTGGTCAGCAGCAACCGCCAGAATGCCAACGGCAGCACCGTCGGTGGTGCCATCCCACGCAACCAGCTTACGGGTGGAGGTGTCCAGCATCAGCGGGGTCATTGCAGGCGCTTTCGCACTCAATCCGCCGGGCGCGGTTGCGGTATGAGCCGGGTCACTGTTGCCCAGCGGCTGGTAATGGGTAAAGGTTTCTTTGCTCGTCATAAACATCCCTTACACTGGTGTGTTCAGCAAATCGTTAACGGCATCAGATGCCGGGTTACCTGCAGCCAGCGGTGCCGGTGCACCCTGCATCAGACGATCCAGCGCAGTGTCACTGCGCGCCTGTGCACTCTGTGGTGCTGCGGCCAGAATGCGGCTGGCCGTTTCCACGGTCATACCGGGGGTTTCTGCCAGCACGCGGGCCTGTTCTTCGCGTCCGTGAGCCTCCTCACAGTTGAGGATCCCCATAATGCGGCTGTTTTCTGCCGCAACCGCTGCGGTGATCTGCGCGTTCACGTCCGGCTGCGCCGCGCTGGCGTTTTCGCCCTCCGTCGCTGGCACCACGTCAGTAACGTCAGCCTGCGAAGCAGTGGCTGAAACAGTTGTTGATTGAGTCTCTTTGGTCATTCGCCCTCCTGAGAGACGGGATTTACGTGCATCCAGTGCATCACGCATGACGGTGATCGCATCGGTGCTGTTAACAAGTTCATCAGCCAGTCCGGCATCAATGGCCTCCTGACCGCTGTACACTGCAGCCTCGGTATCCAGCACAGCCTGCACAGACAGGCCGGTATATGCCGACACCTTCTGCGCAAACATCTGGCGGGTTGCGTCCATCCGGGACTGCAGTGTCTCCCGGACGTCATCCGGAAGATGGCTGTAGGGATTGCCATCCACCTTATGGCTGCCGCTGTAAATCAGCGTGATTTCCACGCCCTGTTTCTCCAGCGCAGCACCGTAATTACTGTGAGCCATCATGACGCCGATAGAGCCTGTCCGGGCGGTCTGCGTGACCAGACGCCGGGAGGCGGCACTGGCAAGCAGCTGACCTGCACTGCAGTTCATGTCGTTGGCCAGCGCCCATACCGGTTTTATGTCACGCACACGGGCGATGATGTCAGCGCAGTCAAATGCCCCCGCCACCATCCCGCCGGGCGTGTCCATATCGAGCAGAATGCCGTCCACCATCGGATCGCTGGCAGCCTGTTGCAGACGGGCGATAATGCCGTTGTAACCGGTCATCCCCGAATACGGCTGCAGCGCCCGCGTCCGGCTGACCAGCGTGCCGGACACCGGCAGCACGGCGATGCCGTTCATGATCTGATAACTGCGGGCCTGTCGTGGTCCGTCATCATCACCGGATAACGCCAGCGTCGCGGGTGCCTCTCCGGCAGCCAGGCTGTCACCGGACACCGCATCCGTCAGACGGCTGATCCCAAGCTGGCCTGCAAGCGCACAAAAGAAAACCCGCGCATAGGCGGGTTCAAGCATCAGCGGCTCATTAAAGGCCATGCTGGCAATATGCGGGAGATTACGCAGCTCTGCTGTCACTCTTCTCCTCCTCTGTTGATTGTCGCAGCCCGGATTCAAATGCCGCAGCCGCCCAGGCGGGCGGTTTAAGACCAGCTTCGCGGCGCTCCATCGTTTCACGGACCTGCTGGGCAAAAATTTCCTGATAGTCGTCACCGCGTTTCGCGCACTCTTTCTCGTAGGTGCTCAGTCCGGCTTCTATCAGCATCACCGCTTCCTGAACTTCTTTCAGACCATCGATGGCCATACGACCGGAGCCTATCCAGTCGCAGTTCCCCCAGGCACTTCGGGCTTCCTGAAAACTGAAGCGCGCTTTTGAAGGTAACGTCACCACGCGGCGAACGATGGCCTCTTCCAGCCAGCACAGAAACATCTGGCTCGCCTGACGGGATGCGACGAATTTTCGCCGTCCCATAAAGTGCGCCCACGACTCGTTCGCGCTGGCCCGTGCCGTGGAGTAGCTCATCTGGGCGTAATTCCGGGAAAGCTGCTCATATGAGACACCCAGCCCGGCAGCGATATACCGCAGCAGTGACTGCTCAAAAACGGAGTAGCCGTTATCCGTATCCTGAGCCGTCTGCAGGTTCAGTGAGTCACCCGGCATCAGGTGCGGCACTTTTGCGCCTCCCAGCCGGACCGGTGCGGCGGCGTAATACGCGGCAATTTCACCAATCCAGCCGGTCAGCTTGTCCCGCTGCTCCTGACTGTTCGCGCCCAGAATAAAATCCATTGCTGACTGCGTATCCAGCTCACTCTCAATGGTGGCGGCATACATCGCCTTCACAATGGCGCTCTGCAGCTGCGTGTTCTGCAGCGTGTCGAGCATCTTCATCTGCTCCATCACGCTGTAAAACACATTTGCACCGCGAGTCTGCCCGTCCTCCACGGGTTCAAAAACGTGAATGAACGAGGCGCGCCCGCCGGGTAACTCACGGGGTATCCATGTCCATTTCTGCGGCATCCAGCCAGGATAGCCGTCCTCGCTGACGTAATATCCCAGCGCCGCACCGCTGTCATTAATCTGCACACCGGCACGGCAGTTCCGGCTGTCGCCGGTATTGTTCGGGTTGCTGATGCGCTTCGGGCTGACCATCCGGAACTGTGTCCGGAAAAGCCGCGACGAACTGGTATCCCAGGTGGCCTGAACGAACAGTTCACCGTTAAAGGCGTGCATGGCCACACCTTCCCGAATCATCATGGTAAACGTGCGTTTTCGCTCAACGTCAATGCAGCAGCAGTCATCCTCGGCAAACTCTTTCCATGCCGCTTCAACCTCGCGGGAAAAGGCACGGGCTTCTTCCTCCCCGATGCCCAGATAACGCCAGCTTGGGCGATGACTGAGCCGGAAAAAGGACCCGACGATATGATCCTGATGCAGCTGGATGGCGTTGGCAGCATAGCCGTTATTGCGTACCAGATCGTCTGCGCGGGCATTGCCACGGGTAAAGTTGGGCAGCAGGGCTGCATCCACACTTTCACTCGGTGGGTTCCACGCCCGCAACTGCCCACCAAATCCGCTGCCACCGCCGTGATAACCGGCATATTCGCGCAGCGATGTCATGCCGTCCGGCCCCAGAAGGGTGGGAATGGTGGGCGTTTTCATACATAAAATCCTGCAGGTCCCCTGCGTCGCTGTGTCATGCCGGTCTGCACTTCCAGCTCTGCAATATATTTTTTCAGGTCAGACACGGAAGTGGCCGTAAACTCCACCCTTCGTCCGTCTTTCTGTACTGTTGCCACCCGTTTACCTGTCATCAGGTCATGCAGTGCCGCACGGGCAGCGGCAAGTTCTTCCTGTCGCGTCATTCATCCTCTCCGGATAAGGCACGGGCGTAATCTGCCAGTGTTTTCTTGTTGGTTGCTGCACCATCCTCTTCCTGCAGGCTCGCCAGCAGCGCACTGAGATCCAGCTGCCAGCGGGAAATACTGATGCGCAGCGCCGCCAGCGCATAAACGAAGCAGTCGAGTGCCTCATTGCGTCGCTTTTTGCTGTCCCACAGTATTTTTTTCCTGCCATCCACCCATTTTTCGACCTGCTCTTCAGCAGTCAGCTGCTGCGCTTCGGTCAGATCAAAAATATCCGGGTTATTCGGGAAGTGAACGGCACCGGGAAGCGGTTCATCCCCTTCCGGCGTCAGTGTGAAGCGGTTATAAATCTGCTCTTTCGCGGTATCCGTACCGATTTCGGTAAGGTAAACCCCGTTTTTGTTTCGCTTACGTGGCATGCTGGCCACCGGCTTACCGTAGACGGATGCCCCTTTAATGGGGATCACCCGGAACAGCCCATGCTTTTTCGAGCGTTCATACACAATGGTCGGGTCAATGCCCCCAATATCCCAGCAGATACGGGATATCGACATTTCTGCACCATTCCGGCGGGTATAGGTTTTATTGATGGCCTCATCCACACGCAGCAGCGTCTGTTCATCATCGTGGCGGCCCATAATAATCTGCCGGTCAATCAGCCAGCTTTCCTCACCCGGCCCCCATCCCCATACGCGCATTTCGTAGCGATCCAGCTGGGAGTCGATACCGGCAGTCAGGTAAGCCACACGGTCAGGAACGGGCGCTGAATAATGCTCTTTCCGCTCTGCCATCACTTCAGCATCCGGACGTTCACCGATTTTCGCTTCCCATGTCTCACCGAGCGTGGTGTTCACGAAGGTTTTACGTTTTCCCGTATCCCCTTTCGTTTTCATCCAGTCTTTGACAATCTGCACCCAGGTGGTGAACGGGCTGTACGCCGTCCAGATGTGGAAAGTCACGCTGTCCGGCGGCTCAATCTCTTCACCGGATGACGAAAACCAGAGAATGCCATCACGGGTCCAGATCCCGGTCTTTTCGCAGATATAACGGGCATCAGTGAAATCCAGCTCCTGCTGCCGGATGACGCAGGCATTATGCTCGCAGAGATAAAACACGCTGGAGGGATCATCCGGTGTCCATTTGAGGCCAAACGGCGTCTCTTTGTCGCCAAATTTAAGGTACTGCTCCTCCCCGCAGTGCGGGCAGGCAACATGAAAACGCATAAAATGCGGGGATTCACTGGCAGCACGCTCAATCTGGCAGGTGCCTCTCACTTTGGGCGTGGAGCCACGGATGGACTTTGGCCAGACCGAGCCTTCAATACGCTTGTCGCCCAGGAACGTCGGAGAGCCTTCCTGTTCAATATCATCATCAAAGGCAGCAAGTTCATCATAACCCGCCACATCCACTGACTTTTCACGGTAGTTTTTTGCCGCTTTACCGCCCAGGCACCAGAAGCCACGCCCATTGGTGAAACGCTTCATAGTGAGCGTGTTATCCCGGTGCTTTTTGCCATACCACGGGGCCAGCGCCAGCAGCGACGGAATATCACGGATGGTCGGCTCAACGTGGGTTTTCATGAAGTTTTCGGCATCGCCATCCGTCGGCAACCAGATAAGGGTGTTACGCTGCTTATGCTCTATGAAGTAGGCATAAACACCCAGCAGCATTTTGGAATAACCAACACGGGCAGACTTCACCACATTCACCTCGCGGATGTAGTCGCTGCCCATCGCATTCATGATGGCACGCTGAAAGGGCAGTGTTTCCCAGCGCCCTTCCTGGTATGCGGATTCTTTCGGGAGATAGTAATTGGCATCCGCCCATTCAACGGCGGTCTGTGGCTCCGGCCTGAACAGGGCACGAAGCCCGGCGCGGACAAAATGCCGCAGCCTGTCAACCTGACTGTTCGATATATTCACTCAGCAACCCCGGTATCAGTTCATCCAGCGCGGCTGCTTTGTTCATGGCTTTGATGATATCCCGTTTCAGGAAATCAATATGCCGGTTATCCAGCTCAGGAAAACGTCGCTGCACCGACAGAGGAATACCGTCGAGAATACTGGATATTTCCCTTGCTATACGCGACAGCACGAAAGTACAGAATGCGGTTTCCACCACTTCAGCCGATTCTTTGGCATTTTTCAGTTCTTGCGCCGTCGCCTGAGCACGAGTCAGGCGATGGCGCTCAAATTCAAGTGTTCCGGGGTGAAGATCTGCCTCGCTGGCCAGCCGTAATTCTTCAACCTCCCGGCGCAGCTTTTCGTTCTCAATTTCAGCATCCCTTTCGGCATACCATTTTATGACGGCGGCAGAGTCATAAAGCACCTCATTACCCTTTCCACCGCCTCGCAGAACGGGCATTCCCTGCTCCTGCCAGTTCTGAATGGTACGGATACTCGCACCGAAAATGTCAGCCAGCTGCTTTTTGTTGACTTCCATTGTTCATTCCACGGACAAAAACAGAGAAAGGAAACGACAGAGGCCAAAAGGCCTGTTTTCAGCACCTGTCGTTTCCTTTCTTTTCAGGGGGTGTTTTAAATAAAAACATTAAGTTACGGAGAAGAAGAACGGAAACGCCTTAAACCGGAAAATTTTCATAAATAGCGAAAACCCGCGCGCCTTCCGCCCCGTAGCCTGCCGGATCGCCGGAAAGGACCCGCAAAGGTGAGAATAATTATCACTTGCATTAATATCCAGCTTCTTCCACCATCGCACCGGACGGGCGACTATGAGGGACAAAACCGCGCACCATAAACGCGGTAAAAACCCGGTGTGCATCGTTTTTGATTATTTCCGCACACTCGCGCAGAAGGAATTCCCCGTCGGGCTACGGTCATGGTTAATGCGGAAATACGGCGACGATGCAGCGCATGATGTGTCAGGCTTGAATACCTTTATCCGTTAAAAGGGATATCAGTTAAGTTATCCCGTGCAGGGTATAAGCCATTATCAAAGCCACTCAGTAGCGAATGGCTTTTGTAATGGACTATTTAATTAGTGATGCTGCGTGGCTTCATACAAATTTCAGAAATATGATTCTTTTCGTCCAAATGATGCTGGACATCATTTTTATCATCACTCAACAACTCTGCTGTTAATACAATCCCTGCTGTCTCAGATTTCCAGGAAATGCTGATATCCTGATCATCTGCATCAACATCATATTTTATCGAGTAAGGACTAAAGCTACGTCCAACGAACGCATCATTTACCAGTACACGCCCACCCTGTCTGACCTGAAAGTCAACGCGCCCTGAAAGCTGATTTGCTGTTACAAGCAATGCCTTTTTTCTTTTTGTTTTATTGCTCATTGCCACCAACTGTTCAGCCATCTCTCTTGTCACACTACCAGAAACTCTTTCTTGAATTTTCACAGAAAATTTTCTGGATGTAGTAGCATCGACATTAAAAAATCTGGATGTCATCAGGCAGTTATTAACAATTGGCATCAGCTCACTTACGATTGTAAAAAATTCCCGGTAAAGCTCATTTTGCTTTTCAACACACAGCTTTCCACAATCGTCCAGCTTACGCTCAAGAGCACTTAATCTTTCCATTATTGAATTAATTTTTTGCAACTCTTTCATCAAAACCTCCTGACAAAGATACCGTGCGACCACGGTCGCACGCTCCTGAATACATGCCCTGTTTCTTCCACCCTCGCACAGGACTGGCGAGCATGAGGGACAAACCCGCGAATCATTAGCGCGGTAAAAACCCGGTGTGCATCGTTTTTGATTATTTCCGCACACTCGCGCAGAAGGAATTCCCCGTCGGGCTACGGTCATGGTTAATGCGGAAATACGGCGACGATGCAGCGCGGTATTTAATGTGCGACCACGGTCGCACACGAGAAACAAAGAGATTTTTATGCTACAGAGGAACAAGCTGGCGGGTAATTCAGCGTAGTGAATACCGGCATCTCCATCTTGTATGCGTAATGATACTCAGCAGTTGCTCCAGCAGACGCTTTCCAGCCAGGAAGCATCAAAATAGCATCAGCACAACGAAGCATTGCAAAGCAAATATCCATGTATTCACGTTGTGTCAGACCATTAGGCAAAGTGGCTGGATTCAAGACAGAGTGACCATGTCGTGACAAACGATCTGCCTCTTTATTAAAGGCGTCACGATTAAAGTTCTCATATCCAGTCATTGGCCCGGCAATATAAATTTTCATTCACTATCCAACAAATTGAGTTCGTTTTTGATACAGAGGGATTAATTCGGGCATTGCGTCTTGATGTATTCCTGAAGCGTTCTCAGTGCTGTCTGGTCTCTGATGATTCCGTCCCGGATACCGAGAACGTTTCGTCCAGCAACTGGAGAGAGTTCGACGGTGGCATCATTGCCCATGCCGGAGGCGCTGGAGGTTTCGGCTGAGGATGGCACAGAGCATTTTCCTTTGACGAGCACCCGACCACCATTATCAAGCTTGCGCCGAAGAGCATCATTTTCAGCTTTCGCATCAGCCAACTCCTTCGTGTATTTTGCATCGAGCGCAGCAACATCACGCTGACGCTGCTGCATGTCAGCGATGGTGGCGGTCGCCTGCTTCAGCTCACTGACTTTTTTATCACGCTGTTCTTTGTAGGCGATGGCGTTATCACGGTAATGATTAACAGCCCACGACAGGCAGACGATGATGCAGATAACCAGTGCGGAGATAATTGCGGTTACTCTGCTCATTGCTGCCCCCACAAACAGACTTCACGCTCAATCTCACGGCGAGTCATCAGCCCTTTCCATTGCTTACCGCCAGCATATGTCCAGCGACGTAGTTGATCACATGCACCTTTGATATCGCCCTGGTTGATTTTGCGAAGAAGTGTCGATGTTCTGAAATTGCCTGCACCCACGTTGTAAACGAACGAGTAAAGAGCACCACGCGTTGTTTCCGGTATATCGACTTTGATGTACGGGTTAATTTGTCTGGCGACAGTAGCAAGGTCTTTATTCAGGAGAGCTTTGCATTCTGCTTCGGTATACGTTTTACCGAGCATAATGTCTTTTCCTGTATGCCCGTAACATACAGTCCATACACCAACGATGTCTTTGTAGGGGTTATGTCTCACACCTTCCAGACCATCGTTGCCGCTCGGACCAGAGATGAGCACAGATGCTATGGCAATAGCCCCGCCACCAATAGCAGTTGCGACAGCTTTGCGTAATGATGACTGCATCATATTTCCTTCGGTGCTCTCTTTCCCAATTCACCAATAACCATCGCCGTGGCGGAAATATTATTGGCATCAGTTTTATCCAATATGTCCTGCAATATCTTCGTGCGCTTCATCTGCTCGCGTTTATTGAGCCGGTATGTAAGTACACCGAGGATAATGCTGAACGCGACACCGATAATGAAGCCCCAATCCTGCAATGACAGGCTGGCAAAGAACGCAGTAAGACCAGCACTACCATAAGATGCGCTGCTGTATCGTTCATCCATCTTCATATCTCTTACCTCGCAATAGTTGCTGAGGTTTCGGCTTGGAAACTATACGGCGAGAAATAACCCCATCAAAAACGGCAGGGGAATATATTCTTCAGTTACTCAAATAACTTTTTCACTTCATCAACTGTCTGAAGATAACGTTCACCCTCAATCTCAATACCGATTGCCTGACGACCTAACTTCAGCGCGGCTTTAATAGTAGAGCCTGATCCCATAAAGAAATCGGCAACGATATCTCCGGGGCGGGAACTACTTTTTATAATATGTTCCATCATCGCTGCAGGTTTTTCACATGGGTGCTTGCCAGGATAATATTGCACAGGAGGAAACTCCCATACATCGGTATAAGGTACATCAGCAGTAACATGAAATGGGCGGCGCAAATTTTCATACTGAGCCTTCAAATCATCATACTGCTTCTTTACTTCCTCATAACGCAATTTCAGATCGCTATAACGCTTTTCATGTTCTGAATAATCAACATTAAAAGGATATGGACACGGGACACCGAGTGAATCTGCCTTCCTGCGAAATAATTCGCATAGTTTATTAAAATCACTTAATGATGGAAGCCGCCACTGCGAATAAGAAAACCAGTGCGAACACATCTGCTTTCCTGTTGCTGAATTAATGTCTGCGGCTGATATATCTAACTGACGGCGAGCCAGCGAAAAAGCATCAATTAGTGGAGAAAAAATATTTTTTCTTAAATCTGCACATTTTGAAGCATAACCTGACTGACCTTTAGCATAACCTGACGCGCCGTAATGCTCTGCAAATAATATTCTTTCAGTGGCAGGAAAATAAGCCCTTAAACTTTCTTTATGACAACCGCGCCACATACCACTGGGTTTAGCCCAAATGATATGGTTCAGAACATTGAAACGGTCGCGAGTTAATAATTCAATTTTTGACGCAAGGCGAGAGCCGGTAAACATATACAGGCTGCCATTAGGGGCCAATATCCGCCAAAATTCTGCCAAAAATTCATCAATCCACCCCAAAAAGTCAGCATCGCTATCCCACTGGTTATCCCATGCGTTAGCCTTTACGCCGAAGTATGGTGGGTCTGTTGCAATCAAATTGACCGAGTTATCAGGGATGGTTTTGATAAATTGCAGAGAATCTGCGCAAACGAGTTGCGCGCCATGAATATTAGTGGTTTTGAACATAGCTATTATTTTTTTGCCTGGGTAAGCTAACCCGGCGATGCGCATCGCGGGTGGGCTTTAGGTTCAGCCTATAGCTCTGGCATGGGTTGACCGCAGGACAAGCTGCAACTTGTCCTGCGCCCACTTTTCAGGCACAAAAAAACCGCCATAAAGGCGGCTTGTTGGCTGTTGGGTACAAAAAACCCAACTTAACAAAACAATAACTAAAAACCGTAATTTTGCCAAGCTTTTTCGTTTTTGTGCTGTGCGACCACGGTCGCACAGTTTTTAGAAAGTTGCCTGCTTATATTCATCGGTCAAAGAATATCGACCAGACCCGCTACGCTTTGCAACCCCAAAACAGATCATCTGTTCGATGATAAATTCAACGGCAGCTTGACTCAAAAAACAGGCTTCGCTTAACTCTTTCAGGGAAATGCGTGGGTATCCACGCATAACACATTCCACACTCAGGGCCGCTTCAGTCATATTTCCACGAATTTCATTAATATTCATAACGCCTCTCTAATCAATCTTGAAACTGGAAATCAACATCAGCCATAAAGCGGTTCAACTCAGCCAGTTTTGGCCCCATAGTCCCAACTAAGCGACCAGCCAGTCGGTCTGCCAGGTTGGTACTGTTGAAACCATATTCCTTTTCGAAACGTTCAACCTTCTGCCACAACTCATACAGTTCGTTAGCTATCTCCGCAACGTCGTCGCGCATTTTTTCGTTACCTTGATAATTCATAATATCCTCCAAATTCATATAGTTAGTGGGTTATTGCCCCTCAATGACACGAACTGTAACTCTGCCAAACGAACACATCCAGTGTTATTTTTCACTTTTTAGTGAAATTTTTAATTTGCGCTTTTTTCTTGTTTTGGTGTATTTTATGGCTATGGAGGCTATAATATGTTTAACGTGATAACCCACCCTGCAGCACTGGATGAACTGCTTGAACTACCAGATGATTTGCGAGGTCGCATGACCAGATTAATTGAGCGACTGGAGAAGGAAGGCAACAAACTGAAGATGCCCCATAGCCGTGTAATAGGTGGAGGGCTTTTTGAACTACGAGTAGGGGATAAAAACATCGCAAGAACGCTGTACGCCTACGCGACTGGTAACGAAATTTATCTATTGCATGCATTTGTAAAAAAGACACAGAAAACACCGGTGAAGGCTATCGAAATCGCCAGAACTCGCCTGAAGGAGATGAACTGATGAAAGCGAAAGGCATCCCGTTTAACGAAGTAAAAGAAAAACTTCTCAACACTCCAGAAGCCATCAAAGGATATGAAGAGGCCGATAAAGAGCTGGAGATGGTCGAAATGTTATACGAAATGAGGGAAAGAGCAGGTTTAACGAAATCAGCTCTGGCTGAACGAATGGGGTTGCGACCGTCAGCCATCAGCCGCCTGGAAAGCAATCCTTTAGGGGCAAGTATGAAAACTTTGGCTAAATATGCTCATGCCTGCGGCGCAACCATCGATATTCGCGCTGTTTATTAATTAGACTCTTTTACTACCCCGTCCAGAAGGGCGGGGTGTGCATCAATGATGTGAACGCTCAACAGCGATAGTTTTCTGACAATGCTGGGCAATCTCTCGCGACATGTTGATGAGTCGTGAAACCTCACCAATATGTAGGCTGGCTTCTGGAGAAGCCAGGGTGACGCTAACCAGATCCAGAACGGCGTCAATATCTCTCAAATTTGAATCGAGTTGTTCAAGAGTTGATACGGCTGCTTCAGACATTAAATCTCATACCATTTAACTAAAAAAGGTTTTTTATACTGTATAAAATTACAGGATAAAACTCAAACTTTACGGTCAATTTTCAATGAATTAACTGCGTAAACTGCTGTGTGACCCGATACTTATGCTCTCTCCCTATGCCACGATCAACTTTCTCAAGAAGTCCAGTACGGACAGCAGAATCAAGCATCCTTTTAACAATTCTGCTATTTAACCCAACATCAAAAGCAAGCATCGAAGCGAAAACAAACCCATCACCACCATCAGAAAAGCTCTTTTCGCTCCGTTTTCGTATCATTTCAAAAAGCAATGCCTTTTTATCCATTTATCCCTCCGTGACCAGTCACACTTTGAGCGCAAGTTTCAGCCTCGTGGTTGTAAGGTGGCATGACCCTTCGCCATCAAAAATGCATTCTGAAACAGGCATTTTTTGACCACATCGCGGGCAAGTAGTAGATAGCTGCTTCTGCAGCTCCTTATAGTTTTTCCTGATCAGCAAACCAATGACTTCGTTCTCCGAATATGGAACTCGCCCTGGTCTACGCAATACACAAATTTCCCCCAACATACGTAACTCGTCAGGTTCTAGAATCCAGTCCCGTCTTGATGTGCCTTCCTTCTTCAACCGTTCCCTGCGTCTCCTTTGCCGTTCTGCCGGTGTCAGCGCCATAAATCCTCCTGAAAATTACTTAACATAACTAACTACACCGCCAGCGGCCACAACCGCCCTTTCACAATCACGCTCATATCTCAAAGGTTGAAATACACCATCAATAAAATATTTATCTCCACCAAACGCTGCAGGAAGTGAAACAGAAAACTGAACATGACCATCCGGAGTTACCGGAGAGTTGCCAGCCTCATACGCGACCCTTATCCAGTGCATAAACATTTCAGTACTTACACATCCACAATCAACATCAATTTTGTCATGCTGCTGTTCCAGCCATTGCTCAAAAGTTAACTTGTAAGTTTGGCTTACAGGTTTGGCTTCCAGTTCTGCTACGCGCTGTTTTGCAGCATCCAGTTCAATCGACAATTTTTCCAACTGCTCTTTATGCTTCTTGTATTCCTGATATGCGTGCCAGGACTGACCTTTGCGCACACTATCAGTAATATCAGTAATCTGTTCTGGTGTTAGCGTGGTCAGTGGCTGTGCTGGGAAAATCAGCACTTTCCCGGAATCCCAATCAAAACCAGCGTGAATTGACTGAACCTCAACTGAGGGTGTTGAACCAATGCTGCCAGGCGAATGAATAACGATTGTTACATCCATATCGCGACGATGGCTGTGGTTGTTGGACAAAATACGATTCACCAACTCAGAAAATTTGGAAAATTTCATGCTGATTCCCCTTTATCTGCTCTCTCCTGTCGGAACATCACTATCATCAGGTCGCCTTTTGTCGCTATCTTGGCTGTTGTGCCTGGCTCAATGCGGCTAAGTTCAAATGCGTCATAGAACGCCTCTAACACTTTCTGGCGTCTTTCCTGTTTGCGGTGCTTTCCCCACTGCTTTAGAAAAACAGAGGCCGCCCACTTCCCCGCACTGAACATGATGTAAAACCAACCGAGAAGTGCCAGACCGATATTTAGGGCCGTATCGATCGTTATCGTGGTGTCGATATTCACTACGCCACCTCCTGTAAATTTCCCTGATAAAAAGCCAGCACACGCTGCATAACTTCACTTTTCCGGCAATCGTGACAAATCATGTTCAAGCGCCTGTCGTAACGACGTATTTCTCCGTCAGGTAATGACCAGATAAGGTCTGGATCAACCACTACCGATGTCTTCGGCTTTACTCTTGATAGTTTTTTACGGGCGTTTTGCCAGTCCTTGCGTGCTTGTGCAGACAGAAATATCCCGGAGCCAGAGATATACAAATCACCACTGGCAGCAAGCTCTCTTGATAAACGACTAACAGCACACCGGCTAATACCAGTTTCATCCGCAAGTTGCCTAACCGTTCCTCGTCCATTCAGGCGCACGAGTTCCACAATTTGTTTATTCAGTTCTTCCCTCTGTTCTGGTGTAAAAGCCTTTGCCATTACGATTCTCCTTGCCCTTTTACAAGACGGGAGAAAATTGCGGATACATACTTAGCCTGATGAATAGCATCAGCCAGGGCATTGTGTCGTTCACCATCAAATGGCATATCTTTTTTAGGATTGAAACCAATAAACTGACCAAGATTAACGATTGTTCGAACATCCTGATCATTAAAATATTCCCACGGACAGGCTAAGCCAACGCGCTCATAAGCACCGCGTAAAATTACATTGTCGAATGTTGCTCCATTTCCCCATACTTTCAATTTTTTTAAATTACATGCATGGCAAGTAATAAAGTGTGATAATTCAAAAAGTGCATCCTTAATATTAAGGGCATCATTAGTACAAATTGCGGCTCTGGCTTCCTTGCTCTGTTTCAACCACCATGAAATGGTATCACCATCGGCGACACCACCATTCAACATCGAGCTTCTGAGATTCACTGGCACATAAAAAGTAGGACCTAATTCCTCACCTTCTGGAGAAAAAAACACTGCCCCGATAGAAACAATTGGAGCACATGTGTTAGTACCCATTGTTTCAAGGTCAATCATTACATCAGACCGTTTCCTGTCGTAAATAATCTGATTAGTCACGAATAATTCTCCTCAACGTTTATCTATACCCAAATTTTCTGTTGATATGTTCTGGATGGTTTTGGTGTTCTTTCTGATTCAGGTAAATGAACATAAACGCAATATCCATCACCTAAAAAATCAGAACGAACAACCAGAACTTTCTTACCACGCCGCCGATAAGTATCTGAAAGACGCTCTGCTTCATCATGCGTCATCGGCCCCTGCTTAAATGGCGTTATTTTCATTTTCTTGTGCGACCACGGTCGCACCCTCTCTGATTTCCAAGTAACGCTTAATCCAAAGATTTTCTATATGCTTATTACCTGGCTGATTTGATAAATACCAATCGGCAATTACAGACTGCTTATTACTATCTGGTCGTGTCCTGTAACCACAAGTTGGACACCAGATAACATATTCATTTCTTACCCCCGAATACCTTAATTCCGGCTTCGACGGTTTCCTGAACATAACTTGTTTACAAAGGCAGAATGGCACTTCCTGCCCGATGGCGTTTGATGATTTCACTGCGCTTCTCCGCCGCATTTAATAATGCAGTTCGATTTAAGCTCAGACATCGCGACTTAATTAAAAGCCAGCGTTCTTTATAATCTTGTCTCCAGCTATCAATAGATATATTCAGTAGAAAACTCAGCTGCCTGTCCTGTTCTCTATCATCAACTGCCTCAGCACACGTAAGTTCTGACTTAACCTGCTGTGCCGCGTAATAAATCAATTTTCTCATGGCTTTTTTCGTGGAGGCCTTCATTTTTTTAAACCCGCCACCCGAATGCGCAACCAGAAAATCAAGCCATAACCACTGACAAACAATCACATCATTGTTGTAGTTAGGCTTGCATCCGTAGCAATAATAAAGCCAGGCTGATTCCTCGTTATTCAACTGACCAATAGCCCTGCGCCAGCTGGCGCTCTGAAAATCAATATCAGTGAGCAACATTGATGATTGTTTAAATGTTTTGCCCTGGTGGAATCTAACCGGCTCAGCAGGAACAGACACTTCGTATGAGTTATCATCACCTACACTGATTGACCGGACTGGTTTATTGTTAAAGCGTCCTGATCTGCCTAGACGCATCTGCTCAAGCTGGACCTCTAGGATGCCACGCTGGCGATAATGAATATCAGCCAATGCCGTGGAGACGCAGCTGCGTATATACTCAAGCTCCACGCTTACGGCTCTCCTTAATCGACTGCTTTACCCGCCGAGTTGTAAAGTCACTCTTCAGCTTGTAAGCAGTACGAACTTCAATATCACTTTGCCGCAATGAAGGAATCTCTCCAGCGGTTAACCATTGGTAAACAGCACCGGGTGTTACACCTACCCCAGCCGCTGCTTTTTCTACACTGCCAAAGTGGCGAATAAGTTCTTCTGGTTTCATGCGGTTATTATAAGCAATAAATCGCATTTAAAGCCAGCTATAATAAATAAATTTTATAGCCAGCTATAAGAAGATCATTTATGATTAAGCTATGAAAACACGAGGCGAACGACTGAAAGCACGCCGTTTAGAGATGAAGCTGACGTTGCGAGAAGTTGCTGAGGCTGTCGATATCTCTATTGCAGGCGTCCAAAACTTAGAACGTGGCGACGTAATGCCGTCACTGGAGATAGGTATTGCCCTGGCTAAATGCTTACGCAAGCCAGTGCATTGGGTGCTGTATGGGACAGAATATGACCCTGATCGCATTCCTGTTATTGGCACAACTGAAAGTGGACCTGATGAAGAGTGGAAGCCAGGACAGGTTCCAAATACTGAGCGATTCCTGCCATTCATCAGCCAGCGCAATACTGTTTATGCGTTAACTATCAGCAATCTGGCGCAGGGAAACTATCAGCCAGGCGATTTTCTCCTGGTCGATTCTGCGCTGGAACTGGTTCCCGGCGAGGATGTTCTGGTTCGTGATACTGCAGGAAATATCACCATCCAGCGCCTGGCCCGTTTTGATGATGAAAATTACTATCTGGACGGAACAAATTCACAACGCGCCATCTTCAGGAAAAGCGATCTTGAATTTGTTCACCAAATAGTCGGAACGATCAAATCATTCATGGTTGAGGGTAGATGACTTAATACGGGGTTTATTGTTTGCTGTAAATCTGGTTTAATGCAGAGCATATGTTCTGTGGGTTGACTCAGGTTACAGCAGCAGAAAAAAGACGAAAAAAAACCCGAGTCGGCAAACTCGGGTCCTTTTCAGGAAGCAGCCACAGTAACGCGACGGATTCCGTCAATTCAAGATGCGTTTATTGTGGCTGCTCCTGCGGATTTTTTCAACCCGAAAAAACATAATTCGCATGGAATGGCTAAAAAATGACATTAAACGATTTCTATGCGGATCGCTTTGGCAGCGATCCGTTCTCGCTAATTGAAGCAGCACGGGATGAACTAACCGAGCTGGCACAGATGGCTGGTATCAACTGGTCTGCCTGTTCCGACAACATCCAACTCAACCCTCGCGGGGGTGTTGAGCGTTACTCTTCATACAATAAAACATCTCCAGAAGCTCTCGAAAAGAGCCTCAAAGGACGCGTAGAAATTTACTCCCGGCTGGAACACAGCAAAGGGATTGATTACCCGTTCATTAACTTCGTCCATAAAGGCAGCGATGCTGGCTCATGGAGCGGTTTCTCCTTCCTGTTTTCTGAATATCGCCGTGAGCAACAACGGAATAATGCGACCGTGGTCGCACAACCGGAAGAAGAACGGGCAAGAATAGAACGTCAGGCCGAAGCACGTCGTCGCCGTGAAGAACAAAAACGAATTAATGACCTGAAAAACAACCAAATGGACCATGAACGTTTGCTGGGATGGCTGGCATTCCACAGCGCGTGGGAACATGCTCCTGCAGAAGACGGCTCATGGCCATATGCGATTAAAAAAGGTATTCGTGACGTTTTTAATTCGTGTGATGTGCGTCGCGTGACCAGTCACGACAGCGCAAAATGGAGCAGGGGGCCAACCACGTATATGGCTATCCCTCTGGCTCACCTGGACGGTCGTTACGATGGTCGTATTGTGGGTTGGCAGCGAATCGACAAACAAGGTGGAAAATACCAGACCAGCGCCGTAACCAGCGGCGATTTCGTCGGTGCCTGCTTTGTTATCGGTGAGCTAAAAGGGGCGCAAAACATCGCTGTTACAGAAGGTTTTGCTACTGGTGCATCCATCTGGCTTGCCACGAAAAAAGATAAACGCTTTGACGCTGTGGTTGTCGCTGTATCCGCTAATAACATGGTTCATGTTGTGGAACAACTGGTAAACATGTACCCGGCGGCAAAAATCACCTGCGCACTGGATAATGACCGGAAATCAGCCACAGAAGGAAAAGGGAATACCGGCCTGCGGACTGGCTATGAAATCTTATCGAAATTCAACGATGTCCGCTGCGTCTATCCAACTTTTGAAGACGATCCGCAAATGGAGTGCAGTGACTTCAACGACCTGCACAAACTGCGTGGACTTCGTGAAACAGCACGTCAACTGTTTGCAACTGCAAACCGCCTGAAAACCGGCACTGATTTGCTATCTCTGACGCTCAACCGCCTGAAGACAATTAAGCGGGATAACCGTCGTACTTTTGCCAAAGAGCTGCTGAGAGCGGTGGATATTGGCATGCTAACCTGTCCGGTTCCTAACAGTCCGTCAGACTTATTTAACATGTTCTGCATCGTTCTGCGTGAAATGGGGCTGGAAAATATCTATCGCGCTACGGTAAAAGACCACATTGCCCGTCGCCTGAATAAAAAGTGCCGTATTGCCCAGGCTCCGCGCTCATTCAGCGAACGCATAACTGATCCCAATAAACGTCCTCAACATATCACCTATAAGCGTTTTGAAACTTCGGTAATGACCGATGACGTCCTGAAGTATGTGCAATCACTACAGGGGATAGTCATCGTTCGTGCTGGTATGGGTTCCGGCAAATCTACTGGATTGTTACGACCTTTAATGCATAGCTCAGAACGTGGTATCTCTGTTGCTCACCGTGTTTCCCTTATTGGTGGCCTGTGGGAAATGATGACAGAAGGAAAAGGTGTAAAAGCCGATATCCTGCACTATCAGGACCCTGGCTATCAGGAAATGGCTCCATACGCCAGTAAACTGACCATCTGCATAAACTCGATTGTTAAAAACTGCTGGCAACCGTTGATGCGCCAGCACGACTATTTTGGCTTTGACGAGGCCACGCAAGGGCTACGTGCCGTTCTTTCCGGTCGGGCTATGGAAAACCCGGTGGCTGTATTCAATACGTTAATCGACGCGCTGGCCAGAACGGAACAACACCCAATAATGGTGGATGCTGATGCGAACGATCTGCTGGTTGACCTGGCTGAACTGGCTATGAAACGCCGTGAAGAACTAGGTTTACCGGCATGGCTGCAGATCCACGTAATTGAATTACCTGTTGATGTTCGCAACCGCGAAACAGGTGAGCCAATCCGGGTTTTTTATACAGAAAAAGATCGCATTATGACCGAGGTGGTGAAAGCTGTATCGGATGGCGAAAAAATCATGTTGGCCACCGACAGCTCCACCTTTGCAGAAGATGTGACAGCCACCCTGAGAATGCATTTTCCTGGTAAGAAATTTCTGTGTGTAAACCAGAAAAACAAACCAGAGCCAGAAGTTGAAGCATTTACCAATCAACCGAAAAAGATGGTCAAAAAATACGACGGCCTGATTTATAGCCCGTCTATTTCATCCGGTGTGTCGATTGAGCAAAAACATTTTGACCGTCATTTCGGCATGTTCTGTGGTGAAGTTGTACCCAGCGACGCAGTGCAAATGCTACGCCGCGACCGTACAGCAAAAGAATTTATTATCGGCTTTGATAAAGCTCGCGCAAAACGTGAAACTGACCCGCAAAAAATAGAACGAGCATTCGCCCAGGCATTGCTTGCTACCGCAGGCATGAACGGTGAACTGACGGATGTCGTTTTCGATGGCGACCGTATATCAATGGGGGTGGCCAATACCGACTTTACCAGGATGAAAATTAAAGCAGCCGCAATTGAAGCGTCTGCGCGTAACGACTACGCCAGCAACATGATCTGCATCATGCACAGCGACGGTTATAAGGTATCGCCGCTGGCCACCGATTATGCTGCGAATGATATCGGTAAAGATCTGCGTAAAGAAGCGCGGGATATTGTGTGGGAACAGACACTGGATCTGCATCTCAATACAGAAACTCCACAAGAATCAGAGCGTGAAGAACTGCTAAAAAAACGCGCGCTGACGCTTGAAGAACAAGCAAAACTTGTCCGCTGGGATATTGAGAACGAACTGAAACTACCGGTTGAAGAAGGCACGCTGAAATTCTATTTCGATGGTGCTCGAGACAAAGTTCGCCGCTATGAAACAATGCTTTTAGATGAGGTAACAGCTCGTCGTTACGACCGGGAAGAAGCAGCCATCAATTTTACCTACGCATACCGTCAGGCGGGACAGTGGCAATATTTTGTAGTGACCGCGATGACTCGCGAGCAGGCTGATGATGTCTTTAAAACTAAATTCCCTGGAATAATCGACTACAAGGTAAAAGCTACTCCTACTGTTGAAGTCGGGGCGCGCGGTTTCTATGCGCTTAAATCAGCAACTCTCCGGCAGTACTTTATCGACTGCGGTATCAACCCTGAGACTATGACCGGCGAGGCGACTCAGGAGCGTCTCAAATTCGCTCGAGATAACCTCATGACAGCCGAACGCCGTGACCTGTTGAATAACGTTCTGCACATTGGTGGTTTTATGACGCCAAAAGGGAAGCCTAAAGTGCCGGAAGCGTTGTTTAAAAACATTTGCGACTCTCTTGGCCTTAAAACAGGTAAACGTCGCGGCAGAGACGGCGATAAGCGTCCAACCTTGCGTTTTGTTGAGCCTGAATCAGCGGCATTTATGCTGGATATTCTTGTTCAGCGTCAGAAAGATGGCCTAACCCTAAAAACGCGTAAAGCCGAGAAGACAGCCATCGAAATGGATCGCGATTTGGATCTCAATATATATATGGATGATAAAACGCGATCCACAAACGAGCAGGTTCAAAACGCCCCTCATTCAGTAATTTCTGAGGCTTTGGCCGTATTGCCGGTGGCTGTTCCTGAGTCCTGGGCGATGAGTGCGCTTTCCGGTGAGGAGCTGGCCACTATGTCATCATGGTCATCAGCCAGCATAGCTATGACGTTTGCATCTCTGTATCTCACAGAGTTCATGGATCACTTGTCCAGCAATGAATTGCGGCGGTTACGAGAATACATTACCGGGAATAGCTCATGCAGCTACGAAGAGCAGGGCGCTTTCTATGGGTAATCAGTGGATATTATCTTTGTGTCTCTTGCTTTGTGTGTTCCAGCAATGGTTTTGGTTCATAGATCGAAAGTCTCACAAGGAAAACATGAAGGCCAGGAAGGCGATGTTTCGTGGTGAACAACTCGCGCAGACTTATCGTATGTGGAAACGCTTCTATCGTGATTTTTCGGTGAACGGGGAGTAAAAATATGTCTACTACTGCATTTTTGGACAAACTTGATTACCGTCAGCTGCAGTTCTGCCGGGATGAATGCGATCGACGCATTAAGGCTATCCAGGAGGAAGAAAAAAAGGTCGCCTGGGCTGTAACAGATCGTGGCCTTATCTTTGGCTGGTTCCGTACGGAGGATTACCTGAAAGCAGTGGAATTATTGGCGCGTAAGGCTGCTGAGCGTTGGGAACGAGCCGACAAGGAAAACCCGGAGACGAAGTATGAACTGAATCTCTACATCGAGGGCAACCGTCTACCATTGTCAGAGTATAACGCTTTGTTTGCTGATGGTGAGTGGGGTTAAAAATGGCTTTTCAATCATACAAATACGAATCCCCTTTGGATAAGGGATACATTCGTATCAAGTTAAGTCGTTCTCAGCATAAGGCTATTTTTAAGGTAAGGAAAATTCGCATATTGGATGCGTATGCGTATTACTACAACGGTGAAAATGTTGTTGTTGAACACTTTCTTGCACGATGGTTTGTAGCTCTGATTTTTGTCCCTCTCCTGTTAATTGGTACTTTTGTGGATGGTTTTCCTAGTACATGGCGGGAGATAAAGAAAGGCCTATTCCCGCGTAAGTACGGCAGATTTTCGCAAGATAGCTGGCGAGTTATACCTGGTAAACATTCTGTGGATGAGCAGCCGATTGTTGATTACTGGTTGAAGCGTATGGCTGATGCTAAAAAAGTTGATTGAGTTGTGATAACTGTTACAGGAGATAAAGTGAAGAGTTTTATTTTGGTTTTATGTTTTGCCTTTTCTGCTGCGGTTTATGCCCAGGAAGATAGCATTTCTGTTATTAACTCATCAGCGGAGCTTGCATGTAAAAATAATCCCGATGCTGCATCAAAAGAATCATGCAAAGAACTGCTCCTTTCGACGGCTGCTTTTGCTTCTGAAAATGCGAAATTTTATTCAGCCTTCTGTCGCGGCTATGTTAAGGAAGAAGATAAAGAAAAATGTGATGATGCCGGTAAGTTAGTTAGGTATTTCCACTCTCTTAATCCGTAATGGCCTTTGATTAACGATCAACTTCTGATCACTCGTTCAAGCAAACTATAAAAACACCTGTCCCCGTGACTGGTCACGGGGTAAAATGTCTTTGCAAATTATTGACGTGTGCGTCGTTTTGGAGGTAAAGTCACCTCGCTGCGGTAAATCCCGCAGTCGGGACTTCGCAATCCTGGCAAAACGAAGCGCACAACACGCGCCAGCGTGTTTTTTTGTGTGTATAGACCTGCGCATATCCGAATTATGGTGGCTCAGGTGGGGCTGACTTCGGTCGGGCCGGTTTCTTCGTTTACCGGTATTGCGAACCCCGCCTGGGCTACCACCAATAAAGAGATTCGCAACTCTGGTGGTAGCACGACCAATAAAACGGAGTGCATACCATGTTCAAATTCAAATTTGCGGCAGTCGTTCGCACAGACAAAAAGTCCCACATTCATCATCTTTCCACTATCGCGTCATCTGAACGGGAAGCTCGTCGCCAGTTCGCCAGCCGGTTTGTCCTGGTATTGTCTGCCCGTATTCCGGTGCGCGAGGTGGCTGCATGAATCAGGTAAAAATGAACACTGTTGGCCTGCTGGAATCGTTGGATGAACGTCTGGCTCAGGTCTATGCGCTCGTATCATCAGCCCATCGGACAGTCTCCAGTTGTGAGGCGTCGATTTACCTCTCAGAGGCTGGAAAACTTCTGCAGATTGCGTGTGAGTTAACGCATGAAGCACAGGGATATTCTGCGTCTCTCTCGTCGCACTTGCTGCGCGATAAGGAGGCTGAATGAGCGCGTTAGCAGTCTTTTCCTTTCAGGAAGAGCATCAGGTTCGTGTAGTGATGATCAACGGCGAACCGTGGTTTGTTGCATCTGATGTGTGTATGGCGGCGGGTATTGATTCTACGGCTATCAGAAAGTTGGATGAGGACGAAAAGGGGCAGGCGAGGTAGACCACACAACAAGGCACCGATAATTCGGTGCCTTTACCGTATGCTTTATCCGAAATATGTCAGCCATGCTAACTGCATTGCTGATATAGGGCTGTTTGCACTGCCGGACCAAGCATAATTCTGGCCATTATAATGAAATTCAACAACGTATGATCCATCACCAATATTTCTCACAGGCTTAAATACCGGCTTAGATACAGGTGAAGAAGGCGCGGGCGGTTGCTGTTCTTCTACGCTCTCTTCCTCTTCCTCTTCCTCTTCCTCTTCCTCTATCTCTATCTCAATTTCGTCGTCATCCAGATCGTCATCCTCTGATAATTCATCCGTCTGTTCAGGTATTGCTTCCAGCTCTTCTTCGTCAGGCATAACGATTTCTGGAGAATCTATTTTCAGCTGCCATTGTCCATTTTCGCCAACAAATTGCCCCAGAGCATCAGCAGCAAATTCTAGGTATCGACTAATCATTGTAGGGCTAAATTTGAATGCTCTTAGAGTGCTGTTCGTGATTTTTATAGAGGGGTCCTGCTCTACCAGCTGCTTAACTGTGTTATGCAGACGAACTCCGGCATCTCCTCTGGCGAATCCTGGCATTTCGTCATCAAGCTGCTGCAATGCTTCCAGCCTGGTATTTTCGTTTCCAGTATTTGGCCTCCATGTCTTTGAGAAGTTGGCCAGCTTGAATTGCTTATAGTGTAATTGAGTGTTTTCATCGTCATGGCCTAAAATTTCCATAAAGAAAACATCCTCATCTACGTTTTTCCAACGAGGATCTACGCGGAAAAACATTTCATACGCAATACGGGCATAAATAGCACGACTATCTTTATAAACACGGCGGTCATCTTTGAAAAATGATTTAACCCACGGGTTAAAAGCCTTTGCTAATATGGCATTAATCCGTCCGTTTTCAGAGCGTGTGTCGTTATCTCCATAACCTTTAACGACATCATCAAAATCAGATGCTGCTGGGCATGAGCGAAGTACATTTATTAAATAAACAAATGTTTTTGCTTCGCATAATGTATATATTTTTCTGGTTATATCATCAGAAGTTCTTTTTTTTGCTTGGCCTAAAAAATCAACGGTATACTTACCAGAAACAGTAAATGTACCTTGATACATAATCTCAATCATTCGTCTTCCTGACAATGCAGCAAGTGCAAATGCCAAAGGAGCCATACCTGAACGAGTGTTTAGATTATTTAATGTAGCAGGGCTATTTATAATATCGTAAATAGCTTGCATATATTTGGGGTAATCAATGACCACCACGTTACGTTTCTTATTGTGCAGAACGTCCGCCCATCGTTGCTGGATAGATGCGCGTTCGGCAGGGCTTAGTTGAAGATGATAGAGAATCTCATGGTTAACTTTTAGCTGATTCAACTCCTCAAGTAAGGCAGATCCTTGCTGTAGTAATTTATATAAATAATCGCGCTTATCTTTCCAGTTATCGCTAGTTAAATCAGAAATGGCGAATTGCCACTCTTTATATTTATTTGATAATTTTAATAACTTATTATGATTTTTGTTATCGCCAATTCTGATATTAGATAAATCTTCTGATAGAGGGAGAATTAATTTTAATTTTGCCTGTAAAGCTGACATTCTCTGGCGAATATCGGCAGCAGGTAGAGAAAGCCATGATAATAGCTCCTCATTATATAAAGGATACTTTTCAGATAGGCGATGTATATTTTTTTCAAAGCTATGATGAAGTTTATCATCAAACCGTTTTCTGGCCCTGCTCATATAGGCATTGAATGTGTTGGCTGTAATTCTTTTTTCTAATCCTTTACCCCTAAACTTTCGCTTGTCATTAAATAATGCATTTTTAAATTTTAATGCAACAGCCTTTATTTTTTTTGTTTTCTCCCCTTGAGGACGGTCAGAGTTATCTATTGACTCAACATCGCTAACAAGTGAGTTTATTAATTCACCGATTTTTACTTTGCTCATCTTTCCTCTCCTGATTATCCGCTCGGATTATCGTAACACAATTTGAGAATAAGATAACTAATAACGCGTTAACTTAGTCACAAATTAACATAACACAATAACGGATAATAAATAAAAACACAATATCGGAACATTAAAATTTGTTCCTTGACTTTGTTCTGAAAATCAGCACATAATTTCCCATTATACGCGCGTATAATGGGAAATTATGTGCTGATATGTTCTTGATTAGTGTTCTCTATTGGTGTAATATTTATAGCTTGTGTTCTCTTGTTTTTATTGTGTTGTTGTTTTCTGTATTTGTGTTCTTTATTTTGTGTGAATTATTATTGTTGTTTTACGATCTTTGATTGTGTTCTTTTGTTGGTGAGGATTAGGAGAATAAATAGAGGAAACGTATCTCATTGATGATTTTCATCATGTTTCACTAGTTTTATACGATTTCCTTTCTTTTAAAAAATCCTTTATTATCAATTTGTTATGATCTTGCCGTTGTTTTTTTTTGCATTTAAGGGATAAAACAAAAGATGATTTTGTTCAAATCTTCGTCTTTGCCTTTTTTGTTTTACTTTGCTTTTTCTATGTCAATTTGCTAGAAATATGCAAAGCAATAATTATTAAGCAAAGTTATAAGCTGGAGATGACAGTATGTCTTTGAAAAAGTTATTACAAGATTGTGTTACGCGCGGTCAAGAAATGACCCAAGCAATTGCTATAGCTCAATTCGGTGATGATAGTCCTGAAGCTCGGCGTATCACGCGTAGATGGGGGATAACTGAAGTAGCAGATTTAATTGGTGTAACTCCTCAAGCAATAAGAGATGCTGAGAAGAACGGGCGTTTACCTGCACCTGACTTTGAAATGAGAGGAAGAGTTGAACGTCGTGCCGGTTATACCATAGATCAAATCAATAGTATGCGAGCTGTTTTTGGCAACCCAAACCAACGGCCACAAGATAAAAACCCAGTTGTGCTTGCTGTTATGTCACACAAAGGCGGAGTTTATAAAACATCGTCTGCAGTACATCAGGCACAATGGCTAGCATTACAAGGTCATCGTGTTCTTTTAGTTGAAGGTAACGATCCTCAGGGAACAGCCTCCATGTATCACGGTTATGTACCTGATTTACATATACATGCCGAGGATACTTTACTGCCATTTTACTTGGGCGAACGCGATAACGCTGAATATGCTATAAAACCAACATGCTGGCCTGGACTGGACATTATTCCTAGCTGCCTAGCTTTACACCGTATAGAAACAGATCTCATGCAATATCATGCTCAGGGTAAATTGCCTCACCCTCCTCACCTGATGCTACGCGCAGCTATAGAATCAGTTTGGGATAACTACGATGTTATCGTTATAGATAGTGCTCCAAACCTCGGTACAGGAACCATTAACGTTGTTTGCGCAGCTGACGTTATCGTTGTTGCTACCCCTGCAGAATTATTTGATTACGCCTCTGTTCTACAGTTTTTCACAATGCTTCTCGATCTCCTAGAAAGCGTTGACCTAGGCGGATTTGAGCCGACCGTTCGCTTGCTTCTGACTAAATATAGTCTCACTACAGGAAATCAATCACGATGGATGGAAGAGCAAATAAGAAATACATGGGGATCAATGGTATTACGTCAGGTTGTACGCGTTACCGATGAAGTAGGTAAAGGTCAGATAAAAATGCGAACAGTATTTGAACAAGCGGCAAACCAGCGTTCAACACTTAATGCATGGAGAAATGCCGTCTCTATATGGGACCCTGTTTGTCGAGAAATTTTTGATGATCTAATAAAACCTCGCTGGGAGAACGAAGAATGAAACAACGCTCTCTTCTAAAAAATGCTCCGGATATTAATCGCATTATGAGTAATAATCATCATGCACCTGAACATCAGCCGGTATCACCTATGGTTGGTGATTTAAAACGTCAACTGAGTTCATTAACCGGTAATAGCATAACTTTGCCAGTATGCGGACGTAATGTTAACTTTAAGTTAGAGACGATCCCCGCAGATAAAGTAGAAATGGCAACAATGGTATGGCTAGGTAATGAGCGTGATCAAGATTTATTAAATGAATCTTCTCTAGCTGATTTAATTCCATCTTTTCTAACTTCTGGGCAACAAAATCCGGCTTTCGCAAGAAAAGTGTCAGGTATTGTTGAAGTAGCTGATGGTTCTCGAAGACGTAAAGCAGCCATTATAACTGGATGCGATTATCGTGTTCTTATTGGCGATTTAGATGATGAACAAATGCAATGGTTATCGCAGATAGGCAACGACTATAGACCTATCAGCGCCTATGAAAGGGGGAAAAGATACCTGCGAAGGCTCCATGAATTTGACGGTAACGTAAAATCTTTAGCTGAAGCCGAAGGCGTGGATAGAAATATTATCAGCCGATGTATTAATACAGCCGGTTTACCTAAAGATATATTGGCAATATTTAACCATCCTGGTGAGTTATCAGCCAGAGCAGGAGACGCTCTTTTTAAAGCATATCAGGGACAGGAAGCAGCCATGAAAAATGCTGCATCTCAGTTGCTGAGGATGAAAAAATCAGGTGAAAGTTTAGATGCGCAAAGAATAATACAGGCTCTTCATGATTTCATTATTGTTGAGAAAAACAATTCACATGGAGAGAAAAGGGAAAAGAAATATGGAGACGGTGTTGTGGCGAAATATGGGAAAAATTTCACAACATTAAAATTAGATAACAGAAAAATACCATCGCACCTAATGAGTAAAATTGAATCTATTCTTGAGGAGGCGTTTGGAAATTCTTCCGATGTAAAAAATAACTAATAGCAGAAAATAGAATAGACCCCATCAGTTATAGATGGGGTCTTAATTTTATTCAAAAAATATAAATACAAGTAAACACGCCACCACCGGCACAGCAAAATCCATCAGGCTTGCTACATCCCACGCGCGAGGATCAAAACCGCCCCACCACGGCATATTCATACGCTTGCCATGCCCGAACATTTCAATCCAGCGATATTCTGCCTGGGTATGTTCACGAGCGATGAAGAACGTACAACCGGCTATCGCACCGTAAGCCCAGTTCCCGGTAAAAAGACCAATCAGTAGCTGCGCAGCCACAGCACAAAGTGCATGAAGGAAAGGTGTTATATCCATTTTCATCCTACCCAATAAAACGGGGCGCTCGGCCCCTTAATATTATTTAGACGCAAGCGCCGCCTCAATTGCAGATAATCTTTGTCTTAATTCTGCGTTTTCTTCTTCCAGTGCTGTTATTCTGTCGTCCGACTCTCTGGCTACCTGAACAAGCAAGCCAGTAACACCAGAATAATCTACTGTGTAATACCGTTCACCTTCTTCTCCATCTAATCCACTCCCGCCGTCTGGATATTTCATCATAGACCCTACGGCTTCGGGGATGGCTTCCAGGGTTTCTTGTGCAATAACACCAGCGTAAGGCATACCGTTTTCTTTAAGCGTGTATGTATAGCCGTTCATTTTACGAATGCGGTCGGTTGCATTATCGATCACCTGAATATTGTCTTTCAGATCCCGGTCAGAGCCTTGATTAAATGCACTTGCATTGCACGCGCCGTTAACCGTTAATTCGTAGGTATTGCTGGTAGTTTTCTGTGCGTAGAACATATACAGAGCCTCATCTACGCCAACTTCATAAACAACCGGACGGCTAGAATTACCCCATAGTCTAGTTGTTACGCCAGCGTGAGCGGATCCCTGTGTGGTTAATGTCATGGTTGACCCATGATTAGCATATTTGATCTGTAATGTGTCGGTGTAATCAAACTTAATAAGCGCGTTACTTCCCCGCACACTATACGACATGAGACAGTTCCCCATTTTCAGATAGCCTGAAGTACCAGGGAAGATCATTGTTCCGCCGTAAAGGTTGGTAAAATCCCAGCAAATATTTTCACCGTTATCGTTCAGGTTAAGGCGCGCCATTGCGTTCCCTGGGCTGTCTATCCATTTTTTAAGGTATAGTTCGCAATACGCATCCTCAACACCTGCCGTCCTGTGAGTTGAGCGAAGTTTTCGCCCAAATATAGCTCCGCTAGTTGGCAGTACCTGCTGATACCATGCAGCAGACCAGTCATTAACGGTTTCATTTTTGCTGTCTACATATGATTTTGTTACGTAGCTTCCTTGATCGTTTTTTAATTTGCTAACATCGGATTTTAGCGTTTTGATGTCATCAGGAATTACTGTCGATGTAGCCATTATTCTTCCTCACATCCAGCCACGAAGTTGATGCTCAACAGCAACCACGTATTCATCGAATATTGACGGTGTTTTCACATCATTAATGATGCGCACGTTTACAAAATATCCGTCTTCCTTAACACATACCGGCTCGCCATCTTCAGTAAGTTCTCCGGTTTCTTTGTACACGTTACCTATCACGTCAATAAGAATATCATCCTGCATCGACTCGTCATCATAATAGCCAGCACTCTCCATAAAGGCCGAAAAGTCGGCCCTGTCTGCAAATTTGAGTGTTAAATCTTTCATTTAATACTCTCCCCCATTTGCGCATCAGTTAATTCTTTATGCCATATTCTGAAATTCCTGATGTGTCCAAACAAATGACGTAACCCGGCTGTAGTCTGGCCTCCAATACGGATAATTGCGGTGTTCTGAATATAAGACCATGTGGTTTTTGTTTCGCTGGATATACGCCCGTTACTTACTGAGCACGTAGACTGATCTGACTTTACACGCATCCCCATAACCATTTTTTCAAGCGATGCGTTTTCGTTTACCCGTCTGTTAGCCAAACCTATATCACAATAAGGAAATCCGTCGTAATCTGTTGAACGACCGAAGCCAAGAATAATAGCCGCTCCGGTTTGATGACCGCCGGTATCAAAAACACGCGGTGCTGCATTTGGCGTTTTATACCAGTTCTTATGTACCTCACAAAGAACCGTAAAAGGAAGATTATAAAGGTTATTCTTGATTGGGACTGTCACCATATCGCTTGCGCGAGTGCTTGCAGTTATATCAGTTACAATAAATGACGAAGCACTTGATCCACCTTCCACTTGTGGAGTTGCGATATCCAGATAGTCTCCAGATGCTGTGCCTGAACCTTTTACTGGAGCATATTGAACCATCGCACCAATCATGCTCTCTGTATCTAGTGCATTAATTGTAGCCTGATAGAAAATCCAACCAGTAGCCTCATCTTTTACAGCTTTTGCAATAATACGATTTGCTGCACCACCAGTCTTATCAATTACAAGTGTTGATAAATTGAGGTAAGCATCTCCCAAAAAAGTGTAAGTAGAACCATCATGATGTTCAAATCTTAAACGACACCTTATATTTTCAACATCACTTCTGACACGGCATGAAATGGTCACATATTTTTCATCACCTGTGACATCAAATCCTTTACTGCCAGAAACCGTTGCGATATTAATCGCACTTGTCTGATCAATAAGAGTATCTTTTACAGTAAATCTCCCATAAGTAAAATTAAATGAATCCGTGGATATTTCTGTGAGTTCCAGATTGCCTGACTTATTCCATTTAGATGGATTTGTTGAATTAAGCAGAAGATTAGTTCTTTGCCCCTCAATAAGCAGGCCATCACGTTCAAACCGTGGCTCGTCAATGGCAGCCTCTGTCAGCACACCAGATTTATTAATGTAAGTTGCTTTTGATGCGCGTTTAAACTTTACAACCTTATCGCCAGGCATCGTTATTTCATCATCACCAATAACAATCTTTTTATATGACGGCGAAAAGCCCGTAATCATATCCAGCGAATCGTTAAATGGTATCCACACATCGGGAAGCGGCTGCAAAACTTGTTTATACGGCTCCGCAGCCTGGCTTGCATACTCTCTGGCTGCGTCTTCACTTGCTTTTGCAGCCGTCTGGCTTGCTGCGGATGCTTTCGCCGAGTTAGCCGCCGCAGTCTCGCTCGCCTTTGCATTGGTTTCACTGGTTTTTGCTGCTTTTTGACTGTTGGCTGATGCAGTGGCAGAAGCAGCCGCCGCGCTTGCAGAACTGGCTGCGGCACTCTCGCTTTGAGCCGCTGCATCCTGACTGCTTTTCGCCGCAGTTTCACTGGCTTTGGCATTCGTTTCGCTGGTCTTCGCTGCCGTCTGGC
>ERZ1090866.69-NODE-69-length-48846-cov-15.449407_pt1 | contig 48846 bp, 44 predicted proteins | sample MGYA00478477_ERZ1090866 | MGnify/ENA primary metagenome ERZ1090866 (study PRJEB33644, sample SAMEA5815737) | chicken gut metagenome | biome: Chicken; feature: Gastrointestinal Tract; material: Caecum | place: Ireland | collected 2019-01-01 | study: A study of the... | reverse complement strand
ATTTCTCTGCTTGTATTTCAAAGCAATATCCGACTTCCCGGACGGATCGGATGGTAAAGGGAGCATTGGGAGCCGCCTCGTATAGCTTCTCCCGTAGGTTGCAGATGTGAAAGCCAATGGTGTTGTTTTCACTACCAGACGGGCAATCTCCCCAAACCTTCTCGTAGATTTGGCTGTATGTAAGCACATGCCCCTTGTTGGCTGCAAGCAATAGAAGGATTTCATACTCCTTTGTGGTAAGCCGGATCTCTTGTCGATCTCGGAAGACTTTCCGTTTGTCCGGATAGATCTCCAGGCCAGGGAGGGATAACATCGGCTCCATGGCCAGCTCAAATTTTTCTATCTCTTGATGGCTACGCAGGATAGCAAGAATTTCATCAAATGCTTCGGAGTCTTGTTCCTGCAGATCTAAGATGATTATTCGTCCGATGATATCACCCCCTGGTTGTTGTTTTCGAAAGACTTTTTGAGGTGTTCAAAACTTTCTGTACTGATAACATGTTCAATCCGGCAGGCATCGGCCTCCGCAATCCTGGGGTCAACGCCTGCAGCGATAAGCTGCTCGGTAAAAAAGCAATGACGCTCGTAGATTTTTTCGGCAACCTCGCGACCCGCATCAGTCAGACGGAGGAAGTGATCCTCATCCATTGTGAGGAAACCACCGTCCCGCAAAACTGCTACTGCATGACACACGCTGGGCTTCGATACCTCCATGTGCCGGGCCACATCTACGGAGCGTACCATACCTTTTTCTTTCTGGAGAACAAGGATTGCTTCCAGATAGTCCTCCCCGGACGCATGAAGTTTCATTATTACCTCCAATCAGATAGGAATTTGATGTTCCACCATCTACATAAATACACACCTTCAGTCTTACCGGCAATTTGTCATAATTAACTTTTCAGTAGATATTTTCTATTTTGACAATATAGTAATTGACCATGTGTGGTAAGATTCTTGCAGATTATATCTTTAAAGCTGAACTCTATTAAACGCTGAAATACTCGGATACAAATCGGATGTTTTCTTCTGTCCAATTGCCGCTATACATAACTTTTCCACTCTCCATAAATATGAAATAATCGCAGCAAGACGCCACTAATTCGGGATCATGAGTAATAATAAATTGCGTCTTTCCAATAGACCTGAGCTGATTGATACTTTTCGCTACCTCTTTCATGTGGCGATAGTCCAATCCACTGGTCGGTTCGTCAAATATGACAATTTCTTTGTTAGAGGCAATAGCACTCGCAATAGCTACTCTTTGCCGCTGTCCACCGGAAAGTGACATGGGATGGACATCCCTATATTCACCCAAATCAAGAACCATTAGTATTTCTTCCACCATAGAAGTTTTTTCCTTTGCTGGCAAATTATTTGTTCCCAGCAGCACTTCATCCATGACACTTTCTGTGAAAAGCTGATGATTAACATCCTGCATAACCAAATAGCAAAGACGGAGGCGTTGTTTTACCGAGTATGTTTGTCCATTATAATTCAAGGTTCCTTCCGATTTCTTTTCTAACCCGCATATACAACGGGCAAAAGTGGTTTTTCCTGCCCCATTATCCCCCAAGATGGCAACACATGTGCCTTTAGGAATATTTAAGTGGTCAATATTCAGCAGTTCGGTTCCCTTGATTGAAAAATGAAAATCACAAAATTCCAGTGTTTCCCGTGTGTTTACAGATTTTCTGCATTGGGGAATAAAATTATAGGCCGCCCGTAGCCCCATTTTGTGAAGCTCGGCAGGCTGTTTCTTCCAAAAAGCAGATGCTTCAATATCTTCAGCAATTCTTCCATCTTGAAAAAATAAAATTCTGTCCGCAATATTACGTAGCCATGCAAGTCTATGTTCGGCAATAACAACTGTTTTCCCCTGTGCTTTCCAACTCAATAGAATTTCTTGCAAATCACGTATTGTTCCAATATCAAGATTAGAAGTAGGCTCATCCAAAACAAATACATCTGGCATCAGAGCATTAACTGACGCACAGGCAATTTTCTGTTTTTCTCCACCGGAGAGGGCAAACAGACTTTTTCCAAGTAGTTTTTCAATATGGAGAGAGTCCACCGTACTGTTGAAACGACATAAAATATCTGGCTTCTCCATTCCAATATTTTCACAGGCAAATACGATTTCCGTATCTGTCAAAAGCGTATAAAATTGTGACTTTGGATTTTGAAATACAGAACCAATAAAAGGCGCTAACTCATGCAGTTCAACCTTACTGGTATCTTTTTGTGATACCATAACACGCCCATTCAGATCACCCTCATAATAAGCTGGAATCAGGCCATTTATAAGCCTGCTGAATGTTGTTTTGCCGCTACCGGATTCTCCGCAAAGAAGAACGATCTGTCCCTTTGGGATTTGGACGTTTATATCTCGTATAGCAGTTCCATTTGTTGCATTGTCGTAAGTAAATGATACCTGTTTGATCTCTATCACATTTTCACCTCCTACCACCCAAATGCAGAAGATAAGGCATACAGAGTTATCACGATGGTGCAAAACAATATTGCAATCGCATCCTGCCAATGAAAACTGATCGGGCACACATTAGTACGCCGGTTAGGCGCATCCAGCCCCCTTGTTAAAGCGGATGCTGATAACTCATTGCCTATGGAGAGCAGTCCCGTCAACAAAGGAACCATACGATATTCCAGCATTTCCATTGGATTACGCCATGAGCCGACATTTCTTAGCCGCATTGCATCCCGAATCGCGGAATATTCTTCTTTGATTGTAGGGAAGAATCGGAACATCACTGAAACCGGAACCGTAAAACTTTTAGGGATATGTAAGCTATCCATAGCAGCAACAAATTCACTTACAGTCGTAGTTATTATCAAAAAACTAAACATCGACATACCCGGCAATATTTTTGTAAATATTGCTATAATTCCGGTAAAAAGAATATTTACGATTGCCGGAAAATGCTCCATTGCATAATCCGGGAGAATAATGGAAATCATATACAGTACGGCATAATAAGCCGCTATTACATATTTTTTCAAAATAATAAATGCTGCCAGCGGGATTAGTGCCATACAAGGAAGCACATAGCGCATAATCCCTGTATTGTCGCTTGCAATCATCACAAACGAAACCGTAACACAAAGCAGGATTTTCGTGCGCGGATCAAGATACATCTGCCTGATCGTGGGTTTTGTGTCGTATAATATTGATTTCATTTCGTTAGAGTACCCCGCTCCTGATAAAATGTTTTTTGAAAACAGACTTACCTAACAGTCCACCCAGTAATCCGCCAAGAAAGGCTGATAGAGCAAGCAGGGGAAGTACCCACCATTCGCTGAAATAACTCTGCATGAGCTGCATATACTCTGATCCGTATGTAGCCGCCTTTCCTTCAAGATACTCTGTACTTGCCAACACCATAGAGAGGACATTCCCATTTGCACCAATGCTGGCAATCGCAAAAGCAAGAATCGCCAGATTCGGTTTCTGGTATTTTCCCAAACGCAATAACAACTCTGCAATCAGTGCAAAAACAATCCCAAGAATCAGCGTATAAATTCCAACACCTGCCAGCGCAAGCAAAACGCCATATACGATATAGGTAATCAGAACCATGCCAAATTTTTTTATCTTCATAAAATACAGCATCATTGGAATCCCTAAAATAAATGAACTTACCAACGGCACCAGCATACTGACTGCCGGTATTAGTCCAAGTACGGCTGCCACAAGCAGGTTCAACACAAAGTAGACTGCGGTAAAAATCCCGACATTTAACAAGTCTTTTCCATTCAAACGTGTGGTATTTTTTCCTTTTCTCATGTTTGTTTCCTTTCTTTGTCCTCTAAACTTTTATATCTGTGCTTTGACAGTCCAATCCATACTTTCATTTTGCAAAGAATACAAGCGGTAATATAAGCCGGATCGCCTCAACAACTCATTGTGTGTGCCTTCTTCTACTAAATATCCTTCCTTCAAAACGACGATTTTATCGCACTCTACAATGGAGCGCAGCTTATGGGCGATAATTAGTACTGTCTTGTCTTTAATCAATTTGCCAATAGCCTCTTGAATTTTCGTTTCATTTTCCGGATCAATAGAAGCGGTACTTTCATCCAATAAGATAACAGGAGCATCTTTCAAAAAGGCACGAGCAATCGAAAGCCGCTGTCGTTCACCGCCGGATAGGGTTTTTCCATTCTCACCAATGATCGTGTCATAACCCATAGGCAGCCGGTCAATAAATTCATCACACTGGGCGAGCTTTGCGGCGGCAATGACTTCTTCCCGTGTTGCATTTTCTTTACCGATTTTAATATTGTTGTAAATGGTGTCGTTAAACAACACGACATCCTGAAAAACAATAGAATAGTTCTTAAATAATGTTTCAGGCGCAATCTCGTTTACATTGATTCCACCGATCTGTACCTCGCCATGTATTACATCATGAAAACGTGCAGCCAGTTTGCACAGGGTACTTTTTCCACAACCGGATGGGCCTACAAGTGCCGTGATTTCCCCCTGCTTTGCTGTAAAAGAAACATTGTGAATGACATCTTCCTGATTATAACCAAAACTCACATGATCGAAAGTAATATCATACTGTCCGATCTGAATGTCCTCCTGTCCCTGTTGTTCCAGGCCATCCAGCAGATCCCGGATTCTTTTGGCGCTGACAAGAGAATATATCATTTCGCCAAGCATCTCACACGCTTTTGTAAGCGGCTCATAAATTCTGACAGCCACGAACAAAAAAATCAGAAATGTAATCAGGCTGATTTTGTCAGAAGCCAGCAGCATCGAGCCGGAAATAATAACAAAGCCAAGACCAATACGCATAACATTGTAGGAAATGGAAATGGACAGCCCCGCTAAAAGTTCATGCAGAACAAGTCCCGGTATAATCTTCTTTATTTTGGCTGCAAGCATCTTCTGATAATTTTCCATCTTCGGAGATGTACGCAAAACTTTTATATTTTCCAGGTACTCCTGCAGGCTGTCGCTGATTGCCAGTTTTTTTTGCTTGTTTTTTTTGTTTGTCCCCTCTGAAATAAGTTTGCACAGAGACATAGCAATTACCGCCAATGGCAGGCAAGCAGCTAAACTAAGCGCCAAATGCCAGTTATAAACAAAGAGCAATACAAGAGCTATCATGCCGGAGCAGAGGCCGCTAATCAATTCTGTTAATGTGTTTGCAAGCGTATTAGCAGTAGTTGCAACATCATCCATGATAACAGAAGTCAAATCGCTTAAGTCTCGTCTTTCCAGATAGGACAGAGGAAGTTTGCGTATTTTATCTGCCAATTCCATACGCAGGCGCATATCTTCTTTTCCTGATGTGTAGTATTTTTTACGGTATGTCAGCCGATATGTAAGAAAAATAATCACCATTAAGGCCAGCGAGACACCGAAATACCACCAAAGAGAAATATGCGCCTGCGTGTAACCAAAATAGCTGTTCAGCATCTCATTTGTTACCATTGCCAGCAGAATAACCGGAAGCAAAGTGGCAAGATTAAAAATTGTCATGCAAAGGCTTGCTTTCATGACGGCTTTGCTTCCTTCTTCACTCAAATGAAATATTTTTTTTAGCATCCTTTTTCCCTCCAATCCGCCATGAAATACTGTTCTGATATTCATGGAACATGTGGGCATACACTCCGTCCAATTTCAATAATTCGTTATGAGTTCCTCTTTCTACAATTGTTCCACGCTCCAAAACACAAATCTGATCTGCATGAACTACTGTGGACAAACGATGTGCAATCATCAAGACAGTCTTTCCACGCAACAATTCGTCCAGTGCCTTTTGAATTAAGTGTTCGTTTTCTGCATCAGCAAAAGCTGTTGCTTCATCAAGAAGCACTACCGGCGCATCCTTCAAAATTGCACGAGCCAATGAAATGCGCTGCATTTCTCCCCCTGAAAGATAAACGCCCTTTGTTCCGATCACCGTATCTGCGCCATCCGGCAGCTTTTCCAGTATGTCATCACATTGAGCTAAATGGAGCGCCCGCAGTATGTTATCCCTTGATGCTCCAGGCGTATAAAATGCCACATTATCCGCAATGGACATTTTGAAAAGGTTTGTGTCCTGAAAAACAATGCTGACCTGATTCATCCATTCGTTATAATCCATATCTCTGACATCAATACAGCCTATTTTCACAGAACCGCTTTGTACATCCCAAAATCGGGCAATCAGATTTGCTATCGTACTCTTTCCGCCACCCGATTCCCCAACCAAAGCAGTAATTGTGCCTTGTTTGATCGTAAGAGAAATATCATCCAACGCTTTCTCTGCTCCTTCCTCATAAGAAAAGGAAACGTGGTCTAACGTGATATTATAATTGTCAGGACGCTTGGTAACGGCAGCTTGTGGTAATGGCTGTTCATTCAATATTTTTTCAATCGCATCCAGCGAGGAACTTGCAACCATCATGTTAGAGGAGCTTTTCATAATCCGGTTCAAAATAGTAACTACAGCGGGAATCAGTACTGCGAAAAAGATAAAACTCAATATCATGCGTTCCGGGTCGCGGCTGCCATTAAATAGAATTATGCCTCCCGGTATCAAAAAGAAGAAAATCCCATTGATAACGGTATTGTAAATGCTGTCGCTATTTTCCATAGAAAGTGCGTACTGAATCACATAATCGCTGTATTCTTTTACGGCTGCCTTATAGCGCCGAAAGGAATTAGCAGTCTGCCCGAACACTTTCACAACAGAAATTCCTCGGACATATTCCGTAGCCGCATTGCTGATATCCTCCGCAGACTTTTGATATTGCTTTGCAAGCCCTTCACTTGTGCCTTTCAACATAGCCGCAAGAACGCCGAAACCAATCAGAATAGGGAGCAGGCAAATCAAAGATAGCCGCCAGTCATACATGAACATAAAGACCAGAAATGCAACTGGAAGAACCGCCGATTGTACAAAATCCGGTATCTGATGGGAAATTAGTGTTTCCATGTTATCGGTATTCTTTTCAATAATCTTTCTTTGCTTTCCACTTGGATTAAGCGAGTGATAGCCCAATGGAAGCTGCCCGATATGTTCCACTAAATGAATTCGGATTTTCGCCACAGTATTAAACGCTGTAATATGGGAAAAGAGCAGTGAAAATCCATACGTTCCAAATGATGCCGAAATCAGAAAAACGGCCTGCCATCCCAATTCTTTCATGTATGCCTGATCCAGCTTAGAAAAATCTCCTAAAGACTGGACGATTTCTTTTCCGACGTTATAAACACAAACAAATGCACTCAAATTCAATACAGCAGCAATAGCCGCCAATATTATTGAAAGTACCATTGTGATTTTGAATCTGCCCATATAACTGAACAAATGGGCAAATACGCCTCGCTTTTTCATCGTATCATTCCTCCTAATAGCGGTTAGCACTTTCTAACCCTCTGTCAAAAATAAATGCCGGTAAACGGCACTTATTTTTCTAACGGAGAATTTTATGCCACCCAATATCGAAAAAGTATTTTAATTGTTCAACATAGATCCTTGCCTCCTCGCGGGTCATGCCGTGTGTAACAGGTTCAAAATAGCCATACAAATTTGAACTCACCAAAATATGCACAAGTGCCGGTGTTACCTCTTTCCCTTGAATCAAGATCCGGTGTCCCATTTCGCTCATAAGCTGCATCATGGATTCTACAACAATGTCAACTAATTCATCCAAATAATTTTCATAAGAAGAACCGCCGGAATAAACGATCAATAATCTAAATTCGTCAAAGTGATCATAAATATAGTCAACGAAGTTTATCACGTTTTTCTCGGAATCAGGCGCAATAACTTTCTTTTCCTGCTCCGGCAAAGAGTGAAATTGAACCTGCTGTGTTTTTAGCGTTTCTTTGAAGTCCTCAGCAACTGGAGATACCAAAGCACAAAATAATTCATCTTTTCCTGCATATCTTTTCGCCAGTGCACCCCATGTTACACCTGCGTTTTTGCAAATCACATTCGTTGATGCCTTTTCATATCCATGCAGTAAAAATTCTTTTTTTGCGGATTCCAAAATACGTGGATTAATACTTGTATCTGGTTTAGACACGCTCATCTTTCTCCTTTCTCCAATTTTTAAAATGAAAGTAGTTCTTTTGATAGCACTACTTTCGATAGCGGTGCTTTCAGTATAGCGTTTCAAACACAGTTTGTCAACCAGAATTTATAAAATTAAGATTGCATGTAAAGCCAACTTCCCCATGCTATATTAGGGCAGGCGGGGCGCTTGTCTGAGCGTTAGCGAGTTAAGCACCGGCTGTCCTTGCCTTTCATCCGTATCCGGTACTTTGTAGTTTCACTTATCCCCTGGAGCGAAGCCCTGAGCCGTCCTCCATCCCCGCAGAATACGTCTTGAGAACCGCCCCTGTTTTCGGACGTTTTGTCTGCGTAAGTTAGTGAACTTTATAGCTGTCGCCCTGCCAGATTTGCGGAAAAAAGTTGACACACCACCCGGCCTGCTATATACTGAAAAAAATTTCAGGCCTGATTTTTACGGGGCTGGGAAAGTGAGGTGAAATGCGTGGGAAATGTTTCTAGAGACATTCTGATGAAAGACCTCTTTCAGGGGATTGAGCTGGACCGGCTTAAGATCGAAAATGATATCAAGGTTCCAAATGAATTTTATCAGAATCTGCTGGACTATTTTATGGAGAGAAGTTATCTGAACCGTCTGTCTGAACGGGAAACGTTTTCGGCGGAACAGAGTCCTGCCGGGAGGGTGACATGGCTTCGGATCACCCGTCTTCCGGTACATCCGGACCACATGGAGGATTACGATCTCTTATCCAGGTGGCAGGGGGTGCTTGCGTCCATGCATGCATGGGGGCACAGAGCGATTTTCCTGCTGAACCGCTGCGGGGGAGAGACAAGGCTTTATCTCGGTACGGCTTCCTCTGAAAAAGGGGTGCGCGCATCGGACGCTGTTGAACAGATGAAAGAATCCGCAGCCGGAAATATGCCGGGGATCGAGCTGCAGGCTCTTTCTCCGGAAGAGGTATTCGATCAGATCGGAGGCGGGCTTTCCGGATATCAGTCGGCCGGAGCCGTGACCGGGATCCCGTCCTTTCGGAACAGCCGGAAAGCCGGCATGCTGCAGACCCTGGATCAGCTTTCATTCGGCATCCGCGACCTGAATGGAAATGAGAAGGATTATGCCCTTCTGATCATCGCGGATCCGCTCAAAGACGGCGATGTGGCGGAGCTGATCGGGAAGATGAGAAGGCTGTCGAGTGAGATCCACCTGGATGTCAGCCGGACGGTTTCGGAGACGGAATCCCAGAGTGAGAATAAGAATAAAGGCGCGGCCGCAGGCACCGGAGGCGGTCTTCTGGGAGCTCTGATTGGTTCCTGTATCGGTGTTGGAGGCGCGCAGATCGGTTCGATTCTGGGCAGGGGACTGGCGGCCGGGATCGGCGGAATGGCGGGACTTCAGAAGCAGATCGGGATGAGTTATTCGAAAAATGTGACAACCCAGTATCTGGACCGTTTTGCCCAGTACGCGGAGCAGCTTCTGGATCAGCATATTGAGCGGCTGAAAAAAGGAAGGAATCTCGGGTTCTGGAATACAGGGATCTATGTACTCGGAAATACGAGGAAAGATATCCGCACCGTGACCGGGATGCTCCGCTCCGTTTATTCGGGGGATGCGACTTATCTGGAGCCGATCCGCCTGCACACCTTCAAAGACGGTTCCGGAGCATTGGAAACAGTGAAGTACGGAATGAGTCTGGTGCCTCTGACGGCGGAGGAAGAAGAGAAAAGCGAGAAGGAAAAAGAGTGGCACATCTTTGGAAAGGTATTCCAGTATGTCAGCACGCCGATGAATACTGAGGAGCTTTCCCTGGCGGCGTCCCTGCCGAGGAGGGATGTGCCGGGGCTGCGTTTCGTAAAGACGGCGGTTCGGTTTGCCAATAATCCGGCGGAGCTTCCCGGAGACAGCATCACGCTGGGGAGGGTGGTGGACACGGGCGTTATTCAGAACAATGAATATAAAATTGATCCTCACGCTCTTGTCCGTCATGCTCTGGTAACGGGAAGCACAGGCTCGGGAAAATCCACTACGTGTAAGACGATCATCCGGGAAGTGGCGAAGCGTGGAATCCCGGTTCTGATTATCGAGCCGGCAAAGGACGACTATATGAGATGGGCGGTGCAGGAGAACAGGAGACTTCCGAATGACAGGCAGTTCCGGCTGTATATGCCCGGGGTAAAAGAGTTTGAGGGAGAAAAGCTTTCAGAGCTGAAACTGAATCCGTTTCAGCCGGGGGCGGTCAGAGACGCACCGGTGGATCTGATGCAGAGAGGTGAGAAACTTACGGCAGTTTTAAACGCGTCCCTGCCGGTGAGCGACGTCCTTCCGGTGATCATCGACGAGACGGTCTACAGCTATCTCTATAGAAATTTTAAAGCCCCCTTCCTGGCAGGTGAGATGGAGCAGCCGCACGTATATCCGAAAATGGACGGAATGATCGAGATGGCGAAAGCTGTATTGCGGGCAAGGAATTATGAGCAGAAGGTACAGGATAATATCGGGGCTTCCCTGGAAACCCGTTTCCAGTATCTGGTCAGGGGGACAAGGGGGAAGATCCTGAATGTGAGCAGATCCACAGAGTTTGAAGAATTATTCCAAAAGCCCGCTGTGATCAATCTGAGCAGAATCACCAATGAAAAGGACCGTGCACTCATCATGTCGCTTCTCATGCTGAGCCTTTACGAATACCGGATATCGGCATATACGTGGGATGAAGGCTGGCGGAAGGAGGCTCAGAAAAACCATCTGCTTCATCTGACCGTGATCGAAGAAGCGCACAATGTCCTGTCCAGACCCCGGGGAGACTATGGCGGCACGGGAAATCCCCAGCAGGCCGCTGCCGATCTGTTTGTAAGCATGCTATCTGAGATCAGAAGCTACGGAGAGGGCATGATGATCGTCGACCAGGTACCGACGCGTCTGATCCCTGATGCGGTGAAGAATACCAACTATAAGATCGTACACCGCCTGACGTCGCCGGACGACTGCGACGTAATGGCTTCCGGGCTGGCCCTCCGGCCGGACCAGAAGCCGCTGATCGTATCGCTGGGGATCGGAAACGCGATCATCTGCGGCGATATGGACGACGCGGCGGCATGGGTAAAGATCAATAAGTATGTACATGATGATATGGGGAGGAAAGAAGATGTTTGAATTTCTGGAAGAACTGTTTGGGAACGGGATGGAAGAGCCTGCGGCGGGAACAGAAGGAACGGCGGCAGCGGGACTGGAAGGCACAGAAATGCCAAATGAGTCCCCGGCCGGCACGATGGAACAGACGGGAGGAGGGTTCTATATCAAAAACGGAATCCTGTATAATGGGAGCATTGACACAATGCTCACAGACCTTTCAAGGGATATGGCAGAGAATTTAAAGGAGCAGGCGGAGCAGAAAGCCAGGCTGGAGGCCAGCGGCGAGCCCTATATGGACAGCGCGGGAATCATCCACAACGCGTCCTGGGAACAGGACTACCAGTCGCTGATGTCCGAACTGCCGGGGCAGATCGAGGCGATGGCGGAAGTGAACCGGGAAAATTTTAAAAACGGAAAATTTCCTCCGCTGTATGACGGTTTTGTAAGCAATCCTTACTATGATCCCACGGGGAGCTGGGCGTCAACCATGAGCGCATGGGATACTGTCAATTCCCTGAACACAGTTCCGGCGCCGGACTATACAGGCCCGGAATATACAAGGGAGGAGTTGGAATCTGAGATTGACCACAGCCTGAACATGGCGGGCCAGTATGCGGAGGATAATATGACCCGCACGGCTTCCGGTTTCTTAAGCAGGGCCGAGAACGCCGCGGAAAAGCTGGAAGACCTTGAATGAGGAGGGCGGATGAGATGAGAAGAGAAGAATATTTTCAGAACGGGCTGGACATCTGGAAAGCGGCAGGAAAGCGCCGTATCCCGGAGGAGGCGGCGGATGAATTCAGGCGCGCGGCGGACCTGGGACATATCAAGGCCATGTATTATCTCGGAGTTTACTGCGAAATGCAGATGAATGACTATGTAAATCCTCATCCCAGGGCGGAATACTGGCTGAAAAAAGCTGCAGAGGCAGGGGATGCGGACGCTCAGTTCCAGCTTGGATATTATTATGAGCGCGATCCTAAGCGCCTGTTTCTTCAGGAGGGTGGAGACGCGCTGAACCTGCTGCAGTTAAATCCGGATGACTGCCCGGATCACATTGTATGCAAAAGAGAGCTTGAAAACTATCGTTACAAGGCGATGAAATGGTACAGGAAAGCGGCGGAGCAGGGACACGTCCGGGCGCAGTTTTATCTGGGTCTGATCCTGGAGCGCGGTATCGGCGCGGAACGGCTGGAGCGGAACCGGGAGGAAGCGGAAAAATGGATCGGAAAAGCGGCGGAACAGGGCTATGGCCCGGCGATGTGCTGGATGGGCTATTACTGCATGGGAAACGCCGTTACCATATCAAAGGATGAGGAGGCGGCGCGCAGGTGGTATCTTGGAGCCGCAGAAGCCGGGAGCGGGGAGGCCTGCTTCCGGCTGGGGCTGATCTATGACCACGGCCTGGGAGTGGAACCGGATCAGGAGAGGGCTCTTGCGTGGTACCGCAGGGGCAGGATCCCCTGGTGGGCGCAGGATGTGAAGAACAAACTGGAAAGCGGGGAATGAAATATGACAGAGCGGCTGATCGGGATTGATTTCGGGACAAGCACAACAGTCGTCCACGTCAAAAACTACACGGACGGAAAGCCTTCCGGCGGGGACGGCACTTCGATTCAGTATGTGGAGTTTGACGGGCAGGGGATGGTTCCCACCCTCATACAGAAAGCGGAAGATACATATTATTTCGGGTATGACGCGAAACAGCCGAAAAAGGATGAAAGGCTGTACCGGAATTTTAAAATGAAACTGGAAAGCAGTGATGAGAAGGAACGGAAGGAAGCGGAGGAACTGACCCTTTTGTTCTTCCGGTTCCTTCATGACGCCTATGAGGAACAAAAGATGCATTTCGGGACGGCGCAGAGCGAGAGTACTCTGATCAGCTATCCGGCGAAGTGGACGGAACGGACAAGGCTGTTTATGATCTCCTGTGCAGAGCGGGCCGGATTTCCGAATGTCCGGGGGATGGACGAGCCGACGGCGGCGATGTACAGCGTGTGCGTGCAGGAGAGGGAGCGCATGGAAGGGCTGGGTGTTCTTAAGAAGGGAAAAAGCTCCTATGTCCTGATGATCGATATGGGAGCGGGGACAACGGATCTGGCGCTGTGCAGATATCAGGCCGGGGCACAGGCGGAGATCCTTCTTACCTGGCCGTCCACAGAAGCGCCGCTTTTCTTCGGCGGGCATGAGATGGACCGGATTCTGATGGATGTGCTGAAAAATTATCTGCTGGAAAACGGATTCTCCGAGGACGGCGTCGCGAGATTTATGAGCCAGTATGAAGAAACGTGCAGGGTGTGGAAGGAGAATACGGTATCCGGCGCTCTGGCTGAGAATAAGCAGGTAGACTTCTGCTTCTTCATCTCCTCGGTGTTCCAGATCATGGGGATCACGCCGGGAAAGTTTCCGGTAATCAGCCGGGATTCACTTGAGCATACTGCAGGGGGATATCTGAAAATCTACGCGATGCTGGTGAACGGAATCCTGGAGGAGGCAAAAAAGAAGATACAGGGATTTTCCGGTTCGGAACAGATCGATTTTGTGATCCTTACCGGCGGACACAGCCAGTGGTATTTCGCGGAGAGCGTTCTGACCGGAGAGGTGGATACCGGGATTCCGGTCAGTATCACAAAGATCAAAGAATGCCCGGAGCGGGTGATCCGTCTGTCACGTCCCCAGGAGACTGTGGCGAGAGGAATGGTCTACAGCGGACAGGAGATCATGGTGGTATCGAAGGAAGAGGAGACGGCTGGAGACAACGGTCAGACTGCAGAAACAGGCACGTCGGCTGGTACGAAAAAAGACAGGAAAACAACAGAAACCGCGAAAGATGCAGGTCTCGGGAAAACATCGGATAGCGGAAAAGCTGCCGGGAACACAGAGAAGAGTATGGATGGAGGCAAAACCGCCGGGACGGCTGGAAAGAAGAAGGTAAATGCTCCGGCGCAGGAAGCGCGTGAAGCGGATGCGGACGGTTCGGAAGCAGGCTTCCGGGAGATGATGGATAAGCAGGAAACGGAGCGGCGTTTTAAGAAGATTACCTATTTTTATGACAATAAGATAGGTGAAAAGATGCTAAGAGACAGCGGCTGGCAGTACCACAAAGCCATGGAGGCATACATCGGGGATGTTTATCTAGATAAAAAGTACCTGGATCATCGCAAACCCAGTCAATCTACAGTCGAACTCTTTATGAATGTTCTGGGCAGGCCGGTGACGGAGGGAAATGAGAAGATTCTGTACGCATTTTTCGAAGGTTCTGGAATCATAGACACACGCTCTTATTGTTGGCTTGTTACGACGGAGAAAGCGCTGCTGCTCTCCAAGAATGAGAAGGAGGTCACGGAATTTACCTTTTCTGATATCCGTTACTTTACATCTGTTAATTCTTTTATTAACAATCAGTGGGACAAAAGATTCTGTGGGGAAGACTATGAGCGCGGCCAGATACTTATGAGGCTGTACGCACAGTGGAGAGCGGCGAAGGGGTTGGATCCGTATCGGCTGGATGTGGTGGATTACTATGAGTCGGTGAAACACACGGAACTGGGAAAGGACGGCTCCTTCCTGAACAGGATGGGGCTGGAATATATGCATATTTCATCGGAGAAAGCATTCCGTCTTTTCACAGACGCAGAACGGGCGGGAAATAAGTATGCGCTTTTAAACCTTGCATATTGTTATTATTTTGGCCACGGAACTGGGAAAGGCAAAGACTATAGAAGGGCGGCAGACTGTATTGAACAGTTCATAGGGCAGATGACCGGGGAAGAAAAAATGAGTGAGTGCTGCTGGTGGGGGGATGACTCGGTTAAGTGTCGCATATTCGGAGTTATGGGCGTAATGTATGAGAAGGGTGGATATGGGCTGAATCCTGATATTGAGAAAGCCATATTCTACTATAATATGGGGAAAAATTATGATGCTGATTGCACAAGGGCACTAAGAAGAGTTAAGGGAAAGAAGATCTTTGATTATTTCAAAAAGAAGTAGCAAAACGACATTGAAAACCGGAGGACAGTATGATTTACGAATTTCATATTAACGGTGAAACATTTCACATGGAGTTTGAAGAGCATATAGAGGCGCAGAAAGCGCTGGAGCGTGATCTGTATGGATACACTTATATGCTGAACGGCCGGACTTATCAGGACATCTCGTTATTTAAAAAGGAGAAGATCAGGCAGAGGAGCATGTACACTGCTATCTATGAGGACGAGTACGGGGAAAGAGTATTTTACTGCCACACATCGCTTCCTACATTTGATTTCGGCGACCGGGAGTGGGACAGTGCGTTTGACGAGTATATCGTGTACGATGGGAAAGACGTCAACCTGGTCACAAGCAGACAGGGGTATTGCATCGCAGAATTGAATATTTATAAAAAGCTGCTGTCTGTTGAGCGGGGGTTTGAGCCATATATCAGAGAATTGGGGTATCCTGTGAACCCGAATATATATACAGCTATTTAGTGCACTAACATTTCCTGTTAAATACGTCCGGAAGCGGGGCGGGATGTTTGAATAAACGTATTCCTCCAAAGTCACATCTCCCGGCTGTCCCCTTTCCCCAGAAAGTATACTCAAACCGTCCGCTCCGCTTCCTGCGCATTCCCAGACGGAAGTGTTACTGACTAAACAGGCTGATAACGCAGTAATGGCGCGGCTTGAGGGCTTTCCATTGCGAAAGTCTTCTGGCCGCGCCTGCTTCCTTTGGCAGCCATATATTCATTTACTTCCTCTTTGAAAAGCTTAGAAAACAGCCCTATTTCGACAAAGATTCTGCGGGGATGGAGGATGGCGATGGGCGCCTTCGGAAGGGGATTAGTGAAACTTAAAGTACCGGATACGGATGTTAGGCGGGATACGAAATTTAGTAAGTAATAAAAAGACTCGCAGGATAACCCCGTTTCCTGCGAGTTTCATTCATTCTTTTCTTCTGGAGGCACGAATTCCAGTAAATCACCAATCTCACAATTCAATACCGTACATAGTCGAGCGAGAACATCTATATCCAATCGAGTGATCTGATTCCTGCAGTAGTTGTTAATCTGCGTCCGCTGCATCTCTGCCCGGTGGCTCAACATGTTTTTGCTGAGGCCGGATTCCTTTAATAGTTCATCCAGCTTGATCCGAATGGTTCCATACTCCACTTGCCAACCCTCCTGCCTGCATAAATTTGTTGACAAGTATAGTGTACCCTTGGTAGAATAGAAAAATAAGATGTAGAAAGTCTTGTCAGACTTTCTACACAGACAAAACAAACAAATCAAATACGGAAACAGGTGGATACAATAAGCAAAATCACATAGCTTTCTTTATTTTGCAATTTCTTGTCAAAATTTGCGGCGGGCCTCGGCAAAAGCTAAGAGAAAGCTACTTAATTCCTAAAAATCCCCTTTTATAATACCCTCATCAAAAATGGATGAGGGGGAAACTACACCTTTCCTGTCAGTTATCCCCGTAAGGGGAGAACATGGCAAAGAGGTACATAGGAACCGGCGAACATCCGCCAGGAAATAAAAAATGTCTTTTACATACCGCAGTCCTCCAGGGGATTGCGGTATTTTTCTATTCGACATCTTTTGCCACATTTCTGCCTTTATTCCCATCGTGTAGTTATTTTTGTTGGCGTTATGCGCTCGTCTTTTGGCGAGCGCATTTTCTATTTATCGGAAAATGGCGATGGCTGCTGCTTGACAGGCAGCGCCGCCCTTCCTGCAGAGGGCCTCCGTCCGTCTGGATTTTCCCCAAAATTCAGACGAAATGGAGGTTTAACAGCGTGGACGCTGATAAGAAGAAAATATGGATTCGTGGTCAATTTATCGAGGTCACGGATGAGGTGTATACAGCTTATATGAAAGGCGATAGAAAAATAAGATATTTTGAAAATGATCTGAAAACAGGACGGACGGTTAAAGATAAGGATGGAAACATAAAACAAATCCTTCCAAGCCGAGAAGATTCTTTGGACAGGCTTATGGAAGATAACGCACAGCAGTTTCCTGATAGCCATGAAAGTGTGGAGGATATTGTAATTCAAAAAATTTCTACGGAAAAATTACATATGGCGCTCTTAAGGTTGCCAAAGAAGGATCAGGAATTGATTTATGCACTGTTCTACGAAGAAAAAACGGAACGAGCATATGCAAAGCAAATAGGTGTTTCTCCAAGTACTGTCCATAGGAGAAAAGAAGAAATTATAAAAAAACTGAAAAAATATTTGAAATAGCGGAGCAGACCTCTCACTTAACGGCTAATAAAGTGAGAGGTCTTTTTTGGCCTTCAGATCCTTGACAAATACATACTCATTCATCAAGTACGTTCCTGTTGTTATCGTGATGAGCGTAAGCCACGTTAGCAGGTACGCCATGATCTGGACGGGTAAAGGCAGCGAAATCCCACATATATGGAAGAATCGGTTTGCGGCTGTTTTATCTGTCCGGGGAGCGGAAAATACCCGGCTATAACTGTCAGATTGCTACTGGCAAGGCGATAACAGGCAACAGGTATCATGATACTCCTGTCCGGTCATAAGGTCGAGCGTTAAGAGCGTCGCAACAAGTGAGGGCAGCTTTGGGAGAACCTCAGAGGGGCACAGGCCCGTGGAGCTGATCAGCAGTCAGCCGCTTGATGATTTCCCTGCATGAAATACATGCGATAACAGCCGGGGCGTCGAGGACAAATAGGCTGAAACAGGCATTTATGGTAGCCGGATACAGAGAAATGCTTTGCGTCCGGCTGATACATATCCGTTCTAAGTGATTGTTTCCAATGAGCGGGAGAACGCCTTACGGACAGAGAAAGTTTTAAGGCGTATAGCGGAAGGAGATGCGATTGTGGAAGAACAAGTAATGAAGCGTGGAGAGATCTATCACGCAGATCTGAATCCTGTTTTCGGGAGTGAACAGGGTGGATACCGCCCCGTGCTGATCATCCAGAACAACAGGGGAAATCAGCATAGTCCAACGGTCATTGTTGCGGCTATTACGAGCCAGCCAAAGACCAAACTGCCGACACATGTACCAATAAACGGAATCAACGGTCTGGAGAAAGAGTCTTTTGTGCTGTTGGAGCAGATCCGAACAGTGGATAAAAGGCGACTGGATGATTATGTTGGCAGATTAAACCGGGATCAGATGAACAGAGTAGAGAAAGCACTGCGTACCAGCATGGAAATCAAAAAACTGGACAAGCCGGTTCTGATGTGCTTATGCCCGGTGTGTGCAAGGCCATTTTACAATTCAAAGGAACATTTTATTATCCGTGCGGATCGGGACCAGACAATAAAGGAAACATGCATGTTCTGTAATGTGCGGCAGGGGTACGATTATCTAATAAGGAAGAAATATTATTGAGAACAGGAAAAATCAGTTTGTCAAGTATGCGATTGAAGAAAATCGCACATTGGACGGTAAGAGGGCTGTGCGTTATTTTATAGGCGTACAGTCCTTTTATTGCCTGATCAGCGAAGGGAGGTGCAGTCATGACAGATTCTACTGATATATCAAAGAAAGTATATGAGGCGGAGGACATCCAGAAACTGCTTGGACTGGGGAGATCAAAAACCTACGAATTTCTGGATGAGGTTTTTCAAAAGCAGGAACCGTTCCGTGTCATTAAGATTGGAAAGTTATATAGAATTCCCTGTGTCCTGTTTGACAGATGGCTTTACGGGGAATAGGAAAAGCAAGGTGTGAAATCAATGAATCAAAACAATCAGTTGACAAAAGCGGAAAAGAAAGAAGTACAGGAAGAAAAAAGGGTTGTCTTTTTTGAAGGAAATTCCTGGTATCACAGGACAAAAGAGCTGATGGATGATCTGACCACCAAATATAGCAAAAAGGGTGGTTTTAAGACTCCGGAAGAGGCAGAAAAAAGTTACTGGGAATACGAGGAGCGTTACCGGGAAAAACAGAGAGAATTTCAAGTTGCCTTTTTAAAGAGCAAAGAAGTTATGTTTGGAGAATATCTTCAGTATTGGTTTGAACATATTTATTCTCTGCGGATTGAGACAACGACAAGGATGTTGGGATCGTATACACTGTATGAATTGATCCTGCCCAGTATGGAGACAGACATAAAGTTGAAATTTGTCACGGTGGAATATCTGGATCAGCTACTGGAGCAGGTGTCAAAAATTTGTTCTTCGGCAGGTAATAAAGGAAGAGAACTGCTGAGCCTGGCATTCAAAGACGCCCTGTTTGACGGATTTATCAATTATAATCCGGTTCCGGAGACAAAGCCTTATCCGAGGACAAAGCCTAAGATCAGAATATTCAGTAAAGCGAAGCTGAAAGTGTTCCTGCAGGCGGCCAGTAAGAATCCGTGGTATCTGGAAATTTTACTGGGATTGTTCTGCGGCCTGAGAAAAGGAGAAATCCTTGGATTGAAATTCAGTGATTTTGACTTTGAAAAACAGACCGTCAGGATCAGCCGCCAGTTAGTGGCAAACCCTAAAGTAAAAGAAGGATTTGAAATTGAAGAATATACGGTTGTCGAGCGTGATCCTAAAACAGAGAACAGTTTCCGGATATTGAAAGTTCCAAAGGCGATCATGAAAGAGGTGGAGCGCAGGCTCCATTATGTAGAGATGAAGAAAGAATGGTACGCCGGAAATTATGAAGATCATGGGTATGTCAGCAGCCGGGAGGACGGAAAGCCGAGAGGGTTAAGTTCCATGAACCAGGCGCTGACAAAACTTTGCGAGAGAAACGGACTTCCCGTTATCACTGTCCACGGGCTGCGCCATATGTTTGCGACTATTTTGATCGAGAGGGGCGTCCCGTTGGTAAAGATCTCCGGATTGTTAGGTCATAATTCCATTCATACCACTTACGAATACTACTGTGAGGTTATGGATGAGAAAGATAAGATCATTGCATTTATGAACGATACGTTTGTTCCGGAACGGACAGGGACGGAGGGATAACAGGATGAAGAAATTCGACTTTAAAAAATATGTGGAATTTAAAGTGTATTCTGTTACGACCATAAAGAAAGGGTATGGGTTCCGTGTTCTGCTGAAATTTGCAGACGGTTCCGATACTACCCAGCAGCACGCCGGGTTCTGCAGCAAGCGGGAGGCAAATGCACAGAGAGATGAAATCATCGGGCAGCTTCATGCAGGAACTTACATTGTATATGGAAAGATTAAAGTAGCGGACTTCATGGAGTTCTGGCTGGAAGAGATTATGCGTCCCCGGATAGCGGATAACAGCTACAATGGCTACAAAAATGTGGTTTACAACTACGTGAATCCGCAACTGGGAAAAATGTATATGGCAACGCTGAACCAGGGATATATCAGAAAGCTGTATAATTCGATTGCGGAGAAATACGAGTCTATTGCACGGCTGGCGAAAACCGTTATGAATACTGCACTGGATTATGCGAAGTCGAAGAATGTAATAGCGGTAAATCCTGCGGAGGGTGTTCCGCTGCCAAAGAAGATAAAGAAAAAACCATACCGTGAATTAAAGATAGATGTAAGCAAGACGCTGACGCTCCCGCAGGTATTTCAGTTGGTAGAGGCGAGCAAAGCGACGCCGATCCATATGCAGATCTTATTTGCAGTTCTGATGGGCCTGCGGCGTGGAGAGATCAACGGACTGAAATACAGTGATGTGGATTATATCAACCGCACGTTGAAAATACAGCGGCAGTTAGGGAAAAAGCCAAATTCCAAAGCGGAAGATGTACCGCCTAAAATGCTGACAAAACAGGAGATCAAGCCTAAAACTCCGTCCAGTATCAGAGAGATACCGATCCCGGATTATGTGTTTGAGGCGATTCTGGAACAGCGCCGGATTTACGAGAAGAACCGCAGACGGCGGAGCAAAGAGTTCCGTGACTGGGATTATATCTGTTGTTCCACTTATGGAAATCCGAGGAGTAAAAGCTATCACCACAAATATTTTAAAGAGCTGCTTGCTTCGCTGGGGCTTCCGGATATCCATTTCCATCAGCTAAGGAATACATATACGACCATTCTTTTGAAACATGACTTTAATATCAAAGGAATTTCGCATATGTTAGGACATTCAAAAGAGATTATATCAGCAGATGTTTATGGGGATACTGCAGAGATCATTGAAGATTGCTTATATGCGATTGAACCATTTATGGAAGAAGTCCTTCCGGAAAGCCGGGAAGAGAAATACTACGATTACTCCGATCTGAGGGAAATAGACGAGGCAGCCGAGGAATATTTAATAGCGGCATGACAACAATATAAAGAAGGAATGATAAAAAGTACAGATGTACATTCGAACATTTGTACTTTTTTTAATCTTCATCCTATATACTTTTATCATTATCTTTGCTATAATGTGCGAAAGGGCAGAGCCAGGTATATGCAAAGCAGCCTGCCAAGCCCGCTAGTGTTACTTCGTGCTATTTAGTCCTCAAAAAAGCGTTTTGTGACTTTTGCCTTTCTGGATTCGTAATGGTGTCCTATAAGGCTATTATTTTGACATTTTCGTTACGAATGATTTTTTTGAGGGTGGCTGATATTGAACGTATCAAAAGTCACAAAGGAGAGATTTCGCTATGGATAAATTCGTTTTAAAGGCCCCGTATCAGCCTACCGGCGACCAGCCGCAGGCGATCGAGGCGCTTGTAAAAGGGTTCCGGGAAGGCAATCAATGCCAGACTTTACTGGGGGTTACGGGTTCCGGAAAGACTTTCACGATGGCCAACGTGATCCAGGCATTGAACAAGCCAACGCTGGTCATCGCCCACAATAAAACACTGGCTGCTCAGTTGTACGGAGAATTCAAGGAGATGTTCCCTGATAACGCAGTGGAGTATTTTGTGTCCTACTACGATTATTACCAGCCGGAGGCCTATGTCCCCTCCTCAGACACCTATATCGCCAAGGACTCCTCCATCAATGAGGAAATTGACAAGCTGCGGCTGTCCGCCACCTCCGCTCTCATTGAGCGGCGGGATGTGATCGTAGTGGCCAGTGTTTCCTGTATTTACGGTCTGGGCAGTCCCAAGGATTATGAGAGGATGATTATTTCCCTGCGGCCCGGCATGGAGAAGGATCGGGATCAGGTGATCCGGGAACTGGTCGATATCCACTACGACCGAAACGACATGGATTTTCACCGGGGGACGTTCCGGGTGCGAGGGGATGTGCTGGAGATTATTCCTGCGGAGGAAAGCGACACGGCGGTGCGGGTGGAGTTCTTTGGGGATGAGATCGACCGCATCACCCAGATTGATGTGCTCACCGGCGAGATCAAGGCGGAGCTGCGGTATGTGGCCATTGCCCCGGCCTCTCACTATGTGGTGCCTATGGAGACCATACGCAAAGCTACCTATGAAATAGAGAAGGAACTGGAGGAGCGGGTGCGCTGGTTCAAAAGCGAGGACAAACTGCTGGAGGCTCAGAGGATAGAGGAGAGAACCAATTTCGACATTGAGATGCTCCGGGAAACCGGAGTCTGTGCCGGAATCGAGAATTATTCCCGATATCTGTCCGGACTGGAGCCGGGGCAGCCCCCCTATACTCTCATGGATTTCTTTCCGGATGATTTCCTTATTATTATTGATGAGTCCCACAAAACCATCCCTCAGATCGGCGCCATGTACGCGGGGGATCAGTCCCGGAAAACAACTCTGGTGGACTACGGATTCCGCCTGCCCTCCGCCAAAGACAACCGGCCCCTGAACTTTCAGGAATTTGAGAGCCGCATCGATCAGATTTTATTCGTATCCGCCACTCCGGGTGAGTACGAGTCGGAGCATGAGCTTCTGCGGGCGGAACAGATCATCCGTCCCACCGGGCTTCTGGATCCACGGGTGGAGGTGCGCCCGGTGGAAGGCCAGATCGACGACCTTATCGGAGAGGTTAACCGGGAAGCGGCCGCCCATCACAAAGTTCTGATTACCACCCTCACCAAACGGATGGCGGAAGATCTGACAGACTATATGAAAGACGCCGGGATCCGGGTTCGGTATCTTCATTCAGACATCGATACCCTGGAGCGGTCCAAGATCATCCGGGACATGCGCCTGGACGTGTTTGATGTGCTGGTGGGGATCAATCTCCTCCGGGAGGGTCTGGACATTCCGGAGATTACGCTGGTAGCCATTCTGGACGCGGACAAGGAAGGGTTTCTGCGGTCGGAAACTTCCCTGATTCAGACCATCGGCCGGGCAGCCCGAAACGCGGAGGGCCATGTAATCATGTACGCGGATACGGTGACAGATTCCATGCGGACGGCTATGGAGGAGACGGCCCGGAGACGGGCCCTGCAGGAAGCCTATAATCAGGAGCATGGCATTACTCCCAGAACCATCCGGAAGAGCGTGCGGGATCTGATCAGCATTTCTAAGGAAGTAGCCCGCACGGAGGAAAAGCTGGACAAGGATCCGGAATCCATGAGCAGGGAGGAATTGGAAAAGCTGATCCGAAAGGTAGAAAAAGAAATGAAGGCAGCGGCGGCGGAACTGAATTTCGAGACAGCCGCGGAGCTGCGGGACAAGATGATCGATCTGAAAAAAAATCTGGACGATCTTTCGTAAAAAGAGAACGGCTGCCCGGAGAAAAATATTCCGGGCAGCTGTTCTTTTGAGTTTTTTACGAAAAAGGTGTTGACAAATATTGCGGCCGGTGCTATCTTAAGAGCATAGATATTAGCACTCTATTTTGATGAGTGCTAACAGACTTTTATCCGACGGCAATGGCCGATTCTGAAGAAAGGAGCTCAGAGGTATGGATTTAGATGAAAGAAAAAGAATAATACTGAAAGCTATCATCCAGACCTACCTGGAAACCGGCGAACCGGTTGGTTCACGGACCATTTCCAAATACACGGATCTGAATCTGAGTTCCGCCACCATTCGGAATGAAATGTCGGATCTGGAAGAGATGGGCTATATTCTGCAGCCTCATACTTCCGCCGGACGCATTCCTTCAGATAAAGGTTACAGATTATATGTAGACGAGCTGATGCAGGAGAAGGAGAAAGAAGTTACAGAGATAAAGGAGCTGATGATTGAGAAAACAGACCGCCTGGAGAAAGTCCTGAAACAGGTGGTCAGAGTTTTGGCGTCCAACACCAATTACGCCACTATGATCACCGGGCCTTCCTATCACCGCACGAAACTGAAATTTATCCAGCTCTCCAGAGTCAGCGAATATCAGCTTCTGGCCGTCATTGTGGCGGAAGGAAATCTGATGAAAAACCAGTTTATAGATCTGGAGGAGCCCATTGATGACGAGCAGCTGCTGAAGCTGAACCTGCTGCTGAATTCGCAGCTCAATGGTCTGACCCTGGGAGAGATCAGTCTGGATATGATCCAGAGGATGAAACAGCAGGCCGGGATTCACAGCCAGGTGGTCAGCCGGGTGGTGGATGCTCTGGGTGAGGCCATTCAGCCTGATGAGGAGGATACTCCCATCTATACCAGCGGAGCTACCAATATTTTTAAATATCCGGAACTGGCGGATACCGCCAGAGCCAGCCAGCTGATCTCCGCCCTGGAGGATAAAAAGGAACTGGTGGATATGCTGAAGGAAACCTCCTCCGGGGAGGAGGATGAGACTGGCACCGGCATCCAGGTATATATCGGGAAGGAATCGCCCATAGAGAATATGAGCGACTGTTCCGTGGTGACAGCCAGCTATGACCTGGGAGACGGAATGAAGGGAACCATCGGGATCATCGGTCCCAAGAGAATGGACTATGAAAATGTGGTAGATAATCTGAAGACGCTGAAAGTACAGCTGGATTCAATTTTCAGAAAAAAAGACGAGCCGGGCACATAGCGGAAATTCCGCGGCCCTGATACAAGGCCGGAAAGGTGGAGAGAGCTTTGACAGAGAGAGAGAATACAAATATGGAGACAGATCTGGAACAGGAAAAAGACCAGAAAGCAAAATCCGGGGAAACTGCCGGGGAAGAGACAGCGAAAGCGGAAGCCGCGGGAGCGGAGGAAGCGGAGCGGAAGGCGGAGGATCAGGAAGCCGCTGATTCCGCCCCCCAGGAGAAAGAGCCGGAAAATGCCGGTGATGCCGGAAATACAAAAGAGAAAAAATTTTTCGGCAAGAAAAAAGAAAAAAAAGATAAAAAGGATGAAAAGATCGAGGAGCTGACGGATAAACTTACCAGGCAGATGGCGGAGTTTGATAATTACCGGAAGCGTACCGAGCGGGAGAAGAGCAGCATGTATCTGGTGGGAGCCAGGGATGTGGTGGAAAAAATTCTCCCGGTAGTGGATAATTTTGAGCGGGGACTGGCTGCGGCCGGGGACCCGGAAGATCCCTTTGTGGACGGCATGAACAAGATTTACAAACAGCTGACCGCAGTCCTGACGGATCTGGGGGTTACCGCTATAGAGGCGGTAGGAAAGGAGTTTGATCCCAACTTCCACAATGCGGTGATGCATGTGGACGATGAGTCCGTAGGCGAGAATATCATTGTGGAGGAGTTCCAGAAGGGATATATGTATAAAGATTCAGTGGTCCGCCACAGTATGGTAAAGGTAGCCAACTGATTCCTGAGACAATTACAATATTCAGTATAGAAGAAAGCAGTTTATAGGAGGAAAAAGATTATGAGCAAGATAATTGGTATTGACCTTGGTACTACAAACAGCTGCGTAGCCGTGATGGAAGGTGGAAAACCCACTGTTATCTCCAACGCGGAAGGAAGCAGAACCACTCCCTCTGTAGTGGCTTTTACAAAGAACGGAGAGCGTCTGGTAGGAGAGCCGGCAAAACGTCAGGCTGTCACCAACGCGGCCAGAACCATTTCTTCCATTAAGAGACATATGGGAACTGACTACAAAGTAGACATTGACGGCAAGAAATATTCCCCCCAGGAAATTTCCGCAATGATTCTGCAGAAGATGAAGACAGACGCGGAGAATTATCTGGGCGAGAAAGTGACGGAGGCGGTAATCACTGTTCCCGCTTACTTCAATGACGCTCAGCGTCAGGCTACTAAAGACGCGGGCAAGATCGCGGGGCTGGATGTAAAACGTATTATCAACGAGCCCACTGCCGCAGCTCTGGCTTACGGCCTGGACAATGAAAGCGAGCAGAAGATCATGGTTTACGATCTGGGCGGCGGTACCTTTGATGTGTCTATCATTGAAATCGGCGACGGCGTCATCGAGGTTCTGGCAACTGCCGGAAACAACCGTCTGGGCGGCGATGATTTTGACCAGAAGGTAGTGGACTACATTGTGTCCGAGTTCCAGAAGAACGAGGGAATTGATCTCTCCAATGACAAGATGGCCATGCAGAGAATCAAAGAAGCGGCTGAAAAAGCAAAGAAAGAGCTGTCCAGCGCTTCTACCACCAACATCAACCTGCCCTTTATCACCGCTACCTCCGAGGGTCCGAAACATCTGGATATGAACCTGACAAAGGCAAAATTTGATGAATTGACCCATGACCTGGTGGAGCTGACCGCGGAACCGGTGACCAAAGCCCTGTCCGATGCCGGCATTACGGCCTCTGAGCTTGGAAAAGTTCTGCTGGTAGGCGGATCCACCCGTATCCCGGCGGTGCAGGAAAAAGTAAAACAGCTGACCGGACATGAGCCCAGCAAGACTCTGAACCCGGATGAGTGCGTGGCCCTGGGCGCTTCCGTACAGGGAGGCAAGCTGGCAGGAGACGCCGGCGCAGGGGATGTGCTTCTGCTGGATGTAACTCCGCTGACCCTGTCCATTGAGACCATGGGCGGCATTGCCACTCCTCTGATCGAGAGAAATACCACGATTCCTACCAAGAAGAGCCAGATCTTCTCCACAGCGGCGGATAATCAGACGGCAGTGGATATCAACGTGGTACAGGGCGAGCGTAAATTCGCCAAAGATAATAAATCTCTGGGCCAGTTCCGCCTGGACGGAATTCCGCCCGCGAGAAGAGGCGTGCCGCAGATCGAGGTTACCTTTGATATTGACGCCAACGGCATTGTAAATGTGTCCGCCAAGGATCTGGGCACCGGAAAAGAGCAGCACATTACTATCACCGCAGGTTCCAATATGTCCGAGGATGAGATCAACAAGGCTGTGAAAGAAGCGGCGGAGTACGAAGCGCAGGATAAGAAGAGAAAAGAAGCCATCGATGCCAGAAATGACGCGGATGCGGCCGTCTTCCAGGTGGAGAAAGCCCTGGAGGAGGCGGGAGACAAGATTTCTTCCCACGACAAGACAGCGGTGGAGGCGGATCTCAACGCTCTGAAAGAGCTGCTGAAGAACACGCCGGCGGACAACATGACAGACGCTCAGGTGGCAGACCTGAAAGCCGGACAGGAAAAATTGATGAAGAGTGCGCAGAGCCTCTTTACCAAGATGTATGAGAATATGCAGCAGCAGAATCAGGGCGGCCAGGCTGGTCCGGGACCCCAGGCAGGAGCCGGGGCCGGCGGAAATACCGCGGGCGGCGGAAATGACGACGATGTGGTAGACGCGGACTATAAAGAAGTTTAAAGTTGATGAAGATCCTCTCGGGGATAAAAGAAAGCAGCAGGTTGCTGAAGGCGGCGGGAGCGCCGCTGCCCTCAGCAGCCTTGTTGCGGTGTTGAGGTGGAAATTTTATGGCTGAAAAAAGAGATTATTATGAAGTCCTGGGAGTCGACCGGGGAGCGGATGACGCAACCCTGAAGAAGGCCTACCGTAAACTGGCCAAGAAATATCATCCGGATATGAATCCGGGAGACAAAGAAGCGGAGGCAAAATTTAAGGAGGCCACCGAGGCGTATTCTGTCCTCAGTGATCCGGATAAGCGCCGTCAGTACGATCAGTTCGGCCATGCGGCCTTTGAGGGCGGCGGAGCCGGAGCCGGCGGTTTCGGCGGCTTCGATTTCGGCGGAGACATGGGGGACATCTTCGGAGATATCTTCGGCGATCTGTTTGGAGGCGGAAGAGGAAGGAGAGGAAACAGCGGTCCCCAGAGAGGAGCGAATCTGCGGGCGGTGATCCACATTTCTTTTGAGGAGGCAGTGTTCGGCTGTGAGAAAGAGCTGGAGCTGATGCTGAAGGATACCTGCAAAGAATGCGGCGGCACCGGCGCCAAACCGGGCACCGCTCCGGAGACCTGTTCCAAGTGCCATGGTTCCGGCCAGGTGACATACACCCAGCAGTCTCTGTTCGGAATGGTGAGGAATGTACAGACTTGTCCGGACTGCGGCGGTACCGGAAAAATTATTAAGGAAAAATGTACGGTCTGCCATGGGACAGGATATACGTCCAGCAAAAAGCGGATTCAGGTAACGGTGCCGGCGGGCATTGACGACGGCCAGAGCATCCGCATCCGGGAGAAGGGCGAGCCGGGCAGAAACGGCGGCGGAAGAGGAGACCTTCTGGTGGAGGTGCAGGTGGCCGGAAGTCCCATTTTTGAGCGGGATGGCATGAATATTTTTTCCACGGTTCCTATTACCTACGCCCAGGCTGCCCTGGGAGGCGATATCCGCATCCGCACCGTGGACGGCGATGTGGTTTACAATGTGAAACCGGGAACCCAGACCAGTACCCGGATCCGTCTGAAGGAGAAGGGAGTTCCCTCTCTGCGGAACCGCAGCGTCAGAGGAGACCACTATGTCACTCTGGTGGTGCAGGTGCCTACCAAACTTAATGAGGAGGCCAAGGAGGCCCTGAGAAGGTTTGACGCGGCCTGCGGCAACAGCACCTATCAGGAACCGGAGGAAAAGACCGGTAAAAAGAAAAAGGGAAAAGGCTTTATGGAAAAAATGAGGGAAGTCTTTGAGGAATAGCAGCACAGGGAGAGCATGGAAACGTGCTCTCTTTTCGCTTTTATGAAAAATACAGGCTTTCCCATGGAAAAAGCGGAAGAAATGAGGCGATTTTCCCTCTGTACAGGGGGAGAAAATTCGTGTATGATAAAACAATGATAAGAATGGGGAGCAAGGGCAGTCATGAGCACCGCGGTGGTTTACCAGCAGATGCTGGTTATTTTTTTGCTGATTTTGTCCGGATACGGTCGGCCCTTATCTGAATGCAGGAGGAAAAAGTATGAAGTGGAATAAGTATACCATTAAAACCGTCAGCGGCGCCGAGGATATGATCAGCGCCACCCTGGCGGAGCTGGGGATCCAGGGCGTGGAGATTGAGGACCGCCAGCCTTTGACGGAGGAAGAAAAGCAGCAGATGTTTGTGGATATTCTGCCTGAACTGCCGGCAGACGATGGGACCGCCCGGGTCAGCTTTTATCTGGAACCGGAGGAGGATAATCCCGGGATTCTCGCCAGGGTCCGGGAAGAACTGGAGAACCTTCGGAATTTTACGGATATCGGCGAGGGAACAATCCTTTCCTCAGAAACGGAAGATGCGGACTGGATCAACAACTGGAAACAGTATTTTAAACAGTTCTATGTGGACGATATCCTGATCATCCCCTCCTGGGAAGAGGTAAAGGAGGAAGACCGGGATAAGATGATTCTGCACATTGACCCGGGTACGGCCTTTGGAACGGGAATGCATGAGACAACCCAGCTGTGTATCCGCCAGCTGAAAAAATATGTAAAGCCGGGGGACGAGATTCTGGATGTGGGAACCGGCAGCGGAATCCTTTCTATTATAGCGCTGAAGCTGGGAGCCGGCCATGCGCTGGGAACTGACCTGGATCCCTGCGCGGTGCCCGCGGTGGAGGACAACAAAAAGGCCAACGGAATACCGGAAGAGGCCTTCTCCATGGTCATTGGAAATATTATCGACGACAGCCGGGTGCAGGAAACTGCCGGCAGGGAAAAGTATGATCTGGTGACGGCCAATATCCTGGCGGGTGTGCTGGTGCCTCTCACGCCGGTGGTCCGGGAGCATCTGAAGCCGGGCGGTATCTATATCACCTCCGGCATTCTGGAAGAAAAGGAAGAAGAAGTAAAAAGAGCTGTGGAAGAGGCAGGAATGGCTGTGGTGGAGATTACCCGCCAGGGCGAGTGGGTTTCCATTACCGCCAGGAAATAAGAAAGGATCCGAGTATGCATCGCTTTTTTGTAAAACCGGAACAGCTGGGAGATGGCCGGGTAAGAATTCAGGGAGAAGACGTACATCACATCCGGCAGGTTCTGCGGATGCGTCCGGGAGAAGAGATCCTGGTCAGCTGCGGGGACGACTGGGAATATACCTGCCGCGTTCTTTCTCTGGAGGAGAGGGAAGTGCTGGCGGAGATTCTGGATGCCCAGAAACCGGGAAAAGAACTGCCCTCCCGGCTGTATCTGTTTCAGTGCCTGCCAAAAGGGGATAAAATGGAATGGATTATCCAGAAAGCGGTGGAACTGGGAGCGTACCGGGTAGTTCCCGTAGCTTCCCGCCGCTGTATCGTGAGGCTGGAAGGGAAAAAGGCGGAAGCCCGGAGAATCCGCTGGAACGCCGTGGCTGCCAGCGCCGCCAAGCAGTCCAAACGGATGATTCTTCCGGAAGTATCCGGGATACTGACCTTTCAGGAGGCCCTGAAAGCGGCAGGGCAGCTGGACGTCCGTCTGATTCCCTATGAGAGAGCGGAGAAAATGGCGGAGACCAGAAAGCTGCTGAGTGAAATTCATCCGGGCCAGTCGGTGGGAATTCTCATCGGGCCGGAGGGAGGCTTTGAAGAAGAAGAAGTAAACATGGCGGAACAGGCAGGATTTTGTCCCATCACTCTGGGAAAAAGAATTCTGCGGACAGAGACGGCAGGTCTGGCCGCTCTGTCTGTTTTAATGTATCTGCTGGAACAGGATTAGGAGAGACAGATGGAAGTGTATTTAGATCATTCGGCTACCACCCGCTGCTGCAGAGAAGCCGCGGATCTGATGGTCCGGATTATGACGGAAGATTACGGGAATCCATCCTCCATGCACCGAAAGGGGATGGAGGCGGAAAATTACCTCCGGGAGGCGGCATCTGAGCTGGCCGGGATTCTGAAGGTGCAGGAAAAGGAAATTTATTTTACCTCCGGAGGAACGGAATCCAACAACTGGGCCCTGGTGGGAACCGCCATGGCCAACCGGCGCCGGGGAAACCGGATTCTGGTCTCCGCGGTGGAGCATGCGGCGGTATCCGCCCCCGCGAGGTGGCTGGCGGATCAGGGCTTTGACGTAGTTGTTCTGCCGGTGGACCGCTTTGGAGTGGTAAAGATGGAGGCCCTGGAGGAGGCTCTGACTCCGGAGACGATTCTTGTATCTGTGATGCATGTCAACAATGAAATCGGTTCGGTGGAGCCGGTGGAGGAGATCGGGAATCTGATCCGGAAAAAGGCGCCGGAGGCGTATTTCCATGTAGATGCCATTCAGGCTTTCGGAAAATACAGAATATATCCCCGGAGAATGCACATCGACATGCTGTCTGCCAGCGGCCACAAGATTCATGGCCCCAAGGGGATCGGTCTGTTTTATGTGAACGAAAAAGTAAAGATTCATCCCCTGATCCTGGGAGGAGGACAGCAGAACGGCATGCGCTCCGGCACGGACAATGTGCCGGGGGCGGCGGGGATGGCTCTGGCCGCTAAAATGGCCTATGAACATCTGGAAGAAAAGACGGCCCGCATGCGGGCTATGAGGGACCGGCTGGCAGACGGCCTCTCCCGGATAGAACGGGTAGTATTTCACGGAATGCCTTCCGGCCAGGGCGCGCCCCATATCCTGAACGCTTCCTTTCTGGGGATCCGCAGCGAGGTTCTGCTGCACGCCCTGGAGGACAAAGGCATCTATGTTTCGGCGGGAAGCGCCTGCTCCAGCCATAAACGCGCGGGAAGCGCTGTTCTGACGGCCATCGGCTGCAGCCGGGAGGAGATGGAGTCGGCGGTCCGCTTCAGCCTGGGAGAAGAAACCAGGGAAGAGGAGATCGATTATACGCTGGATGTACTGAAGGCACTGGTGCCGGTGCTGCGCCGCTATATCAGACACTGAAGGCCTGAATCACAGAGAGGAGAAAAAGGATGTTTCACGCGTTTCTTATTAAATACGCGGAGATCGGGATCAAAGGGAAGAACCGTTACTTGTTTGAGGACGCCCTGGTGGATCATATCCGCCGCGCCCTGAAATCCGCGGAAGGAAGTTTTCAGGTTTCAAAAGAACAGGGGAGGATCTATGTATTTCCCCAGGGAGAATATGATTACGAGGAAACCGTAGAGATCCTGCAGAGAGTCTTCGGCATCGCGGCCATCTGTCCGGTGGTCATGGCGGAGGACCGGGGGTATGAGCAGCTGGCCGCGGATGTGGTACAGTATATCAGGGAAGTGTATCCGGACTGCAGGGAAACCTTTAAAGTCTGCGCCCGCAGGGCAAGAAAATCTTATCCCATGAATTCCATGGAACTGAACCGGGAGCTGGGAGGAGCGATTCTGGAGGCCTGCCCGGACATGAAGGTGGATGTGCATCATCCGGACATCTGGCTGACGGTGGAGGTGCGGCAGAAAATCTACATCTACTCCCGGGAGATCCCGGGACCGGGAGGCATGCCGGTGGGAACCAACGGAAGCGCCATGCTGCTTTTATCCGGCGGCATTGATTCCCCGGTGGCCGGCTATATGATCGCCAAAAGAGGGGTCAAAATCGATGCGGTCTATTTTCACGCGCCCCCCTATACCAGCGACCGGGCAAAGCAGAAGGTGGTGGATCTGGCCCGGCTGGTAGCCAGGTACAGCGGCCCCATCCGTCTCCATGTGGTGAATTTTACGGACATTCAGCTTGCCATCTATGAAAAATGTCCCCACGATGAGCTGACCATTATCATGCGGCGGTATATGATGAAGATCGCGGAAAAAATGGCGGAACAGGACGGATCCCTGGGTCTGATCACCGGGGAGAGCATCGGACAGGTGGCCAGCCAGACCATTCACAGCCTGGCCTGTACCAATGAGGTCTGCACCATGCCGGTATTCCGGCCGCTCATCGGATTCGACAAGCAGGAGATTGTGGACATTGCGCTGAAGATCGGAACTTACGAGACTTCCGTGCTGCCCTATGAGGACTGCTGTACCATCTTTGTGGCCAAGCATCCGGTGACTAAGCCCAATCTGAATGTGATCCGCCATTCGGAAGAAAAGCTGGCGGATTGTATCGACGGACTTCTGGAGGAGGCCATCCGGACCGCGGAAGTCATAGTGGCAGAATAGACGGATAGAAAAAGGGCATCTCATATTTCTATGAGATGCCCGGTTATAGGTCCGCTGTTATACCAGATAGGGCTGAAGAACTTTCATGACCGCTTCCAGAGCTTCACCCTCTGAATGGATATTCAGCTCAATGGGTTTGGACAGATCCAGACTGAAGATGCCCATGATAGATTTTGCATCGATGACATAACGGCCGGATACCAGATCAAAATCAAAGTCAAACTTGGAAATGTCGTTTACAAAAGACTTCACCTTATCAATAGAGTTGAGTGAAATTTTAACTGTTTTCATAAACCAAATCCTCCCTGTAATGGTTTTGTTTACCTTCTACAAGGTTAATCTTACCGTCTGACGCTGGAAAAGTCAAGGTGAAAAGAGCAGAATAAACGGCGGAAATCCACAATTTTTCATGATATTTCACTAAAGGACACGGAGGTTATAAACGTGGGGAAAAAGGTAGCGCTTCATAATCTGGGCTGCAAGGTAAACGCCTATGAACTGGAAGCGGTAGAACAGCTTCTGGAGGCAAGAGGATACGAGATCGTACCCTTTGAGCCGGGAGCGGATATTTATATTATCAATACCTGTACGGTCACCAACATCGCGGACCGGAAATCCCGTCAGATGCTGCACCGGGCTAAAAAAATGAACCCCCAGGCCCTGGTGGCCGCGGTGGGCTGCTACGCCCAGGCCAGGGGCGGAGAACTGGAGCGGGATCCGGCCATTGATCTGGTCATTGGGAATAACCGGAAGAAAGAGATTCCGGATCTGCTGGAAGCCTGCCTGAGAGAACGGCGGAAACACAGGGAAGTGCCGGATATAGGCCGGGAGAGAGACTATGAGCCTCTGCGGATTGCCGGAACCAAGGAACATACCCGGGCATTTTTGAAGGTGCAGGACGGCTGCAATCAGTTCTGCAGCTATTGTATTATTCCTTATACCAGAGGCCGGGTCCGCAGCCGGGATCCCCAGGAGGTTCTGCGGGAGGTTCAGCGGCTGTCTGTGTCCGGCTGCCGGGAGATCGTACTTTCGGGGATTCATCTGAGCTCCTACGGGGCGGATTTTGAAAACGGTACCGGCCTGCTGGAGCTGATCCGGCTGCTGCACCCGGTGGAGGGCATTGCCAGGATCCGGCTGGGCTCTCTGGAACCCGGTATTATCACAGAGCGCTTCGCGGAGCAGTTAAGCCGGCTGCCCAAGGTCTGCCCGCATTTTCATCTTTCCCTGCAGAGCGGGTGCGATCGGACGCTGAGGCGGATGAACCGCCGGTATACCAGCGGGGAATATCTGGAAAAATGCCGGATCCTGAGAAAATATTTTAAAGATCCGGCGCTCACCACAGATATCATTACGGGCTTTCCCGGGGAAACCGAGGAGGATTTTCGCAGATCCAGAGAATTTGTGGAAAAAGTCTCCTTTTTTGAAACCCATGTATTTCCCTATTCCCGGCGGGAAGGGACGAAGGCGGCAAAGATGGAAGAACAGATTCCGGAAGCTGTGAAAAAAGAGCGGAGTCATGTGCTTTTGGAATTAAACCGCAGACAGAAGGAAAAATATCTGAAAGCGGCCCTTGGCAGAGAAACAGAAGTGCTGCTGGAGGAGAGGGAAGAGTTTGAAGGACGGCCGGCCTGGTCCGGGTATACCAGGGAGTACAGAAAGGTTCTTGTCCTGTCGGAAAAGGACCTGGGAAATACCCTTCTGACCGTCTGTCCGGAAAAAGTCTGCCGGGGAGAATTTCTTTTATGCACCTGATAATCTTATTGATATTTTGGAAAAACTATATTAGAATAGAATAGATATTAAATTGAAGGACGTGAAAACATGGCAGATTTGAGCAATACACAATTTTTTAAAGTCAAAAGTGAACCGGAGCTCCAGGTGAAAAAGGTTCTGGACGTTGTGTACCATGCGATGGAAGAAAAGGGATATAATCCTGTAAACCAGATCGTAGGCTATATCATGTCCGGGGATCCGACCTATATCACCAGCCATAAGGGCGCCCGCAGCCTGATCATGAAGGTGGAGCGTGACGAAGTGGTGGAGGAACTTCTGAAGGAGTATATCAGGAACGAGTCCTGGAAAACGGAAGAGTGATGAAGCGTATTCTGGGGCTGGACTACGGCTCAAAAACAGTAGGAGTTGCCGTGAGCGATCCTTTGGGACTGACGGCGCAGGGGGTGGAGATCATCCGCAGAAAGTCGGAAAATAAACTGCGGCAGACTCTGGCCCGGATCGAGGAATTAATTGAACAATATCAGGTGGAACTGCTGGTGCTGGGATTTCCCAAGCACATGAACAATGATATCGGCGACAGAGCTGAAAAATCTCTGGAGTTTCGCGGGATGCTGCAGAGGCGGACCGGGCTGGACGTAGTCATGTGGGACGAGAGGCTGACCACAGTGGAGGCCCATCGGGTTCTGCGGGAGACCGGAGTCCGGGGAGCGGAAAAGAAGCAGTATGTGGATGAACTGGCGGCGGTGTTTATCCTTCAGGGTTATCTGGATTCCCTGAGGAACAGCAATTCCGCCGCAGAGTGACGGCGCTCCTTTTCCGGGAAGCCGGGAAAGGACAGCGTAAGAATGGAAAAGATAGAATTTGTAACCGAAGACGGAGAGAAGATTGAGTTTTACGTAGAGGAAGCCACCCGGGTAAACGGGGTCAGTTACCTGCTGGTGACGGATTCTGACAAAGATGAGGCGAACGCCTACATTCTCAGGGATATGTCTGCGGACGGCGACAGTCTGGCGGATTACGCGATGGTCGAGGATGAAGTGGAGCTGGAGGCTGTTTCACGCGTGTTCGAGCAGATGTTGGAAGATGTGGACATCCGTTAGTTTTGGTCTGAAGAAGACGGTGTATTTGTGTTCGGAAAATTATATGGAGGTGCCATTTGAAGGGTAACAGCGAAAGTAATTTGAAAATTATTCCGCTGGGAGGCCTGGAGCAGATCGGCATGAACATTACTGCCTTTGAATACGAAGACAGTATTGTTGTGGTGGACTGCGGCCTGTCCTTCCCGGAGGACGACATGCTGGGGATCGATCTGGTAATCCCGGATGTCACATATTTGAAGGAAAACATTGAAAAAGTAAAGGGGTTTGTTATAACCCATGGCCATGAGGATCATATCGGGGCGCTGCCTTATGTGCTGAAAGAAGTGAATGTGCCCATTTACGCTACAAAACTTACCATCGGACTGATCGAAAACAAACTGAAAGAACACAATCTGCTTCGCACCACTAAGCGAAAGACCATTAAATTCGGGCAATCTATCAACCTGGGCAAATTCCGTATTGAATTCATCAAGACCAACCACAGCATTCAGGACGCGGCGGCGCTGGCGATCTATTCCCCCGCGGGCACGGTTATCCATACCGGAGACTTTAAAGTGGACTATACGCCGGTATTCGGGGACGCCATAGATCTGCAGCGGTTTGCGGAAATCGGCAGAAAAGGCGTTCTGGCGCTGATGTGCGACAGCACCAACGCGGAGCGAAAGGGATTTACCATGTCCGAGCGGACAGTGGGCAGAACCTTTGATAATATATTCGCGGATCATACTGACAGCCGTATTATTATCGCTACCTTTGCCTCCAATGTGGACCGGGTGCAGCAGATTATTAACTCCGCGTACAAATACGGAAGAAAAGTGGTTGTGGAAGGGCGCAGCATGGTAAACGTCATTTCCACCGCCTCCGAACTGGGCTATCTGAACGCTCCGGAAAACACCCTCATCGATATCGACCAGATGAAAAATTATCCGGACAGCAAGATGGTTCTGGTCACCACGGGAAGCCAGGGAGAGTCCATGGCGGCCCTGTCCAGAATGGCGGCCAATATTCACAAGAAGGTAACCATTAAGCCGGGAGATACGATTATCTTCAGTTCCAACCCCATTCCCGGCAATGAGAAGGCGGTATCCAAGGTCATCAATGAACTGTCCGCCAAAGGGGCGGACGTGATCTTTCAGGATGTTCATGTGTCCGGCCATGCCTGCCAGGAGGAGATTAAGCTGATCTACTCACTGGTTCACCCCAGATATGCCCTGCCGGTTCACGGGGAATACCGTCATCTGAAAGCCCAGGCCAAACTGGCTGAAAGTCTGGGAATTCCAAAAGACCGCATTTTCATCATGTCTTCCGGGGATGTGATGGAAATGAATCAGAATACAGCGAAGATTACCGGAAAGGTTCAGACCGGCGCGGTGTTTGTGGACGGTCTGGGAGTGGGAGATGTAGGCAACATTGTGCTCAGGGACCGGCAGCACCTGTCAGAGGAGGGAATCATGATTGTGGTTCTGACTCTGGAAAAGCACAGCAACCAGCTGCTGGCAGGACCGGATATCGTGTCCAGAGGCTTTGTCTATGTGAGAGAGTCTGAGGACCTGATGGGAGCAGCCAGGGTTACCGTTGAGGATGCCCTGGATGAATGCCTGCGGCACAGAGTTTCAGACTGGGGAAGGATCAAATCAGTGATCAAAGATTCCCTGGGAGAGTTTGTATGGAAAAAGACGAAGAGAAGACCAATGATTTTACCGATTATAATGGAGGCATAGGATCATGGATATCGTTACGGAACGTCTGAACGCACTGACAGATGCAATGAGAAACACCATTGACTATCAAAGTTATCTGAAACTGGAAGCGGAACTGGACAAGGACAAAGATCTCAAAAAGAGAGTGGATGAGTTCCGGATCCGGAATTTCAGCCTGCAGAAGGAGGAAAATGTAGACCTCTTCGACGCAGTGGATGATATTGACAGAGAGTTTGTGGAACTTCGGAAAAATCCCGTGGTGGAGGAGTATCTGGAGGCGGAACTGTCTGTCTGCAAGATGGTACAGAGAGTTTTAAACGCGATCCATCATGAAGTGAAAATTGACGTACCGCAGATGTAGAGTTTGTGTACCGGAGTGTGCCGGGAAGGGGACAGAGGAGAAAGTATGGCAGAGACACAGGAAAAGAAAAAAGATGCCGGATACCGGGCGGCGGTCAGAGGCGCCAAGGGTGTCCTGAGGATTCTGATTTATATTTGTCTTGCTCTGTTCCTGATATTCCTGGGACGCCAGGCGTACACAGTGGCCTATCAGGTCTTTAACCAGCAGCCGGTGGAAACCGGAGAGGGACGGGAAATCACCGTGACTGTCACCGATGATATGTCGGTGATGGATGTGGGGAAAATGCTGAGGGAGAGGGGACTGATCGAAACCAGCCCCCTGGTGTTCTGGTTTCAGGAACTCCTCTCTGAATATCACAATGATATCCTGCCGGGAGAATATGTGTTAAATACCAACCAGACGGTGGACGAGATGCTGCCGGTTCTCGCCCAGGAAGACACGGAAGGTGAAGAAGAATCTTGATCGTAGAAGAGAGAATGCGGGCGTACATCAATTCTCTGGACAGAGGGCATACGCCTTTTCTGGAAGAACTGGCCAGAGAGGCGGCCGAGGGCCGCGTGCCGGTGATACGCCGGGAAATGCAGAGTTTTTTAAAAGTATTTCTGATGATACAGAGACCGCGGAAAATCCTGGAGGTTGGCACAGCCATTGGATTTTCGGCGGTCTTTATGGCGGAATACGGTCCGGAGGACTGCCGGATCACTACCATTGAAAATTATGAAAAGCGAATTCCCATAGCCAGGGAGAATATTAAAAGATCCGGATACGGCCAACGGATTACGCTGATTCCCGGGGACGCGGCGGAGGTGCTGAAGACATTGGAAGGATCCTATGATCTTATTTTCATGGACGCGGCCAAGGGCCAGTACATCCGCTTTCTTCCGGAAGTGCTGAGGCTCATGGGACAGGGATCCGTGCTGATCTCTGACAATGTGCTCCAGGAGGGGGATCTCATCGAGTCCCACTATCTGGTAGAGCGCAGGGACAGAACCATCTACAAAAGGATGCGGGAGTATCTCTATACTCTGAAACACAGCGGAGAGCTGGAGACATCGATTCTGCCTCTGGGAGACGGGATTACGCTCAGCGTGCGCCGCTGAAGAAAGGAGAACCTATGAACAAGAGAAAACCTCCGGAACTGCTGGTTCCCGCCAGCTGCCTGGAAGTCTTAAAGATCGCGGTGCTCTACGGCGCGGACGCGGTGTATATCGGCGGAGAGGCCTTTGGCCTGAGAGCAAAGGCAAAAAACTTTTCCATGGAGGATATGGAGGCAGGGATCCTGTTTGCCCATGAACACGGGGTAAAGGTTTATGTGACGGTGAACATTCTGGCTCACAACCGGGATCTGGAGGGAGCCCGGCAGTATCTGCGGGAACTGCGGATTCTGGGTCCGGACGGCCTGATCATTGCGGATCCGGGGATTTTCCGCATAGCGGGAGAAGAATGTCCGGAAATCCCCCGGCATATCAGCACCCAGGCCAATAACACAAACTATGAAACCTATCGGTTCTGGTATGAACTGGGGGCCAGGAGAGTGGTGACGGCCAGGGAGCTGAGTCTCTTAGAGATCCGGGAAATCCGTGAGAATATTCCGGAGGACATGGAGATAGAAACCTTTATTCACGGAGCTATGTGCATTTCCTATTCCGGGCGCTGCCTGCTGTCTAATTATTTTACCGGTCGGGACGCCAATCAGGGAGCCTGTACCCATCCCTGCCGCTGGAAATACGCGGTGATGGAGGAGAGCCGTCCGGGGGAATATCTGCCGGTGTATGAAAACGAGAGGGGCACTTTTATCTTTAATTCCAAGGATCTGTGCATGATCGAACATATTCCGGATCTGCTGGAGGCGGGAGCGGACAGCCTGAAAATCGAGGGCCGGATGAAAACAGCCCTGTATGTGGCCACCGTGGCCAGGACCTATCGGAAAGCCATCGATGATTATCTGAGAGATCCGGCTCTGTACCGGGAGCATCTGCCCTGGTACCGGGAACAGATTACCGGCTGCACCTACCGCCGGTTTACCACCGGCTTTTTCTACGGAAAACCTTCAGAACAGGATCAGATCTATGACAGCAATACCTATGCCCAGGATTATGTGTATCTGGGAATTGCCGGAGAGCGAGACGGCCAGGGACGTACCGTTATGGAGCAGAAAAATAAATTTTCCGCAGGGGAATCAGTGGAAATTATGAAGCCGGACGGCGGAAATATTTCCGTAAAAGTGCTGGAGATCTGCGATGGAGAGGGAAATTTTCAGGAATCCGCTCCGCATCCGAAGCAGGAGCTGCATGTCAGGTTTTCAGAAGACCCAGAGCCCTGGGACATCATCCGGAAAAAGGCATAGTCGGGGCTTTTGCCCGCGAGCTCTTTTAAACTTGAGTATACAAAAAGGACATCCGCCGGCGGATGTCCTTTTTGCGTATCCGATGAAGATTTAATCCGTGTAAACCTTGGCAGCCTCAAATTCATCCTCAATGGCCTTGTCCGGCTTCCTGGTGCACAGGGAGACGATGACAATGACCAGGGAGGACAGCAGGAAGGCGGGAAGCAGCTCGTAGATGCTGAAGATTCCGCCCATGGGGCTCAAAACCAGGTTCCAGATGAATACCATGGCTCCTCCGGTAATCATGCCGGCAATGGCTCCCGCTCTGGTGGTTCTTTTCCAGAACAGGGAGAACAGCATAATCGGCCCGAAGGTGGCGCCGAATCCGGCCCAGGCAAAGGAAACAATGTTAAAGATCACGCTGTTTTCGTCCCAGGCGATAACCATACCGATAAGGGCAATGAGCAGCAGCACCACACGGGAAACCCGCATGACCTGTTTGTCCGTGGCGCCTTTTTTGAAGATTCCCTCATAGAGGTTTTTGGATACGGCGGATGCGGCGATCAGCAGGTAGGAATCCGAAGAGCTGATGGTGGCCGCCAGAATGCCTGCCATGACAATGCCTGCCAGAAGGGCGGGGAGCAGTCCCTGGGACAGGGTGACAAATACATTTTCCGCGCCGGAGGCCGTGGACAGCGCCGCTTCCGTGGGGTACAGGGCCCGTCCGATCATGCCGATGAATACGGCGGAGAACAGGGAGATGAATACCCATACTACGGCGATGCGTCTGGAACGTTTCAGCTCTTTTACTTTGCGGATCGCCATGAACCGCAGCAGCACCTGGGGAACTCCAAAATAGCCCAGGCCCCAGGAAAGGGTGGAAAGGATGGTCAGCAGACCGTAGCTGCCGGCCTCTCCGAAAAGGGGCGCGCCGCCGGAGACTGCCTGCACGCCCGCCTCATTTACAACAGGAGTGGCTGTCTGAGTCAGGCTGAAGTATCCGGGGATCTCTTTGGCATTATCCAGCACCGCGTTCAGGCCGCCGGCGTGGATCGTACCGGTAATTACAATGGTCAGCAGAGCGAAGATCATGACAATCGCCTGCATGAAGTCAGAGGCGCTCTCCGCCAGAAAGCCGCCGATGAAGGTGTAGACCAGCACAAAGACGGCTCCGATGATCATCATCAGATGATAGTCCGCGTCAAACAGGGTCGAAAACAGTTTTCCGCAGGTGACAAAACAGCTTCCCGCGTACACGGTAAAGAAGATCAGGATGAAGATGGCCGCGATGCCCAGAATGACCTTCTTGCTTTCATGGTAGCGGTTGCTGAGAAAATCCGGTACTGTAATGGAATTTCCGGCCACCGTGGAGTACTGGCGGAGCCGTTTGGCTACCAGCAGCCAGTTTAAATAGGTTCCGACTCCCAGACCAATGGCTGTCCACAGGGAATCGGCAATGCCGCTCCAGTAGGCCAGGCCGGGCAGGCCCATCAGGAGCCAGCCGCTCATGTCGGAAGCTTCGGCGCTCATAGCCGCTACCCAGGGCCCCAGGGACCGGCCGCCCAGGAAATAATTTTCTGAATTGGCCTGCGCTCTCTTGGCAAAAAACAGACCGATGCCCACTACGACCAGCATGTATGCGATCATAGCGATCAGAATCTGGATGGTATCACCACTCATTTCAGTGTTCCTCCTCTTTGCTTCAGTATTCTGCGCAGTTCGCGCAGTTCATTTCACCACTATACCATAGAAAACTGCTGCCTGCAAATAGATAAATGATTTTCATGAATTTTTGAGAAGCGGCAGTTCCCGCCGAAAATGGCGCCTCAGCTTTTCCACCGCGTTTTTTTCGATTCTCGATACATAGGAGCGGCTGATTCCCAGCTTTCCGGCAATAACCTTCTGAGTCTCCTCCGGTTCCCCGAAAAAACCGTACCGCATTTTCAAAATCTGAAACTCCTGGGAAGTAAGTTCTGTTTTCATAAGACGGTAAAGAAGCCGGATGTCCTGCTCCAGTGAATATTTTTCCACAGCGTCTTCCAGATCGCTTTCCATAATGTCCAAGAGGCGGATTTCATTGCCGTCTTTATCTGTGCCGATGGGTTCGTACAGAGAAACCTCCCGGGAACATTTTTTCCGGGAGCGCAGATGCATGAGAATTTCATTTTCCACGCATTTGGAAGCGTAGGCGGCCAGCCGGTTGTTTTTGGCGGGATTGAACGTGGAGACAGCCTTGATCAGCCCGATGGTTCCGATAGAAATCAGATCTTCCGGATCCTCCTCGATTCCCTGGTATTTTTTTACAATGTGGGCCACCAGCCGCAGGTTCCGCTCGATCAGAATATTTTTCGCCTCCGGATCACCCTCCAGGTATTTGCGAAGATAAAGTTTTTCCTCATCCGCGGTGAGAGGTTTTTGGAATGTTTTCAAGAAATTCACCTTAAAAGGGATTTCCTTTTATTCTATGTAATGGGACAGAATTTCGTGCTTTTCCAACAAAAATTTCCTGCTTTTCCGGCTGCGATTCGCAGCCGTTTCAGACCTGACAGCAGACGCGCTGTGCTCGCGCAAAAGCTCCTGCCGAAAAGGAAACGCTTGACAGGGGAGGAGGATTCAGGGATAATAAATATGTATCCACGGGGAGGATACGATTTTCTTCCGCGAAGGTTTTTCCGGTTCCGGAAACCCGCGGAAAGCGGTCTGAGGCGTTTCAGCCTGATTTTCCAATTTTTTTCAGCAGAAGAGTAGAAAGGAGCAGCTATGTTTTGCGGCGTAATGTCGGCGGAGATAGCAGGGGTGGAAGCGGTGCCGGTACGGGTAGAAGCGGATTTGAGCGACGGCCTTCCGTTCTTTGCTGTGGTGGGTTACGTGTCATCCCAGGTCAAAGAAGCGCAGGACCGGGTAAAGACGGCGCTGAAGAATCAGGGGCTTGTCCTGCCGCCTAAGAGGATGATTATCAATCTGGCCCCGGGGGATATCCGGAAGGAGGGAACCAGGTTTGATCTGCCCATCGCGGCGGCTATACTGGCGGCTTTGGGGAAGATTCCCGCGGAACCCCTCAGCCGGATGATGGTGCTGGGGGAACTGCATCTGGACGGAGGAGTGGGAGGCGTCCGGGGGATTCTGCCCAGTGTCAGGAAGGCCAGAGAGCTGGGGCTGGAAGTCTGTGTGGTCCCGGCGGAAAATTACCGGGAAGGCAGTCTGGTGGAGGGAATACAGGTTGTGGGAGTCCGGGACGCGGGAGAATTCCTCCGGTACTGCAGGGAGGGCAGAGTCCAGATCCCATCTGCTCTGAGAAAAGAAGAAACAGAGCCCGGATATGAGGTGGATTTTTCAGACCTGCAGGGGCAGGATGCCGTGAAAAGGGCAGTGCTTATCGCCGCGGCGGGTTTTCACAATCTTCTCATGGAGGGCCCTCCGGGAGCGGGGAAATCTATGGCGGCCAGAAGAATTCCCACGATTCTGCCGGAGCTGACCCGGGAGGAGAGCCTGGAACTTACACAGATCTACAGTGTGGCGGGACTTCTGCCGGCGGGAGATCCTCTGATCCGCCGCCGTCCTTTCCGCGCTCCCCATCACACCCTTTCTCCCCAGGCGCTTTGCGGAGGAGGGCGTCTTCCGGTTCCGGGAGAGATCAGTCTGGCTCACCGGGGTGTCCTGTTTCTGGATGAGCTTCCGGAAGTCTCCAGGAGGACCCTGGAACTTCTGCGGCAGCCAATGGAGGAAAAGCAGATCGTGCTTTCCAGGACGGCGGGAACCTTCCGCTTCCCGGCAGATTTTATGCTGGTAGGAGCCATGAATCCATGCCCCTGCGGCTGCTACCCGGATCTGAGGCGCTGCACCTGCACTCCGGCGGATATTTACCGCTACAGAAAAAGGATCAGCCAGCCTCTGCTGGACCGGATCGATCTGGCGGTGCAGGTGCCTCCTTTAAAATACGAAGAACTGCGGTACGGAAGAAGAAAGGGACTGGATTCCGCGGCCATGCGCGGGGCAGTGGTTCGGGCCGCAAAGCTGCAGAGGGAGCGGTACCGGGGAAAGGACTTTTCTTTTAACAGCAGCCTGGGGGCAAAGGAAATTTCTGTGTACTGCCCTCTTACAGGGGAGGGAGAGCGGCTTCTGGAAAATGCTTATCAGAAACTGGAACTCAGCGCCAGAAGTTATCACAAGGTCATCAAAGTAGCCAGAACCATCGCGGATCTGGAAGGGGAGGAAGTAATCGGAGAGGGCCATATCAGCGAGGCTCTGTGCTATCGGGCCGGTGAGAGGAAAGGGGTATAAAGATATGAAGAAGCTTATATATTATGGAAAGAACCATCCCGGATACCCTGAAAAGCTGAAGGTTCTGGAAAGCCCTCCGGCAGGACTTTATGTGCTGGGGGAACTGCCGGATCCGGATAGGAAGACGGCCGCCATTGTGGGCGCCAGATCCTGCAGCGCCTATGGAAGACGCCAGGCACGTTTCTTTGCCAGAGCTCTGTCAGCCCGCGGGATTCAGATCGTCAGCGGTCTGGCCAGCGGAATTGACAGGGCGGCCCATGAAGGCGCCCTGGAAGGAGGAACCCAGACCTTCGCGGTGCTGGGATGCGGGGCAGATGTGTGCTATCCCAGGGAAAATTTCGGGATCTACCGGCAGATCGCCCAGGGAGGCGGAGGAATTCTCTCTGAGTTTGAACCCGGATCCAGGCCTTTGGGCTGGCATTTTCCCAGAAGAAACCGCATCATCAGCGGACTGGCGGATCTGGTTCTGGTGGTGGAAGCCAGAGCCAGAAGCGGCGCTCTGATCACGGCAGACTGCGCGCTGGAACAGGGAAAAACCGTGTACGCAGTACCGGGACGGCTGGAGGATCCTTTAAGCGAAGGCTGCAACCGTCTGATTTTTCAGGGGGCCGGAACGGCTCTTTCTCCCCAGGTGCTTCTGGAAGAGCTGGATGTTCCGGACGAGCCGGCTGCGCAAGATCCGGAGGAAACACGCGGCGCTCTTCCGGAAGAGTTTCAGCGGATTTTCCGCTGTCTGGGACCGGAAGGAAAAACCCTGGAGACGGTCAGCCGGGAAACCGGGACAACGGTGGAAGAAACCGCCAGAATTCTTATGCGTCTGGAACTGGAGGGACTGGCGGAGGAGGACAGCCGCGGATACTGCAGGAGCCGCCTGCGGTAGAAAGGCAGTGAAGGAAGGCCGCTGCCGTCCTGAAGAAAAGACTTGCAAGAAAAAACGTTTTGTTGTATAGTTGGGCTGATTTATCAAAAAACAGGAGGCAGTAAGGTGGCAAAGTATCTGGTCATTGTGGAATCTCCGGCAAAGGTAAAGACCGTCAAGAAATTTCTGGGAGCCAATTATGAAGTGGCGGCTTCCAATGGTCATGTGCGGGATCTGCCGAAGAGCCAGCTTGGAATAGATGTAGAACATGATTTTGAACCGAAATATATTACCATCCGCGGAAAGGGAGAGCTGCTGGCGGGACTGAGAAAGTCCGCTAAAAAAGCGGACAAAGTTTATCTGGCCACAGACCCGGACCGGGAGGGAGAGGCTATATCCTGGCATCTCTCCAAAGCCCTGAATCTGGATGAGAAAAAAATGCGCAGGATTACCTTCAACGAGATTACCAAGACGGCGGTCAAGGCATCTCTGAAAGAGGCGCGCTCCATTGATATGAACCTGGTGGATGAGCAGCAGGCAAGGCGCTGTCTGGACCGCATGGTGGGATATGAGATCAGCCCTCTGCTGTGGAAAAAGATCAAGAGAGGCTTAAGCGCCGGCCGGGTTCAGTCGGTAGCGCTGCGGATCATCGGGGACCGGGAGGACGAGATCAACGCGTTTATCCCCAGGGAATACTGGACTCTGGACGCGGAATTCCAGATCCACGGGGAGAAGAAGCCTCTGACAGCGCATTTTTACGGAAAAGAAAAGGAAAAAATCAGTCTGGATTCCGAGAAACAGCTGGACGAAATTTTGAAAGAACTGGAGGGATGCAGCTTTTCTGTGGCGGAACTGAAAAAGGGAGAGCGCAGGAGAAAAGCGCCCCAGCCCTTTACCACCAGCACCATGCAGCAGGAGGCGGCCAAGGTGCTGAATTTTTCTACCCAGAAAACCATGCGCCTGGCCCAGCAGCTGTATGAGGGCATTGAGATCAAGGGCAACGGCACCGTGGGACTGATCTCTTATCTGAGAACAGACTCCACCCGGATTTCCGAGGAAGCCGACACTGCAGCCAGAGAATATATCAGGGAACAGTACGGGGAGCAGTTTGCCTCCCGGAACAATACCACCGGAAACCAGAACCGCAAGGCGCAGGACGCCCATGAAGCCATCCGGCCCACCGATGTGTCCAGAACGCCGGCGGCCATGAAAGATTCTCTGTCCCGGGATCAGTTCCGCCTCTATCAGCTGATCTGGAAACGGTTTGTGGCCAGCCGCATGGAGGCGGCGGTCTATGAGACCATCTCGGCGGTGATCCGGGGAGGCGGTTACGATTTTCACGCTTCTGCCTCCCGGGTAAAGTTTGAGGGATTCATGACGGTTTATACGGAAGAGGATGAGGAAAAAAAGGACAACTGTGTACAGCTGCGCAGCCTGGATGAAAATTCCGAACTCGCGCTGGTCCAGTATGATAAGGAGCAGCATTTCACCCAGCCCCCGGCTCACTATACAGAGGCTTCTCTGGTAAAGACCCTGGAGGAGCTGGGGATCGGAAGGCCCAGTACCTACGCGCCTACGATTACCACCATCATCAACCGCCGCTATGTAGCCAGAGAAAACAAGAATCTCTATATGACAGAACTGGGAGAAGTGGTCAATCATATGATGAAGCAGGCGTTCCCCAGCATTGTGGACGTGAATTTTACCGCCAATATGGAGGGGCTGCTGGACTGCGTGGGCGACGGAAAGGTTCCATGGAAAACGGTAGTGAGAAATTTCTGGCCGGATCTCAATGAGGCGGTGAAAAAAGCGGAGCAGGAGCTGCAGGAAGTGCAGATCGAGGATGAGGTGACAGACGTAATCTGCGATCAGTGCGGAAGACACATGGTGGTCAAATACGGCCCTCATGGAAAGTTCCTGGCCTGTCCCGGCTTTCCCGAATGCAGGAACACAAAGCCATACCTGGAAAAGATCGGAGTCAAGTGTCCCAAATGCGGCGGAGAAGTAATTCTGAAGAAAACAAAAAAAGGCCGCCGGTATTATGGCTGTGAAAATAATCCTGAATGTGATTTCATGACCTGGCAGCGTCCATCTGCGGAAAAATGTCCCAAATGCGGAGGATATATGCTGGAAAAAGGCAGCCGTCTGGTATGCGCCGATGAAAAGTGCGGATATGTGGAGGGAAAGAAAGAAAAGTGACTTGTTACGATTCACAGTGACTTTCTGAATAATCTGAAAAATGCAATAAAAATGTTGATTTTTTTATAGGTACGTGATAAGCTAACTATAAATAAGGGTAGAGGTGGGAAAAGACGGAAGGAGAATAAAATGAGCGTACAGTTATTAGACAAGACCAGAAAAATCAACAAACTGCTGCATAATAATAATTCCACAAAAGTCGTATTTAACGATATCTGTAAAGTCATGATGGAATGCCTGGATTCGAACATCCTGGTAATCAGCAAAAAAGGCAAAGTACTTGGCGTCAGCCTCTGCCCCGGGGTAGAGGAGATTACGGAATTGATCGACGATAAAGTCGGAGGATATGTGGACGAGCTTTTAAACGACCGATTTCTGGGAGTTCTGTCCACCAAAGAAAACGTCAATCTGGAGACACTGGGTTTTGTGGGTGAAAACACCACCAAGTATACAGCCATCATCAATCCCATTGAGATTGCGGGCGAACGGCTGGGCACTGTATTTATGTACCGTTTTTCTCCTCAGTATGATATTGACGATATTATTGTCAGCGAATACGGAACCACAGTGGTAGGCCTGGAAATGATGCGTTCGGTCAATGAGGAAAATGTGGAGGAGAACCGAAAGATCCAGGTGGTAAAATCCGCGTTCAGCACTCTGTCTTTCTCCGAACTGGAGGCGATCATCCATATCTTTGATGAACTGGACGGCGAGGAGGGTATCCTGGTAGCCAGCAAGATTGCGGACCGGGTGGGCATTACCCGTTCCGTGATTGTCAACGCCCTGCGGAAATTTGAGAGCGCCGGGGTCATTGAGTCCAGATCCAGCGGAATGAAAGGTACCTATATTAAAGTACTGAACGATTATATTTTCGATGAACTGAAGCAAATCAAGAGCAAGAAAAAATCTGAAAAAGAGAAGCAGGCATAAACACAAAAGAGAAGCTGCCGAAAAAACGGAAATTCGTTTTTTCGGCAGCTTCTCTTTGGGCGGGCGCGGACGGCAGGCGGCTGTCCGGATGAAAGAAAATTTAAAAAGTAAGAAAA